>Ga0209542_10000183_pt1 | contig 155141 bp, 173 predicted proteins | sample RifCSPhighO2_01_FD_184028 | JGI IMG/M metagenome (GOLD analysis project Ga0209542, IMG submission 184028) | Soil microbial communities from Rifle, Colorado - Rifle CSP2_plank highO2_0.1 (SPAdes) (version 2) | ecosystem: Environmental > Terrestrial > Deep subsurface > Rock core/Sediment ... | reverse complement strand
ACAGACTTTGAAAGAGCTTTGTCGTATGTACAGAATCAAGAGTTGCATCATTCAATTCACTAGGACGCTGTCGCCTTTAGGCGAACAGAGGATGTCACAAATTATCTTTTTAATGAATAGATATGGGTGAAGATAAAAACAGGATGAAAATGGCTATCATTTCTGGGGCTTCCAATGCAATAAGGTATAAAGAGAAAAATCCCGGAGCAACAGAGGAAGAAGTTATAAAACATGTTACAAAAGAAGTGGAAAAGATTCTTAAGGAAATAGATAAATAGCTCTTGATTTCATTCAAAATCTAAAAGTTGCCTCTAAAATTGCGGGAATATTATATAAGGTTACCACTCCCAACTTTTCTAATAACATGTTTTTTAAACCATATAACTCTTTTTAATTCATGCGTTCGTAGCTCAGCCTGGATAGAGCATCAGGTTCCTAACCTGGGGGTCGTAGGTTCAAATCCTATCGAGCGCACTTTATAATTATCAAAAAAGAAAATTATTTAATGAGGGAAATATACTTTATTTATTGTTTATATGGGAAGAAAAAAGAAGATACTTGTGGGCATTGTAATCTTCATGATTCTGATGGTAATCATCCTCTATTCTTCTTTAGTTTCTTCAAAAACAATTAAATCTTTGTTGCATGTTGATTCAGGGGATGTTGAAGTTAATGGTAAAAAAGTAACTAAAGATATTACATTAAATGAGGGAGACTTAATAGAAACTTTGGGTAATGGGGTTGCAACATTGATCCTTTATGAAAGTGTAATTATAAATGTAGATCCAAATACAAAAATTACTTTAGATGAGCTATCTAAAAAATATCCAAAAATAAGTCAAGAAGGAGGAGAAACTTGGAACAAATTTACAAAAATGCTTGGTGTTGTATCTTATGATAATCAAATTGGGAATAGCATAGCTTCTGTAAGGGCAACATTCTTTGGTTTTAAAGAAGATAAAATAATTGTAGGTGAAGGCAAGGTTGTCTTTTCTTTTAATGATGCAACTTATAACGTAGATGAGTTCAATGTAATAGAAAATGTTGATGGGAGAATAATCCAAAGAAAAGCAACAAAACAAGAGCTCTATGAAATAAAAATACGTATGGAGAAATCAATTGAGTCCTTAAAGTACTTAAGGAGTTTGGAGATAGATAAGAAAACACTTTTAGTGAGCGTTATAAAGTCCACTCAAGGTTTAACAGATGAAGACATACAAAGAAATTTGGGAGATGTAGATAATGAGCTCTTAGATATAGATGAATTGGCTGAGAAATCACCAATAAAGATAGAATCAATAGAAAAGATAGTTGCTATTACCAAAAGTATTCAACAGATGAAAGAAAGTATAAAAAAAATTGATTCTCAACTATAATGAGATTGTTAATTAAAAAACCATCAAGATTAGGATTAGTAGTTTTTTTCTTCTTAATTATACTCTTTAGTCTATTGATTTTGTCCAATTCATTATCGCATTTTCGTTCAATTTTGTCAGATAATCTTCATGGAGGTAAAAAACCCTTAGAAAATATAATCATTGTAAAAATAGATGATTATAGCATAGAAAAAATAGGCAAATGGCCATGGGATAGAAGTATTTTTGCCGAGCTTTTAAAAAAAACAGAAGATGCTAAAATTATTGGTTTAGACTTGTCTTTATTTGAACCAAGCAGTAATGATAAATCTTTAATAAAAGCATTAAAAGAGATGAATAATGTAGTTTTAGCTTCCGAGTTAACAGAAGAAGGGTTAAATGCTCCAATATTTAATTTGCCCCATCATGGATATGTCAATTTAAACGCAGATAGTGATGGTGTTATAAGGAGCATTGAAAAATATGATGTTGATTATCTTCCTTTTTCTTTTGCTATCTACAAGTTTGGATGGAATGAAAGAGCTTTGTTTGAAAATAAAAAATTCTTCATCAATTTTATCTCCAAACCAGAATCATTTAGTTTTATAAACGCGTACGACTTGTTAGATAGTAATCCTAACTTTAAAGATAAAATTGTGTTGATAGGAGTTACTGCTCCGAATTTGCACGATGCCTACTTTGTTCCAACTTCTAATGGGGTTGCAATGAGCGGAGTAGAGATTCATGCAAATATACTGCAAAATTTAATCTTAGATAATTTTGTTGAAAAACAAAGCAGGATAAGTATACTTTTATTTGTTTTTTTTGCAGGAATATTCGGAATGTTTTTACTATCTCAGATAAGAATTAATTATACTATCCCAATTGTTTTAATCTTATTGCTTGCTTATATATTAAATAGCATAATTATATTCTCCAGATTTAATTATCTATTAGACTTATTTTTCTTTCCTATTGCACTGCTGTCTTTTACAGGTGCAGGAATAGGGGTTAACTATCTGGAAGAAAAGAAGCAAAATTTGCATATAGTCAACGCTTTTGGAAAATATGTAAACAAAGATCTTTTAAAAGAAATTCTGAGCAGAAAACGAGAATTAAGGCTTTGGGGGGAGAAAAAGAACATTACTGTCTTTTTTAGCGATATAAGGGGTTTTACAACCTTAAGTGAGAAGATTAATCCAGAAGATCTTGTTTCTTTAATGAATTACTATCTGACTGAAATGACTAAAATAATTTTAAAAAATAAAGGAACAGTTGATAAGTTCATCGGAGATGCAATAATGGCTTTTTGGAATGCCCCTATAGAAGAAAAGGATCATTCTTACCTGGCTTGTAAAACTGCAGTAGAACAAATACAGATTTTAGAAAGAATAAATAAAGAATTGTCAAGAAAAAATCTTCCATCCATTAAAATTGGGATTGGAATTAACACAGGAGAGGCAATTATAGGAAATATGGGAAGCGAAGAGAGATTTGATTATACTGCAATAGGAGATAATGTGAATATAGCGTCAAGATTAGAGGGCTTAACAAAGCAATATAAGTCTAATATTATTATCTCAGAATCAACATATAATGCAGTTAAAAACAGATTAAAGTGCAAAAAAATCGGTTTGGTTAATGTAAAAGGAAAAAAATTACCTGTTAACATTTATGAGCTTATTGTAAGATAATATTCTTTAAGAGAAGTACAGCAAACCTTTAAAACATATTAATTTTTATACTACCAGTGCGCTGGTAGTTTAGTGGCAGAATCTCTGCCTTCCATAAAAGTTTATTTGAAGTAAGCAGATGACCCGGGTTCGAGTCCCGGCCGGCGCATTTATATTAAAATGACAGAGCAAGAAGAAAAGCGGGAATCTATATTAAAAGAAGCAGAAAAGGAAGTAGGAGAAAGTATAGAAACGCAAAAACAAGTAAAGAAGGATAAGATGTCAGAAGAAAAAAGACAAGCAAAGCAAAAACCAGTCTTAGAAAAAAAAGAAAGTCCTTTGCCAAAAGATGCTAGAAGTTTTCACGCAAAATATCATAAATTATTGCTGCTTATACCTCTTGCAATTCTTGTTTTTTGTTTAATCTACATGTTCAATTTTTACAATCAAAATGGGGATTTTTTCGCAAAAGACATCTCTTTAACAGGAGGAACTAGTGTTACAATTTTTGGGGAGATAGATTTAATTAAGCTAAAACAAGAGCTTGCTTCTAAACTAAATGAGATTGATACCAGAGAGATTTATGATTTAATAACTAAAGAGCAAAAAGCAATAATTATTGAAACAAAATCTGATTCTGGGCAAACTAAGCAAATTCTCGAAGATTATTTGGGCTATCAGTTAACAGAGCAAAATAGCAGTTTTGAATTTACTGGCTCTGCATTAAGCCAAAATTTCTACAATCAATTGATGCTGGCAATATTACTTGCTTTTATTTTTATGGCAATAGTTGTTTTTATAATCTTTAGAACATTTATTCCAAGCAGTGCAGTAATTATTTCAGCCTTTGCAGATATTATCATGACTTTGGTTTTTGTTAACTTCTTTGGAATGGAAATGTCCTCTGCTGGTATAATTGCTTTTTTGATGCTTATTGGTTATTCAGTTGATACTGATATATTGCTAACAAACAGATTGCTTAAAACTCATGAAGAACCAATCGGGCAAAAACTTTTTGAGGCATTTAAAACAGGAATGACTATGACTCTTACATCCTTGGGTGCAGTTGCTGTAGCACTTCTTGTTGTCAGATCATTCTCCCCTATCTTGTCTCAAATTTTTACAATATTAGTAATAGGATTATTTTTTGATGTATTTAACACATGGGTAACTAATGCTTCTATATTAAGATGGTATGTTGAATCAAAGGAAAAAAGGGAAATTGGAGGGGTGAAAAAATGAAAACCAAATTAACTTGGAAAATATGGCTATTGATTATTGTAGTAGGACTATCCCTTATCTCAATTTTTGGTTTTCCTCCAGCTTTTTTGAACAATGGCGTTTTGATTAAGCATGTAGATTCAAATTCAACAGCATTTGAACAAGGTTTAAGACCAGGTCAAGTAATTGAAGCTATTGACGGACGGGAAATAAACAATGCAGATGATTTTTCAAATATTATCAGGGAAAAATTCCTAACAGATGAAAAGATAAAAATCTCAATCCAAACAAAAGATGCCGAATACATCTTATTCACTAACCAACCTCCACAAATAATTGTTTCAGATATTTCAAAAACAAATATAAAACTTGGATTAGACTTATCAGGAGGAGCAAGAGCCTTAATTCAAGCAGAGAATAAATCACTTTCTTTTGAAGAAACAGAGGATTTAAAGCAGGTTGTAAACAATAGGCTAAATGTATATGGGCTTGAGGATATAACTGCCAAAGTTGTTTCTGATTTATCAGGTAACTATTACCTGTTGGTTGAGATTGCTGGCGCAACCCCTAAAGACTTAGAGGATCTGGTTTCAAAACAAGGGAAGTTTGAAGCAAAAATAGGAAATGAAACTATTTTTATTGGTGGAGAAAGGGACGTAACTTCTGTTTGTAGAAATGATCCTACTTGCGCAGGCATAGAACTATGTGATCAGGCTAGTGAAGGTAATTATTTTTGCAACTTTAATTTTGTAATTTATTTAAGTGAAGAAGCAGCACAAAGACATGCTGACATCACAAAAAATTTAGGAGTAAATGTAACGACTCAAGGAAGATATCTTTCACAAAAACTTGATTTATATGTTGATGACATTCTTGTAGACAGTCTTTTAATTAGTGAAGGACTTAAAGGCAGAGTCACAACTCAAATACAAATTCAGGGACCTGGAACAGGTACAACAATAGAAGAGGCTAAATTAGATGCAGAAGATTCAATGAATAAACTTCAAACAATCTTGATTACAGGAAGTTTGCCATTTAAGCTTGAGATTATAAAATTAGACACAATCTCCCCAACATTAGGTAAAGATTTTATTAAAACAATACTCTTAGCAGGTATTGGAGCATTGCTTGCTGTTTCTTTGATTATTTTTATGAGATACAGGAAGATTAAAACTTCTTTTGCTTTATTGTCCACTAGTTTGTCAGAGATTATAATAATTCTTGGCATTGCATCATTTATTAGTTGGAATTTGGATCTTCCAAGCATTGCAGGAATTTTGGCTACTGTAGGAACAGGAATTGATCAGCAAATTATTGTGCTAGATGAATCAAGGAGAAGCAAATTTTTAAGCTTAGTTCAAAGACTTAAAAGAGCTTTTGCAACTATTTTAGGAGCATATTTTACTGCTTCTGTATCATTACTCCCATTACTTTGGGCAGGTGCAGGGCTTTTAAAGGGATTTGCAATAACAACACTTATTGGCATAACTGCAGGTATCCTAGTTACAAGGCCAGCATTTACAGATATAGTTAAAAAAATTGAAGAATGATAAAAAGATAAAAAATGCTTCCGCAATATCACATAATTCTTGGGGCTGTTTTTTCAATAATGCTCTTTTTAATTTTCCCACAAGGAGTTGGCTTAATAGGTGCAATAATATTCTTTCTTTCCAGTTTTCTAATAGACATAGATCATTATACAGGATACGTTATTAAGAAAAAAGATTGGAGTTTGAAAAATGCTATAAGCTGGCACATGAAAATGCGTCAAAAACTTCTTTCTCTTCCAAGAAAGCAAAGAAATAAATTTTATGGAATGTTATGTCATTTGCATAGCATTGAATTATTATTAGTTTTACTGTCCGCTTCAATATTTATTTCACAATATCTCTTATTTGTTGCGTTGGGTTTTGCTTTTCATATGCTTACTGATATTTTATACCAACCAACTTACTGGGACAGATTTGATAAAATATCCTTAATTTTTGATTATTTTAAATACAAAAAATTAAAGAATTTGGAAGATATTTAAACTATTAGTTAAAATGAGTTATTTTAAAAGTATAAAAAGATTTGTGGGGTATAATGTTGCTGCAGGCATAGCAAGCTTATTTGATATTTTTATTCTATGGTTTTTAACAGAATTTGCAGGCATTTTTTATCTAATTTCAGCAACCATCTCTTTTATTATTGGCACTTCTGTTAATTATATAATAAGTAGGGTTTGGGTTTTTAAAGGAACTAAAGCAAGATTATTTGGTGGATTTATTTCATTTGCATTAGTTGGTATTAGCAGTTTAATTTTAACAATTTTATTAATGGCTTTTTTAGTTGAAATAACTGGCATTTATTACTTAATAGCCAGGATTATCTCCCTGGTTATTACTGTTTTTTGGAGCTATACCTTAGTCTCTTTAATTACTTTCAAACAACCCTTGCTTAAGTAAATAAGTATATCTTAGCTTAATAATCTTCTTAAAGCCTAAGTTATATGCCTGTTTATGGCAAAGTTACCAAAATTATCCTTGATCATCCCCGTCTATAATGAAGGTGAAAATATTATAATTTTGTATTCAGAATTAAAGCAAGTAATTAAAGAACTTATAAACAGCAAGATAATTGGAAACTACGAGATTATCTTTATAAATGATGGTTCTAAGGATAATACCCAGGCAATTCTTGAAGAGATAAATAAAATAGACAAGCATCTCAAATTTGTTCAGTTTAGAAGGAATTTTGGACAAACTCCTGCTCTCAAAGCAGGTTTTGATTTTTGCACAGGAGATTTAATTGTTACAATGGATGGGGATTTGCAAAATGACGCAAGGGATATCCCAAGGCTTATAAAAAAATTACAGCAAGGTTATGATGTTGTTTCTGGCTGGCGTTTTAAAAGAAAAGACACTCTTTTTAAAAAACTAAGTTCACAAATAATGAACAATCTTAGAAGGAGGATTATTGGTGACCATTTGCATGATTATGGCTGTTCTTTAAAAATCTATAAAAAAGAGTGCATCAAAGATTTAGAACTTTTTGGCGAGCTTCACAGGTATATTACTGCTTATCTCTATATTAAAGGGTATGAAATTGGTGAGCTTCCCGTTAATCATCGATTAAGAAAATTTGGCAAAACAAAATACACTTTTAAAAGAGGATTAAATGGCATTCTTGATTTATTTTACTTAAAGTTCTGGGCAACTTATTCAAATAAGCCATTGCATTTTTTTGGCAGGATTGGGTTCTATCAGTGGATTTTAGCTTTTTTAATCTTAATTGAGCAGATAATTAAGGCAAATATTGTGAAGGCATTGGAATTGGGACCGTTATTAATGCTTGCGGCTGTTTTAGGAATTTCTGGCTTACTTTTTATTGTATTTGGATTTTTGTCAGAAGTTATAACACGTTCTTATTACAAAGATATTAAAATATATAATATCAGGAAAAAATCTGAATAAATTAAGATGTGCGGAATAACAGGATTCAACTGGCAAGATGTTTCTTTATTAAATAAAACTCTGAAATCTATTGAGCATCGCGGACCAGATGATTTTGGGAAATTTCAAGATAAAAATATTTCTCTCGGGCATAGGAGACTTGCAATAATTGATTTATCAACATCAGGAAAACAGCCAATGTCAAACGAAGATGCTACAATTTGGATTGTATTTAATGGGGAGATTTATAACTATAAAGAGCTTAGGCAGGAACTTGAGCAAAAAAACCACAAATTTAAATCAAATACAGACACAGAAGTCATAATACATCTTTATGAGCAAGAAGGATATGGCTGTTTACATAAGTTAAATGGAATGTTTGCTTTTTGCATTTATGACTCTGTAAAAAAAATTATTTTTCTTGCAAGAGACAGAGTTGGCATAAAGCCATTATATTACTGGCTAAATAAAAACAGGTTTATGTTCTGTTCTGAGATTAAAGGAATTTTACAAAATCAGGATATTAAACCAGAAGTTAATCTAGATTCTGTTTCTTCGTTTTTAACATTCAGAGCAAATACAAATGAAGAGTCATGCTTTAAAAATATCTATAAGTTGATGCCTGGAAATTATCTTATTTATGACCTTAAGCAAAGCCGGGTTGTTAAAATTAAGCAATACTGGGATGTGCATTATTCTGAAGAAAATAAAAGCATAAATTATTATCAATATCAATTAAAAAACCTATTACTGGATTCTGTTAAAAAAAGACTAATGTCAGATGTTCCATTTGGGGCATATCTTTCTGGTGGCGTCGATTCAGGAGCAGTTGTTTCTATAATGAGCAAGTTTTGTTCAAAACATGTAGAAACTTTTTCAGTTGGTTTTGAAAATGAGTATGACGAAATCAATGAAGCTAAATTTTTGGCGAATAATCTTAATACCAACCATCATGAATTAATTATAAGGCGGGATTCGATAAAACATCTTCCAAAGATTATTCATCATCTTGATGAACCAATGTCTGATCCAACCTCAATCCCAATTTATCTTTTATCAGAGTATACAAAGAAATATTGCACAGTTATTTTAACCGGTGAAGGAGCTGATGAGGTTTTTGCAGGATACCCTCAATATAAGTTTATGAAAATGCATAAATATTTTGTAAATCAAACCCCCATATTTGCAAGAAAACATTTATCAGATGCTGTCCACTTACTCCCACAAAATGTACTAAATAAGGGATTCACGTATGCTTCAGAACTTGGAGAACAGGGGCTAAAAAGATTCTCTAACTTTCTTAATACAAATGATTATTCAAAGCAATATCTAAATCAGGTTGCAATATTTAATGAACAGGAAAAAAAGGAGTTGTTAATGAAATACAACAGCAATCAATACCATGCTTATAACTTAAAATATTTTAATGCACCTAACAGGTCTTCACTTATTAACAATTGTTTACATCTTGATTTTAAAGAAAACATGGTAGATGATTTGCTTATGAAAATAGATAAGAATACAATGGCTTTTGGGATAGAAGGAAGGGTTCCTTTTCTTGATTACAGAATTATACAGTTAGCATCAAAAATGCCAGTCAATTTAAAACTAAGGGGGTTTACAAAAGATAAATTCATTCTTAGACAAATAACAAAAGGTTTGATTCCAGAGCAAACAAGGCATAGAAAAAAGAAGCATTTTTTTGTTCCAATCAACAGTTGGTTTAAAGACGAGCTTTTGCAATTAAAAGAGGATTTGCTTTCAGAACATTATCTTAAAAAGCAAGGAATTTTTAATCCGGATTATGTCAAAAAAATGAATAAAAGCTTTAATAACTCCAGACTTTTTTATTCAAGGCAGTTGTGGTCTTTAATCAGCTTTCAGATTTGGTATAAATTGTATATAGAAAATGAAACAATCAAAATTTAATTTAGGTTCTCAGGATAGATTTGGTTATGAATGGAGTAAATTTGACAGGATTATCCCCCAGTATGAGTTGCAATTTTTAAAATGGGTTTGCCCTCTCAAGGTTAATGATTTTAAAGGGAAAAAATTACTAGATGCTGGTTGTGGAATAGGTAGAAATTCTTATTGGCCACTTAAATATGGAGCAAAGGAAGTTTTTGCCTTTGATTATGATAAAAGAACAGTTAGTGTTGCAAAAAAAAATCTTTCTCAGTTCAAAAATGTGCATGTAAAGTATGATTCAGTCTATAACATTAGATTTAAGAATAAGTTTGATGTAGCTTTTTCTATAGGGGTTATTCATCATTTAGAACACCCACATAAAGCTGTTCAGAAGTTAGTTGATAGTGTAAAAAAAGGAGGGGTTGTTTTAATATGGGTTTATGGTTATGAGGGTAATGAATGGATTGTGAAGTATGTTAATCCAATAAGAAAAATAACATCTCATTTGCCATTGGAGATAATTAATATATTCACTTATTCAATGTCAGTTCCATTATACGCTTTTGTGAAGCTTTTGCCTCAAAAGCATCCTTATTTGAAGCAACTTTCAAAATTTGAGTTTTGGCATTTACACAGCATAATTTTTGACCAGTTAATACCTAAAATAGCAAATTATTGGACAAAAGAAGAAGCTCTGGGCTTATTACAGAATAAAGGATTAAAGAATATTAAGGCGTATCATGTAAATAATAATTCTTGGACAGTTCTTGGAAGAAAATGAAGCAGATTAAGAAAAACCAGTTAATAGAAAAAAATCATAATTTAAGCAATATAAATGCTCCAACATGGTCAAAGCTCGCCATCTTTATTATTATTATCGGCATATCAATAATAATTTTTACAAGCTATATTGGTTCAGCTGATATTGTTGATTATGCTGGGGTTGCTAAGTTTTTTGCAGGAGACTATCAGGCTAAAATCCGCTCTTCTCATTCTTACTCATACGGCTTTATGAACTTCCCGCTTGTTAAAATTGCTCATAGTTTTATTTTAATGAAAATTATGTCAATTGTTTGGATTATTCTAATTGTCCTAAGCCTTTTTTATATATCAAAAAAAGATAAAAGGTTTTTGTTAATTGCTTTGAGCACTCCAATATTCTGGTATATGGCTCCTTGGATAAGCCCTATACAAATATCTAGCCTGTTTTTTCTATGGGCATATTATTTTATCAGGGAGTATGATGAAGAAAATAAAGTTAGGTATCTAATTTATTCAGCGTTGTTTGCTGGCATATCTTTAATATTCTGGGATCCTATATTATTGTTTATTGTTTTGTTAATTATATGTTTTTTATACAATAAAAAACTATTTCATGCAGTACTGTTTGCTGTTTTTCTTTTTATTGGACTCGCACCAAGGTTAATCTTAGATCAAATTTTGTTTAATTTTGCATTTTACAGCCTTGTAAAGACTTTTGCAGGCGGTTTTGTGAATTCTTTATGGAAAGGAGTAACAGGAGAAAGAGGGCATGCCAGTTTTAGCTTAATTAATTCTTTATTTATTCTGGTAATGCTCCCATTATATTCTTATCTTATTTTAAACAGAAAGAATTATAAACAGAGCAATAAATCAGTAATCTTTATTATTCTGTCAGTTATTCTTATACTAAAATTTCCTCAAATTAGATACACTTTAGCTATTGTTCCAATAATACTGCTTAATGTATTCCCATCTTTAACAAACAAACAATTTAAAATTCAGATTACTTATTCACTGGTTATCTCCTTGTTAGTTCTCACTCCTTATCTAATGCAGGTTGGGCATACAACAAATGCTCCAGAATTACAGTCATTTATAATTAACTTTGGACATTTAGAGATTTCAGATGAAATTGTAGATAAAGTTGTTGAACAAGATTTAATAAATATCTCTCATGATTTCCCAAATCAGACATTTGTAGTTGGTAATTTAGACGATTCCTATATGTATCCAGCAATGGCTTATTGGGGTGAAGATATAAAAGAATTTGTGAGCATACAAGATTATAATTTAGCTATGGAAGGAAAGGCTATAATTTTTGAAAAAGAATTTCACCCAATTCCTAATATAAATGACAGGAGAGAGATATGGATTAAAGGAGGCATAAGTAAAACTTCTGATGACAAAACAGACTACAATGCAATAAATTTCGCCATTTCAGAAGAATCCGAAATTGATTTAAATGGCTTTAAGCTGATAAAATCATATAAAAAGCTAAATGTTTTTGACAAAAGAATAAACTAATATGGTTACTCAAAAAAAAGAAGGAGCTGTTGAAAGAACAGTTGATTTTTTGTTTAAAGAAGAAAATAACAGATACATCCTGCTACTGTTTGTTATTGGACTTGTTTTGCGTTTATTTATCTCTCTCAGAATTCCTTTTGGAGCCGATGAAATGGGTTATGCTGTTCATAGTATTGGGTTCATTGATTCAGGCAAATTGCAGATACATGACCAAGATGGAGTTTGGTTTTTTTTATCAGATTTATTTATGAATTTGCTGGGGGTAAATGTTTTAGGCTTGAGGTTTTTAGCTGTTTTATTTGGCAGTTTGTCAATAATCCTTATTTATTTGGTGGGTAAGGAAGTATTTGACAAGCAGGTTGCGCTGATTGCTGCTTTTCTTTTAACAGTTTCATCTTACAGTATTCTAATCAGCATAGGTTCAATGGATGTCCCAATGGCATTTTTTTCATTATTTAGCATGTATTTCTTAATTTTGTTTTTTAAAACAAACAGTAGCAAGTATTTTGTCTTTACTTGGATAAGCTTAGGAATAGCAATAATGATTAAGCAAATAGCCTTGTTGTTCATACCTGCTTTTATTCTTTTTTCTCTTTTTTATAACAAAAAGAACAATAATTCCTGGAAAATAAGCCAGTTAATTTATGCCGCTTTAATAATTGTTTTAATGGTAACCCCTGTGCTTGCGTACAACCATCTTTTGTACAAAGATAAAGGATTAGTAGACATGCAATTTTCAAGATTTTTTGGTATAGCAGAAGAAAAATACCAGGATATATCCGCCACATTAAAACCATTTAGTCTTAAAACTCTTTTAATTTCTCATGATGGTGATATTCCTGGATTTTTAATAGCATTAAAATTTATCTATTCTTTTGAATCCCTCTTTATCTCTTTATTTGCTGTTCTCGGTATTTTTATTGTTGTAAGTTCAAAAAGGCAATTTAAATGGCTTTTATTTTTATCTCTGTTGTTTCCTTTTATTTTCTTAGCAGGCACATCCCTATTGTCTAATCATTTTGTATTCACTGCTTTTTTCTTATCCTTATTTTCTGCCAAAGGCATTGATTTTTTATCAGACAAATTCAAAGAGCCAGGAAATAAAAAACGCATTATTTTCATTATCCTGATTTTAGTTATATTCTCAAGCGCTTTTCAAGTATACCAGTATAACAATAATGGATTTTTTGGTAAAAATGAAATTGCACAAATGATTGATTTTAAGGATGAAGAAATTCCAGATACTTCTTTAGTAATCGTTGATAGCAGAATTTATAGGGGAAGAATAGCCTTTATGTTTTGGGACCGGCATTATCTGGAAACAAATTATTTTCAGAATTTAGTTCAACTTCAAAATGAATTTCCAGATAACTTAGAGCCATATCAGACTTATTTTGTTGAAGCTGTTACAGATGATAGCGGATGGGGTTCTATTAAATATCAGCCAGAATTTAACCAAACAACTGAGCAGATAGTTGATTTTTTTAAGCAAGGAGGTAAATTAATAAAAACAATAAATGATTCGCAGGGGAATCCCCACTTTGCAGTTTATTGGGGGTATTTGGATCTGCCTAAAGGGATACAAGAGTTGGCAGATACAACTCACAGTTTTTTCTTTTATCCTTTAGAATATAAGCCAAAAGAAGAAGTATTTGACAATTATCAACTATATACTCTTCCAGACACTTTATTGGACAAACTTGCACACATCATTCTTTATACAGAAGTAATTCTTGCTCTTTTGTCAATACCTTTTATCTTTTATTTGTTATTTAAAAAAACTTAATAATCTAGAGCTTAACATGGAACTTTCAATAATTATGCCTGTCTATAATGAAGAAAGAACTTTGGAAAAGATAGTTAGCCGTGTGCAAAAAGCCAAGATCTCAAAGGTTAAAAAAGAGATTGTTATAGTAAATGATGCTAGTAAGGATAATACTGAAAAAGTTATAAAGCAATTAAAAAAGAGATATAAAAACATTAAATCATTTTCTCATGCCAAAAATAAAGGCAAAGGGGCTGCTATACAAACAGCTTTAAAGCATATATCTGGGGGCATTATTGTTATTCAAGATGGCGATACAGAGTATAATCCAGAAGATTTTAAACGACTTATCCAGCCAATTCTGGATAATCAAGTTAAAGTAGTATATGGTTCTAGAATGTTAGGCAATCGAACAGGTTTTGTATTCTACTCTTATTATTTTGGGAACAAATTTTTGACATTACTTACAAGAATTTTATATCAGCAAAAAATAACAGATATGGAAACTTGCTATAAAATGATGTCAAGAGAGGTAATTGACAAAATACAGCCTTTAGAATCAAATAGGTTTGATATTGAGCCAGAGATTACTGCAAAGATAATAAAAAATGGGTATAAAATTCTTGAAATACCTATAAACTACAACTGCAGGAGTTTTGAGCAAGGAAAAAAAATCAGGTGGCAGGACGGAATAATAGCAATCTATAAGCTTTTTAAGTATAGGTTTTTTAATTAATATGCAAAAACCTATTGGTTTGGTTTTATTAGTTAGTTATTACAAGTTATTTATGAGTAATTTGTTTAAATAAAGTTAATTTAATGCCTTTTAATTATATATCTTCCTACACTTATTAAGCTATGTTGATTAAATTTCTTTTTATCATCTCTCAATTTATTATAGCTCTTTAATAAATCAGCCAGTTTTATCTTTATACAACGGCAAATTGCCAATTTTTAAATAAACTTTGATAAACGTATCAATAAAGATAAATGGTAGAACTATTGACATAAATATCAAATATGGGATAGCGAGATTGAATAAAATTGCCCAAAATATTAAAGAAAAAGGCTGATTTGGTCGCATTAATTCTCCAATATAGATTTTAAGCTTTTTATTTAAATTATCTTTTGTTTGCAAATATTCAGAAGTTTTATCTAGATTCTCTTTTTTCTTAAGCAAGTCAAATCTATTAAATGCTAACATTGTTTCATAAACCTTGAGTTTTGTTATGTTATCAAATAAAAATAAAAAAGAGCACCAAATTCCCAAATAAAAATATAGAGTATTTTTTGTCATAACAAACAAGCCAATTCCTAAAGCAAGCATCAACAATGCTCTATGGATATAATGCCAAAAAAAATCTAGATATAAACCGCCAATTGTGCTATTTTTTCTTGCTCTCGCAACAGAACCGTCAATGTGGTCTATTAATAAGGAAAATTGAAAAATTATAATACCAATTAAAAAATTCCAGTATCCCCCTAGGGCTATAAAGAAAATTCCAACTAAAGCTAAAATTCCCCACATAAAAGTTATCTGATTTGCCGTAAAAGGCAAAAAATTAATAAAAATATATGAAAAAGGAAGCGAGGCATAAGATAACACCCGCATATTCCATGGAAATTTCGCATGATTTCTTGTTGCATTAATCTCTTTTAAACTCATTTTTTGTTTCATTTCAATAACACAAAAAGCGCGTTTATAAGTTTTGTGAAGTTTTGTTATGTTAGCCAAAATATTTTTAATAAAAAACCTTCATTATATATTTGTTTGTATCCTATTAGCCCATGCCAGATAATTTAACTAAAACTACTAATGATTAAAACAATTATCTAAACTTTTAATGTGGTTTTTCATAATTAGTTTATGAAACCTTTTCTACAGCAACTCACAAATATATATTTCTATTACATAATCCTTAAATACCACTAGTGGTAATAGTAAGCTATGAAAAAACAGGTGTGGGAAAATAAATATAATAAACAGCTATGTGTAACTATCCCAAAAGGTTCTGGAATAAAATCAGGTGATGTTGTTAGCATTGAAAAAGAAAAAATAAAAAACATTGTTTATAGCTTTGTAGTTGCAGATATGTTTCACTACGGGCATCTTCAACTTTTGGAAAAAGCAAATGAGCTTGCAGATTATCATATTTGCGGGGTTTTAACAGACAAAGGTGCAGTAAGTTATAGAAAAAAACCAATTGCTAATTTTGAGGAACGTAAGGCAATTATCTCTGCCTTAAGGTGTGTGGATAGAGTTATACCACAAACAGATAAAGATCCTACTGTTAACCTTAAAAAAATCCATAATGAATTTAAAGATTCAACAATCATATTAGTTCATGCTTCTAATTGGAAAAATGTTCCTGGAGATGAATTCATTAAAAAAATTAAAGGAAAAATTGTGCGTCCTCCTTATTATGCAAAACTCTCAGATGATAAAATAAAGAGATACATGGAGCAAATTAAAATAAAATGACAGGTAAAATAGTTTATGCTTATGTTGTAGCCGATTTATTGCATATGGGACATGTTCTTTTTTTGGAAAACGCAAAAACATTTGCAGGATCAGACGGAAAGTTGATAGTCGGTGTTTTAACAGATGAAGCAACAATGGAAAAAAAGCCAAAGCCAACACTTCCATTAAGTGAGAGGATGAAACTCGTGCAGTCTTTAAAATGTGTAGATATTACTGTTGCGCAGGATACATACTCCCCATTAAAAAATGTCATGGCAATTAAGCCAGATATCTTAATTGAAAGTTCAAGCCATAGTGAAATGCCTGCTAATGAATATATGATAAGCCAGGGAAAAAAAGTAGTTGCTTTACCATATTATTCTGCGCAAAGTTCAAGTAATATAAAAGAGAGTATTATCAATACTAAAAGACAAATGGATGAATTAAACGTAAACTATTATAAATAAAAAATGACAGGTAAAACTCACATTAAAATTCAAGGCAAAAGAATTCTGTCAGAGCTGAATGATTTAAAAAGGACAACTGAAGCAGCAGCTTCTGAACTTGGGTTTACAGAAGAATTTACCTTAGGGGTTATTGAGGGCACTAAAACAGAAAGAGAAATCATGGATTTTATATGGGCAATGGGAGAGAGATATCCAATAGATCCCTATGATTTAATTATTCCTAAGAATGATACACAAATGGGAGTAAAGATAATGAGGAGAAAAGAATCTGAATTATCAAAGAGAATATTCAATAGAAAAAATAAAGATGGGGAAAAAACCCCTTATTATGAATATAGAGATACAGCAATGTCAAGAACTGCTCCTTTTAAGCCAGAGTGGATAAAAGAGCTTAGGGTTGTTTCAGACAATAATCCTGAAAATCCTGATGTAGCTTATAATAACGGCCATTTCATGCACCAAATGACATTCTTTCTAGGTCCTGCAAATTTTTATTATGATATCTATGGAAAAAAATTCTGCCAAGAAATGAATACTGGAGATTCTAATTACATCACTCCCTTTTTTCCTCATAGTTTTACAAGTAGAAGTAAAGATGAAGAGGCTTTGATAATCGCAGTTACCTTTGGTGGAGAAGTGAGAAGGGCACAAAAAGAAATATATTCGCTAAAATCTCCTTTAGAAAATTTTAAGTTTGATTTTAGGAATCACAATAAAGCTATTTCGGATTTAGTATTACAGCACATGGAAAGCGAAAGGTTAAGTTTTAATAATTTATCATCTATTCTCAAGGAAAATAATTCAAAGATTAATTTATTAAAAATTCTTGACCAGAATTCAGAAAAGTCCATTGATGAGCTTAAAGAATTGGCTTTGTATCTTAATATAGGTTTACGTGACTTGTTAATACCAGGGTACAGGGAAGATGAGGATATTATAATCAAAAGGCATAGTAAAGAAGAAAGTTTTATTTATCCCAATAATAAAAGTCCTCTTTACAAAATAAATACATTGGTCCGAACAGAAAGATTGTCTGAAATGAAGGGATTTGACATTGAAGTGTTAACAAATTCACTAAAAGAACCATCAAGCAAGAATCTTCATTCATACTTTTATAATTATGGAAATAGTCTTGCAGGTTTTTCCTGGTGGGATAATGGTGGTGTTTTCCATGATGAATTAAATTCTGGTGATTCGCTTTACTTAAATCCTAGAATAAAACATGCTTTCTATAATAAAGAGAAAGATAATGCAAAGATTATAGAACTAAGCATCCCTGGAGCTTTAAATCTTCAGACGCAAATAGAACTTTCTGCATTTTCTAATATAGAAAGAGTAGCTTATGAGACTAAAGAATGGTTTAATTAATCTTGAAAATGAATTTACAAACTAAAATTGGGAAAGTTAAAAGCCGAATATTCACACAGCCTTTGCAAGTACCTAAACCAGGTGAAAAAGTTTATGCTCTATCTGGATCAGATGTAGCTGAAATTCTTAGAATTCGAGGGTTAAAAACCGAACTTGATCCAGGAATGGGAGGGGTCAGCCCTCGCCATCTAGATGATATTTTGAAACAGAATAGTGAATTAGTTTCAGTAGATTTAGCATTAACTGCTGGGTGTAACTTCAAATGTGTGTGGTGTTACAGGCCAGGAGATGAATGGGGTAAAATCAAACTTAATTTTGAAAAAATTGCCAGCACTATTGAAGAAGCTGCAAACCTTGGCGTTAAATTTTTTGTTTTAACTGGAGGTGAACCTTTAGTATATAAAGATGGTGATAAAGATTATTTTGATGTTATAAGCAAAATAAATGAAGTTTATTCCGGGGGCAATTTATCAGCCCCAAAAATTTTAACATTTTCTGATGTTGCACTTATTGACGAATATAAAGCCGAGAGACTTGCAGGTTATAAAATTGGTTTGTGTTTAAAAAGAGATTCCCTTAATCATGAGATTCAAGATGGGATACTTGATGCAAAAAATGGGAGCAAAAAAATGGAAAGAGGTTATGAAAACCTTTTTAAAGTTGGATATGGCTCGAATCCAGAATTACCAGTAAGTGTTAATACTGTTCTAGCAAAAGCAATAAAAATTAGTAACGGAAAAATTATTAACACATTGGATACCGCGATAGATCTACATATGTGGATAAGGAGCCACGGAATGGAGCATTCAATTGTACCAATACATTTTTGCGGAGAAGCTAAAGATGATGATCAAGAAACAGGGATAAATCCAATAGAGGTAAAATCTTTGTATGATATTTTAGCAGAAATTGATGTAAGGTTTTACAATGATAATTGGAGAGTTTTTTCTGCTTTTACAAAAAACAGAACCTGTAATAGACCAGGAAGAGGATTGCACATTAGGGCAACAGGGAAAGTTACCGGATGTTCAGAATCCCCCCTCGTAGATGAATATGTATTTGGTAATATAAAAGAGCAAAACTTAACAGGAATAGTAAGATCATCAAAATTTCAAGAGTTTAAGGAAGAATTTAGCCATAGAGAAGGTGAGTATATATGCAATCCAGATGTATGCGATTTAAATGCTAATAATCTTTGTAGAGGGGGCTGTGCAGTAAGAAGCGCTTACTCAATGTTGGATGTAACAACAGGCATGCTTCAACCAAATCCAAATCCTTTAGCATATAGTCAAGGAAGAGAAGATGCTTTATGCCCCGGATGGATTGTTCTTGCACAAAAGCAAGGAATTTTGATTGATGGGATTTATGAGCAGATAGTTGATAAACTTTTATCCAAATCTTCTTTAGATTCTCAAATGGCTGATCAAATTAGAAAAAAAATTGTTGAGGACTTTAATATTCTAAAAGGAGAGCATAGAAAATGAAAAATAGAGTTCTGCCAGAAGAAAGAAGAAATAAGCTGATGGTTTTATTATTAAGCAAACCTTTGATTAGGGTGATAGAAACTCATAATGGAATAAGTGGCTTGGTTGGTGAAAATGTTTTTGTAGAAGATGAAGGGAATAAAAAAGAGTTTGATGCTTTATGGATTAGCAGTTTAACTGATTCTGTTGCAAAAGGGTATCCGGATGAGGAAATTGTTAGTATTGATTCAAGACTTGCAACTGTCAATCAAATTATGAATGTTACAACAAAGCCTATAATGTATGATGGTGATACAGGGGGGTTTCCGGAACAGCTTAATTATTTAGTAAAGCAGCTAGAAAGAATGGGGGTTTCCGCAATAGTAATTGAAGATAAAAAATATCCAAAATCAAATAGCCTTCTGCAAGGAGTTTATCACAATCTTGAAGACAAAGATATATTCGCTGAAAGAATAAAATATGCCCAGCAATCAAAAAGAATATCTGATTTTATGGTTATTGCAAGGATTGAAAGCCTTATATGCTCTGAAACGATAGAGCAGGCTATTGAAAGAGCTAAAACTTATTTAGATGCAGGAGCAGATGGTATAATGATTCATTCTAAATCTCAATCCCCAGAACTTGTTTTACAATTTGCAGAGCTTTACAATAAATTATCTTTTCCTTACGGAAGAAAACCATTGATGTGTGTTCCTACAACTTATCATTCTGTGAAGGAAACTGAGTTAATTAAAGCAGGTTTTAATATTGTTCTTTATGCAAATCATCAACTTAGAGCAGCATATAAATCAATGAATGAAGTTTGTAAAAAAATTCTTAGGTATGAGAGAGCTTCAGAAGCTGAAGAAATATGCTCCTCTATAAAAGAGGTTTTAGAGCCTGTTGGTTCAACCAGAACTTATACAGCAGAATATAAAACTTAAAAGTGTAATCAAAATGATAATCTGTGAAGACCTCTTTGAAATTTTTAAAAAAAATGATCTTACCTTTTTTACAGGTGTGCCAGACTCTGTTTTTAAAGACTGGATGAGTTTTCTTGCTGATAAGCATAATAAAAAACTTACTAATATTATAGCTTGTAATGAGTGTGAAGCAACTGCCATTGCAACAGGATATCATTTAGCAACTGGAAAGGTTGGAGTTGTTTACATGCAAAATGCGGGGTTAGGAAAAGCAGTTAATCCTCTAACATCTCTATGCGATAAAGAAGTATATTCTATTCCCTTAATTCTAATGATTGGATGGAGAGGGGAACCAGGAAACAAAGATGAACCTCAGCATAAAAAGATGGGCAGGATCATGGTTCCTTTACTTAAAACACTTGAGATTCCATACGCTATTATGCCAGATAACAAAGAGAAAGTAGATTTAATTATATCTAAAGCTAAGCAAATTGCAGTAGAAAAAAATCAGCCAGTTGCTATAATCATCAAAAAAGAAACTTTTACTAAATATTCTTCAAGAATTAATTATAAGCAGACGTATGAGATGACAAGAGAAGAAGCAATTAAAACAATATTGGACTCACTTAGTGGGTCTGAAGCAATTATCTCCACAACAGGCAAAGCCTCAAGAGAATTATTTGAATATAGGATATCTAAACATCATAAACCACATGATTTTTATACAGTCGGAAGTATGGGGTGTGCTTCTTCAATTGCTTTTGGAATTGCCTTGCAGATCCCAAATAGAAAAATCGTCATCCTTGATGGCGATGGGGCTGTTTTGATGCAACTTGGGACATTAGCTACAATAGGGCACTATAAACCAAAAAATATCTTGCACTTAATTTTTGATAATAATTCTCACGAGTCTACAGGCGGGCAACCAACTGTTTCAAATACTGTAGACTTTAAAAAAATAGCATTGGCTTCTGGATATGGCTTTGCTAAAATTGTTTACACAAAAAAACAAGTGATAACTGCAATTAATAAAATAAACTATTTGAAAGGTCCAGCAATGCTGGTTATTAAAGTTAAGAATGGCTCCAGATTAGATTTAGGAAGGCCGACAAAAACCCCTTTAGAGAATAAAACAGTTTTTATGAAATTTTTGGAGCATGATTAAACAAAAGGAATATTTTGGTGTGGGAATTATTGAAAAGTTACCAGAGATATTGGATTTAGAAAAACCAAAAAAAATATTCCTTGTAACCGGAAAAAACTCTTATATTATTTCAGGGGCTAAAGATAAACTTTCATCAATGTTCCTAAATTATAAATTAGTTCATTTTACAGATTTTTCACCAGATCCTACCATTAGTGATTTAGAAAAGGGGATTTTTAGTTTTGATGATGATTGTGATTTAGTTATTGCAGTAGGTGGTGGTAGTGCACTGGACATAGCTAAATCAATTAATGTCTTATCACAGCAGGAATTTCCACCTACTGACTATTTAAACAAAATCCGGCAAATAAAAAATAAAGGTAAGCCATTAGTTGCAATTCCAACAACTTCTGGTTCTGGCAGTGAAGCTACAGGTTTTTCTGTTATAACTAGTGGACATGAAAAAATTTCTTTACATCACAAATTCTTAATTCCTGGTTATTCCTTAATTGATCCTTTGTTAACGATGACTCTTCCCCAAAAAATAACTGCTTCAACAGGAATAGATGCTCTTTCCCAAGCTATGGAATCTTATTGGAGCATTAATTCCAATTATAACTCAAAAAAATTTTCAAAAAAAGCAATAACTCTTTGTTTTCAGAATCTTGAAGATGCAGTTAAGAAGAATACAATCGGATCAAGAATTGCGATGTCTCGTGCTGCAAATTTATCAGGGAAGGCAATTAATATTACCCTAACAACAGCACCTCATGCATTATCTTACTACCTAACAATTAACCATCGGGTTCCTCATGGACATGCAGTTGCTATGACTCTTGGATCAGTTTTGGGATATAATGCTGGCACGACTCAAGAAGAGTGTAATGATGAAAGAGGATTTACCTATGTCAGGCAAACTATATTAGATTTATGTAAATTTTGTGGTTGTCCTACCCCAAAGAAATTGAAACAAAAAATAAGCAAGCTTATGGATGAAATAGGTTTAGAAACAAGGCTTAGTGGGCTTGGCTTAAAAGAAGAGGATATCTACAAAATGGCGGAATCTCCCAATCCAAGAAGATTATCTAATAATCCCAGAAAATTTACAGAAATAGTTCTAAGGAAAATGCTTAAAGATTTATTCTAAACAATGTTTAAAAACTAATTTTTTCTAAGTAGTTAATATGGATGAACATCACGAAAATGAAGAGGTAAATAGAGGGCTTAAATTAATTATAAAATCCTCTATAGTTGTTCTTATTGGTTTGACTTTATCAAAACTATTCACTTATGTGTATAAAGTAATTCTTGCAAGATATTTTGGCCCAGAAATTTACGGAATGTTCTCTTTGGCTATTATGATTTTAGGGTGGTTTACAGTTATTGCCGCATTTGGTTTAGCTAGAGGAGTCCTTAGATTTGTCTCTTTATATCGCGGAAAAAAAGAAATTGCTAAAATAAAAAATATCTTAAGATTTTCTCTGATATTCCTGTCTTTTTCCACAGTCTTTGCTGCGATTATGATGTATGTCTCAGCTGATTTTATTGCTGTAAAAATATTCCATACGCCTGAGTTAATTATCTTCTTAAAAGTTTTTAGCTTGTTTATCCCATTTTATGTTTTTTCAAGAGTCTTTGCTTCAATAATCAGGGCATATGAAAAAATTGGATGGTACTCTTTTGTTTCAAATATCTTGATTAATTTTGCCAAGGTTTTTGCCCTAATCTTATTTGTTTTGATGGGATTTAAAACAAATGCAATTATCTGGTCTTATGCTGCAGGAATTATGAGTGTTTTTATAGTAGCTTATCTAATTTGTAGATACAAGGTTCCAGAAATATTTGGGCCATACATCATTAATCAAAAAATAAAAAAAGAAGAAATAAAGAAATTTTTTTCATATTCATGGCCTATTATGTTTTTCTCTCTTATGACCTCAATATTTTATGAAATAGATTCATTCATAATTGGGTATTTTATGGATGTTTCTAGTGTTGGGTTTTATAATGTTGCCATCACAATTGTAGGAGTAATGGGCATTGCACCAGAATTATTTATGCAGCTTTTTTTTCCATTAATTACAAAAGAATTTTCAAACAGGAATTTTATAGTGATACGGGAATTAACTAAACAAGTTAGTAAATGGATTTTTATTATAATTCTGCCGATTTTTTTACTTTTAATACTATTTCCAGAAGCAATTGTTAATTTACTTTTTGGACCCGGGTACATTATTGCCCAAGAACCTTTAAGGATTATTGCGGTAGGAGGATTGATTGCAGCTTTAGTTATTCCAATAACAACTAACATAATCTCTATGGCTGGAAAATCAAAGCTACTCCTATTAAATTTAATTTTAGCATCTCTTTTTAATCTTATTTTGGGGCTACTTCTTATTCCAAAATATGGTTTAATTGGTGCAGCCCTATCAACTAGTTTTGTTAATGTGATGATGAGTATTGGGTTAATAACACAAACATATTCATTAACAAAGGCATTTCCTTTTAGAAGAAAAATGCTAAGAATTTTTTCTGTTTCACTTATCCCAATTTTTATACTCTTTTATTTAAAAGAGATTGTTCCAATTAATAATCTAAGCTTAATCTTAATTGGCATATTATTCTTGCTTATTTATTTAATCCTAATATTTGCAACTGGTTGTCTGGATAAAAATGATTTTTTGATTTTGAGGAGCATTAAGAAGAAAATATTCAAACATAAGTAGTATAAAAGATATATATTTAAAAGTCGGGAATAAATGGTTTACCAGTGCTGATGGTTATTAACAAAATGAAGGATAAAATAAAAGAACAAAAGCCCAAAATTTGCTTAACCACCTTTTTTGACAAGAATTTTGAACACATCGGAAAAATTTGTCTTAAGGGAATGCGAAGATACGCTGAAAAATACGGGTATGATATAATAGCTTACACAAAGCCCTTAACTACGAGACCTCCAGCATGGAACAAAATTGCCATTATCAGGCAGCTTCTTAATAGTCAAAAAGATTATGATTTTGTTTTTTGGGTTGACTCTGATACAATATTTATGAGATTTGACAAAGATATTGCCAAAGAAATTTCTCCCAATAAGGATGTTTATTTGACTAAATTTAATGCTCAAGGGCAAGACAGACCATCAACTGGCGTGATGTTAATATGTAATAGCAACTGGTCAAAACAACTTTTGCAGGTAATATGGAACAAAAAACAATACATCTACAATAAACTCTGGGAAAATGCAGCACTAGATGATGTACTCGGATATAAACACATAATTGACAGAAAACCATTCAAGGAGTTTTTACTTGGCATAGCTCATAAACTAAAAATAAGAAATTATATTCCAAAACTAAAAAAAATGTTGAGCTTTAAAAAATTAGGATTCACGCAAAAATCTAAAAATAAGCTGGGATTTAAGAATATTAATAAAAAAATAATAAACAATCCCAAAAGCAAATGGTTAGAAAAAGTAAAATGGCTTGATTCAAAATGGAATGCTTTATGTTATGAACCATTGCCAAGAAATAGAATAATAAATCATTATCCTGCCATGTCAATTCAAGAACGATTAAAACAAATGGTTGCAGATGTTAAGCTAGTCAATACGTTCTATTTTTGATTTATTATTTTTTCTAAACCATTTTTTAAAGTAATAAAATTCCTTCCTAAAATCTCTTTCATTCTTGAGGCATCTGGGACTCTTCTTTTCATATCACCTTGCTTTAGTGGGGGCAGATGCAGTATCTTAGATTTTGAGTCTGTTAGTTTTATTATCAGTTGAGCTAATTCTAAAACAGAAGTTTCATTGTCATTTCCTATATTCACAACATCATTTTCATACAGGTTTTGCTTCAAGATGTTAGTAGTTGCTTCAAGATTATCATCTATATAGCAAAAAGTTCTTGACTGATTTCCATCCCCATAAATAGGAATATCTTTTCCTTTAAGCGCAGCGTCGATAAACTTAGAGATTACAAAATCTGCACTTTGTCTTGGTCCATATGTGTTAAAAAACCTAAAAATTGTGTAATTCAAATTATACTCTTCTTGAAATGTTCTTAAAAAAGCTTCTGCAGCGTTTTTCACAACAGCATAAGGAAGCCTGGAATTTAAAGGGGTAGTGTGTTCATGCTGTGGAAATTCTACTGATTCTCCATAAATCTCAGATGATGATGAAAAAAAAACTGTCTTTACTCCTGTGTTTTTTGCGAGATTAAGCACATTCTTTATTCCATCTATGTCATTGAGAACCATCATTGGATTATTTAATGTTCTTTGTACTCCAACTACAGCTGCATAATGAAAAACATAATCAAAGTTATTAGAAAGCATTACAGCTGAAATATCTTTAAAGTTGTTAACATCACATTTAATGAATTGATAATCCTGCGCATTTTTTAGGATATACTCTCTTCTTCCCGTTAGTAAATTATCCACTACTGTAATATGATTATCTGGTTCTTGAACTAATCTATCCACAAGTGAACTTCCGATAAATCCCGCACCTCCTGTTACGAGTATTTTTTTCATTTCTATAAACCAACCATAAATTTCTTTAAATAATTTTATATCTTGCATAATAAGCATCTTTAAAAACAAGTTGACTATTTTTATTTTACCATGAAAATATGCCTTACAACTTATTTTGATAATAATTTTGAGCAGATGGGCAGATTATGCTTAAAAAGTGTTGAAGAATATGCAAATAAATACCATTTTGATGTAAAATTATTTAATGATTTAAAATCATCTCGCCCAGCTCCTTGGAATAAAATTATAATAATAACCAAATTGTTAAATCCTCCTTATGATTATGACTTTGTTTTTTGGATTGATTCTGATGCTATTTTTGTAAGATTTGACAAGAATATTATGAGAGAAATAAAGAAGGATAAGGATATTTATTTAGTAAAACACGGAGATATCCCCAACACTGGTATGATGTTAATAAAAAATACTAATTTTTCAAAATCTTTATTTAAAGCTGTATGGAACAAAGAGGAGTTTATTTATCATAAATGGTGGGAAAATGCAGCTTTAAATGATTTGTTAGGGTATAAAGTAAAAAAACAAAGTACACTAAAAACTATTGTGCTTGCATTTCTTTATAAAACAAGATTAAAAAATATGGCAACTAAAATCCTAAAAAAAAGCAAGCTTAAGCAAGCTCTTTCTAAAACACTTGATACTGGCAGGCAAATTACTAAAGTTCCCTCCAAATGGGAAGAAAAAATTAGCTGGCTTGATTTAAAATGGAATAATATCCCAGGCAGATTTGAAACAAAAAAACCAGTAATAAACCACTACCCTGGTTTAGATTATAATGAGAGATTAAGTAAGATGCTTGGAGACTCAAAAAAGTGGCATTAAAGACTATAAATATAATTTTGCAACATGCCTATTTAAAATACATAATCATTAAAAACTAATTCTTTTTTTGGCAGTTATGAAAAGAGCGTTAATAACAGGGATAACCGGTCAAGACGGTTCATATCTTGCTGAATTTTTATTAGAGAAAGGGTATGAGGTTCATGGTCTTATAAGAAGAAGTTCAACATTTAATACTGAGAGAATTGATCACCTGCACACCCCAGAAGAAGGAGTTAAAACAAAAATATTCACTCATTATGGGGATTTGGCAGATTCAAGCTCTATTGCAAGGCTTATAGAAAAAATTAAGCCTGCTGAAATATACCATTTAGGTGCGCAGTCTCATGTCAGGATTTCATTTGATATTCCAGAATACACAGCAGATGTTACTGGTTTATCAACAATAAGGCTTTTGGAGGCAATAAGAAGCGCTGGTTTTCCAATCAAATTTTATCAAGCATCTTCAAGCGAATTATTTGGCAAGGCTTTGGAAACCCCTCAAACTGAAAAAACTCCCTTTTATCCAAGAAGCCCATATGGCTGTGCAAAATTATACGCTTATTGGATTGCTAAAAATTATCGAGAAGCATATGATATGTTTGTAGTCAATGGAATTCTTTTTAATCATGAATCTCCAAGACGAGGGGAAAATTTTGTTTCAAGAAAAATAACTCAAAATCTGTGCAAAATTAAATTAGGGTTAAAAGATATTTTTTACCTGGGGAATTTAAATGCAAAAAGAGATTGGGGCTATGCAAAAGATTATGTAGAAGCAATGTGGCTAATGATGCAACAGCCAGATCCAGATGATTATATAATAGCAACCGGTGAAACCCATTCTGTTAGGGAATTCGTAGAGGTTGCTTGTAAAGAGTTAGGCATTGATTTAGAATGGGTTGGTGCTGGTTTAAATGAAATGGGAATTGATAAAAAAACAGGAAAAACTATTATTAGGATAGATCCAAAACATTTTAGGCCAACAGAAGTTGATTTATTGCAAGGCGATGCTTCAAAAACAAAATTAAAGCTTGGATGGCAACCAAAAATTAAGTTTCATGAACTTGTAAAAATCATGATTGATGCTGATATAAAAAAATTCCAAGGAATAAAAGACACCTCTTAAAATGATACCTGTTGCAGAGCCTTATTTTGACGAAAATGAATTTAATAATCTTCTAGAAACAATTAAAACCGGCTGGATTAGTTCTAAAGGGGAGTTTATTTCAAGATTTGAGCAGGCTTTTGCCAAATACTGCAACATGAAATATTCAAGTTCAACTTCAAATGGCACAACAGCTTTGCACCTTGCTCTTCTTGCTGTTGGAATTAAACCAGGAGACGAAGTAATTGTTCCAAGCCTTACATTTATAGCTCCTGTAAATACTGTGAGATATTGCGGCGCCAAACCTGTTTTTGTCGATGTAAACAAAGATTATTGGGGCATAGATCCAGAAAAAATAAAAAACAAAATCACAAAAAAAACAAAAGCAATTATTCCTGTTCATCTGTATGGGCATCCTTGTGATATGGAATCAATTCTTGAAATTGCTAAAAAATACAATCTTTACGTTATAGAAGATGCAGCAGAAGCACATGGTGCAGAATATAAGGGAAAAAAAGTCGGAAGTTTTGGGGATATCTCTTGTTTTTCTTTTTTTGGAAATAAAAACATTATAACTGGCGAAGGAGGAATGTGCTTAACAAATAATGAAAAATTTCTTGAGAAAATAAATCTTTTTAAAAATCATGGAATGTCTAAAAAAAAGAGATATTGGCATGAAGTTGTTGGGTACAATTATCGTATGACAAATATGCAGGCAGCTGTGGGTTTGGCTCAGCTTAAAAAGTTGGATAAATTTATAGAAAAAAAGAACCAAATAGCAAATTTGTACAGGCACTATCTAAAAGATTTGATAAATCAAGGGTTAATAACTCCTCATCCAAAAATGCCTTGGGCAAAAAATGTTATCTGGTTGTACTCTATTTTAATAAATAGCAAATCACGAGATGAAATCATGAAAAAACTTGCAGAAAAAGGCATTGATACGCGCCCGTTATTTTACCCAATTCATCAAATGCCTCCATATAAGGAAAAGAACAAGTACCCTATATCAGAAGATATATCTCGAAGAGGAATTAGTTTGCCAAGTTCTGTGAAGCTGAAAAAAGAGGAAATTGAATATATATGCAATGAATTAAGGAATATTTTATAAGAATTTATTAAGCTTTCAGCAAAACATTTAATAGGTAATTATGGTTTTGTCTTAAATATATAATGCCCCAAGCAGTAATTGTTTAAGAAGCTTGTTATTTAACATATCTTTTTTATGGTTATCAAAGGTTATAATTTATTCATTTTTCAACTCTTAACACCCACTCAATCTGGTTCATTGGAAAAATCCCAGAAAAAAATCTTTCATAAAAGTTTTGGGTTGATTCATTAAAATTAACAAAAATTTCTATCCATTTTAAGAATTTGTTATTGTTTCTTAATTTTTTTGAGATTATTATTAATCTGTATTTTTTAAATATACCAAATAATTGCAAAGCATTTAACGAGAATTTATGTGTATAAAGTTCTCTATATGCAAAATAGCTTGTAAAATAAGGGACAGAAATTTTTATTTTAGCTCCTGTTTTTGTAATTCTTGCTAATTCTTTAATTGTTTTATCAATATCACTCATATGTTCAAGGACACCTTTCATCAACACAAAATCAAATTCATTTTTTTTAAATGGCCAAGGAGATTTGTTCAAGTCATGCTTCACATCAATTTTTATTTTTCTTCCATAAATATCTTTATTATTAATATCAACATTTATCCAGCCTCGCTTATAATCAAATCCGCTTCCAAGATTTAATTTTTTCATTTTACCTTGGCTTTTATTTTTAATAATTTTTCAATTGCTTTATCAAGTTCGGTAAGAGTATTTTTCCAATCAAATTTTCGGGTATATTTGTATGCTTCTTTGCCCATTTTCTTCGCTATTTTTTTATTATTGGCTAAAAAATCTATTTTTTCCGCCACTTTTTGTGGTGTTACATTATCAATTAAAAATCCTGTTTTGCCGTTAATAATGGTTTCACGTAGTCCGCCTTCGTTTACGCCTATTGTTGTTTTTTCAGATGCACCAGCTTCAATTGGCACATACCCTTCATCTTCATCTATTGGAATGTAGATAGCTGCAAGGCAATTTGCGTAAAGTTCGAAAAGTTTTTTGTTGCTTACAAAACCAAGAAATTTAACATTAGGATATTTTTTTGCAAGCGCTCGATATTCTTTTTCTCTTTCGCCTGCCCCCACAATATACATCTGAATTTTTTTATTTTTAACATATTCCATGCTTTTTATTATCATATCCACTCTTTTTGCAGAAACAAATCTGGCAACACTTAGAATATAATTGTTATATTTCCCTTTTTTAAACTGATAAGAATCAATTCCGGGGTAAAAAACAACAGATTTTCTTTTATAATACCTTTTAACTCTCTCTTCAATAGTTTTGCTAATAGCTAAAATTAAGTGTGTTTTTTGGGAAGCCATATAATCCAATCTCCTAAGAAAGATGGTTTTGAAAATTAATTTTATCTGCCCACTACGTGTAGAACATTTTTTTAAATGTTCCCGCAAATCATAAAAAACCCTTGTTGGGGAATAACAAAGAGTGATGCAGGGAGTGCTTTTACTATTCCTAATACTTCCTAAATTAGCAGGAAATCCCCCTAAAAATAATAAATCAAAACCACTGACTTTTTTTAATAAAAATGCAAGTGGAGCAAGAAATTGTTTATTTGGTTTAATATATTTAATGCATGCTTTTCCAAAATCTAATTCAAACTTTTGTTCTGGAGGCCTTTGCGTAAAAATTGTAACATCATGTTTTTCGGCTAAGTGCGCAGCAATTTTTGCCATTGCTTTCTGCCCTCCCCCAACAACTCCACGAGAAGGTTCAAAGATTGCTATTTTTAATCTCTTATTCATCTAATTCAGATTAAAAAATCTGTTTAAATACTTAATTGTGTTAAAATCTTTATTTCTCCTTCTCAATCTTAAACTCAAATAAAAGATTGTCATAAATCCCATTGAAGAAAATTTTAAGAACCCTTTTCAATGGGATATACTTCTTCCATTTATTCACTGGGTAAAGAAATACCTTTTTTCGCAATCTTAATGCTCCCAATCCATATTGCATAATATGTTTTCTTGTAAATGAGTTCTCAGTAAAATTACGCCTATGCTGCATATCAGTAGCATTTGCATAAGAAAACGCATGTGGCACTTCAACTATCAACTTTGCACCGCTTTTGCATATTTTTACCACTTCTTTTAAAACTCTTTCAGGATAATCCAAATGCTCTAAAGTATGGCTTATTAATGTAATATCAAATTCATCTTCTTTAAATGGATAAGGGAACTTATTTAAATTATGAACAATATCTGCCTTAATGTCTTTTCTTATATCTACGTTTACCCAACCTTTTCTATAATCTGGTCCACAACCTAAATTCAATCTTTTCATTTTTTATTATTTATTTAATAAACTCCATTAACTCACTTTTTCCCGAATAGATATTATTTGTTTCATTAGGGTCTTTTTCTAAGTCATATTCTTCTATTTTTGCATGGTGTTCTGATTTACATAAATTGCATTTATTACCATTAGCAATAATAAGTTTTCTTTTTTTTGTTCTCACAGCTTTAACATCAGGTGCCAAGCCATCATATAAAAGCACTTTATCTCTTAACGGGTTGCCTTTTTTTATTAATGAAATAACTGATTTTCCTTCAAAATCCCCCTTATCGCCAAATCCTTCCAAGATAGTTGGTGCAATGTCAGGAGTTTGTGCAAATTCATTGATCTCTCTACTTTTAAAATTAGGTATTTTCATGATTAGTGGGACATGAACAGATTCATCAAAAAGACTTGCATGACTAAAATAAACTCCGTGTTCATCCAAGCAATCCCCATGGTCAGACAAGATAATAAACATTGTATCTTCCCACTGCTCATTTTCGATTAAAAAATTTCTTATTCTTCCTATTTGTTCATCTATTCCAGTAATAGCTAAGTCATATTTATTTTTCATATCTTTAATTGAAGCTAATTCAATATCTGCAACTCTTTTCTTAAAATATTCTCTTTGTGAATCAGTATTGATTTTTTCTAAAACTTCATTAATATCATTTTCTCCTGAAAGTTCTGGTTTAGGTACATTTGGATAAGGAAAATGAGTATCTTCAAAATGCATAAAAAGAAAAAATGGTTTGTTTAATTTTTCAGCTTCTTTAACTTTATCTATTGCTAAATCAGCCATTTGTTTTGCAGAGGGAAACAGTTTTTCATTTTTATTTTTTACAAAACTTTTTCCAAATTTATAAGCCCAACTTGGCAAGTTTAACAAAATTTTTTTTACTGCTGCGTTTTTTGTAAATTTTTTATAAAACGCTTCTTTTTTCTCTCCATAATATTCAAAACCCTCTTTAAACCATAAACCTATCCAGTCAATTCCAATAGTGTAATAGCCTTTGTTTTTTAGATAAGTCGGAAGCCAAAATTTTGGCTGTTCTATTGCCAGCAATTTTTCGTATTCTTCTGGTGTTGCATATGGAGCTTGATGCATTATTCCGTGAGTTTTTGGATACTTGCCTGTAAACAAGCTTGTTATTGTTGGAAAAGTAGAATTAGAAACAGAAAAAAAGTTTCTGAACAATGTAGATTCTTTTGCAATTTCTTTAAGATTTTTGTCTGTTTCTTTGTTATACCCAAACAAACTGAGGTTTTTTGGCCTTAAAGCATCTATGATGATAATAACAATATTTTTCATTGTTTTTTTATGATATTTGAACTTTTAAACTTTCATATACTTCAGGGCAACATTTAATAATGCTGTCTAATTGTGTATAATTATGAAAAAACCTAAAAAAAATGACATTAAGGTTAAATATGGCACAATTTCCTTGCCCATCCCTTTAATTGAAAAAATCCAAAAAAGAATAAAGGGAACTGGCATGCCTTCTGTTTCAGCTTATGTCTCATTTGTTTTAAGGCAAATTCTTTCTTCTCCAGAACCCGACGATAAAAATAAAGTTCTTGAAAAAGAAGAAGAATCAGAATTGATTAAAAGGTTAAGAATTTTAGGGTATTAATTGTATATTCATTTCTATTTTTATGTCCTCCATTATATAAATATTTAAATACCTTAATTATATATAATTATACATAATGGTTGAAACATTTACAAAAGAGAGGGCAAAGATTTGTGAGGATTTAATGAGACCAGAGATTAAGCCTTTATTGGCTTTACCTCTTGATAAAAAAATAGAAAAGTCTAAAGAAATCATAAAAGAGGCTCTTGAAAGATATTCTAAGATAGGGCTGGGTTTTAGTGGAGGAACAGATAGTTTAGTTTTATTGCATCTTGTTTTGCCTTTAAAGAAAAATATCCCCTGCGTTTTTGTAGATACCCAGCATGAATTTCCAGAAACTTACGACTTTGTAAACAAAGTCATAATAGGGTGGGACATAAAAGATTATCAAAAAGTTAGAGCAGACCAAATACGTACAGAAGAATTTAAGCAATTGTATGGATTTAAAACTCCTGAATTTACTGTAGCATATGACGGGTATCATAAAATAGCCCCTATGATGAAAGCAATTAGTGATAGAGGATTTAATGCTTTTTTTGTGGGGTTAAGAGGAGTAGAGCATGAAGAAAGAGCAAAAGAAACTTTTTTTTCACCAAGGCAAAATCCGATTCATATTAGAGTGCATCCACTGTTATTTTGGAGACAAGCTGATATTTTAGAATATGTTAAAAAATTTAATCTTGAATGCAACCCTCTTTATGCTCAGGGATATACTTCTTTAGGGTGCACAATATTCTCTGAGAAAAATACAGACCCAAATGCTCATGAAAGAGCAGGAAGAGGGATAGTAAGAGAAGAAGTAATGGCAAAACTTAGAGCTTTGGGGTATACTTGAGATTTTGACAATTCAGATGCTAATTTTAAAATTAATAATGTGAGTATTTAGTGTATAATCTACTTAAGCTAATCTTAACTAGCTGTGTATTATCTATTTGTTGTTATATAGATGATTAAGTATTTTCTATCCTGAAATTATTAAACTTTATTTAAATTCTCTCTATATTTTTATACCCCAAATAAAATCTTCTAATAGCAAATAAGGTAAAGAATATCGCATAAAATAATACCAAATAAGGTACTAAGTTTAATATTGTAAAAACAAACATTAAATTAAACAATTCAAAACCCAATAAGAATTCTATCTCAGTTCTTAACCAATTTGATTTTCCTTCTTTTCCAGAAAGAATCCTATTAATTTTTTTTAAAATATCATATCTGCCTTTTTTTGTGAACACTTCATATTTTTTAACACGACTAAAATTAAGCAGTAATAAAGAATACCCCCCAAAAAAACCAGCAATTAAAAAGGTTGCATCTGGAAAAGGTGTAAAATTATTAAAATAAGAACCAATAGCCATGCCCATAATTAATAAAGGGATAACTATTGCATGAGTCATTCCATCGAGATAAACTCCTCGGGTATCTTCTAGCTCATTAGTTTTCCTAAATCTTGCTACTTCTCCGTCGCATCCATCAAAAATAAAATGCAGATGATGAAATAACAGTCCGATTAGCAAATAAAAATACTGCCCAGTCATATAAAATAAAGCAGAAATAATCCCGAAAATCAAAACAAGAAAACTCACTTGGTTTGGGGTCATACCGAGCATTAAAAATAATTTTGTAAAACGTATTGATATTTTTCGTAGAAATCTATCACGCCAGTATTTTGGCGGTTCTGGTTTTTGGCATAACTTCTTTAATTCTTTTACAGAAGGAATTTTTCTACCTCTATCTTTATTTTTCATATTTATCAATTGCGCATTTTTGTTTATATATTTTATGTAAGCAAGATTTATAAGGCATGCCATGTATTTCAATAAATGAAAAAATCGAGGCTCGTAAAATCTGCTGTTATAGGATGTGGAAATGTTTCCCCCACATATCTTTACACTTTAAGTAAAAGTCCTGATGCAGAAGTTGTTTCTGTTGCGGATATTAATCCTGAAAAAGCTGAAAAACAGGCAAAAGAATTTAATATAAATGAGGTATATACAGATTACAAAGATGTTTTGAAAGACAATCTGGATGCAGTTTTTATTTTAACACCCCACTATGAGCATCCTGAACAAACAATTTTCTTTGCTAAAAATGGACTTGATGTTTTATGCGAGAAGCCTCTGGCCTCAAAAATGTCAGATATTGAGGATATGATAGACACGTGTGATAAAGAAGGGGTTAAATTTTCAACAATGCTTCAAAGAAGACTTTATCCTAATACAATAGCTGCAAGGGAAGCTGTTAAAGAAGGGCTTCTTGGAAAAATTCGCAATGTGGAGTTAGATTTTAGCTGTTATAAGAAAAAAGAATTTTATAATGGTTGGAGAGCAGCAAAAAAAACAGGAGGCGGGGTTTTAATGAGCCAAACTTTACACAGAATTGATCAAATTGTCTTTATTTTTGGCGAGCCTATTGCCGTTGAAGGAGTTACCAAGACAACTAGAGATTATTTAGAGATAGAAGATTATGCAAAAGGAAAAATTTATTTTAGAAATGGCTTTGTAGCTAATTTAGAAGCTAATAATTCTTCTCTTGGTCCTAATAATCAAGAAACTCTTTCAATTATCAGCATTTCAGGAGAAAATGGAAAAATTGTTTTATCTGATGATTTAACTCCTGTATGGAGTGTTCCAAATATGCCTGCTCCTTTAGACGCAAATTTAAATGCAATCCCTTTAAAATACAGACCAGCTTATTATGGACCATGTCATGAAATAATAATAAATGATTTTGTCGATTCAGTTATGAAAGGTAGGGAACCATTAATAGAAGGGAAGGATTCTATTCCTGCTATGAAGGTAATCTTTGGATTTTATAAGTCTGCAGAATCAAATGGTAAAAGGATTAATTTAACAAAAAAATTTTGGCAAAAATGAATTATATTTTTGATTTTTTTGAAACTTTAGTTAGTTTTGACATGTCTGCTTATGTTGAACTTATGAGCAAAAGTTTTGGAAAAAATGCAGAAGATTATTTTACAGACATTAGATACTTCTTAGATGTGAGAGATTTTGGTTCAAGAGAGGCTGCTCTTAATGCTCTCTTAAATCATCTTAGATTATCTTTTACAGAAGAACAAAAAAGAGAATTTTTTTCAAAATTAGATAATATACTAAGCAAAACAGAAATCTTGCCACATGCTATAGAAGTGCTGAATGAATTAAGAAAAAAAGGCTCCAAAATTGCTATTTTATCTGATAATAATAACTTTGTTGATAAAGTTATTATTGAAAAAGGGTTTAGAGAATATGTTGATGTAATTGTTCTTTCTCACAAAGTCGGATTAAAGAAACCTCAAAAAGAAATCTTTGAACTTTGTTTTAAAAAAATCGGCTCTTCTCCTGAAAACACAATAATGGTGGGGGATAATCTCATATCTGATATTCGCGGAGCTCAAATAACAAGAAGTAATGCTGTTCTTTTTGATTCAAAAAACAAGCACCCAGATTATCAAGGAAGGAAAATTAGGGATTTGAGGGAGATTTTGAATTTGTGAGGTTTGATACACATTTGTTAATGAGGTTTTAATTAATGAATAATAAAAATTGTTAATAATTATTAGGCATAACTAATATTTATAATCAGTTAACTTATTTTTCACACTAATTAATCCTATCTTCATTATTATTTATTTTCAAATATCCCGCAACTTTAGAAGCATGAACATCAATTAGTGAATCAATAACATTTAAGTTATTATCAAGTTTAAAATAAGAAACATACCCGTTTTTATGCTGTCTTGCATTTTCAAGCTTAATTTCTTCTTTTAGAAGATGATTTATTGCTAGCATGATAAACCCTCCGTGTGTAATCACCAGCATACGTTTGCCGCTATGTTCTTTTACTAATTTTTTAAGGAATTGTTTTATTCTTTCTGACAATTGCTCATTACTCTCTCCGTCAGGACAATTGCATTCATAAAGATGTTTTGTTAAATTATAATAATCAATACTTGGATAGCCTAATTCTAAAACACTAACTCCTTGGTGTTTTCCAAAATATTTTTCTCTTAGCAATGGCTCCTCAATTATTGCTAAATGGGGGTTCCCCCAAGCAATTCTTTTAGCACACTGCATTGCTCTTGGTAGATCACTTGAAATTATTAAATCTGTTTTAATATCTTTTAAGAATAATGCCAGTTCTTCTGCCTCTTTGAATCCCTGCTCATTTAATGGAATATCTGAATGTCCCTGTAAAATTCCTTCCTTATTGTTTTGTGTTTCCCCATGCCTCACAAAAATAATCTCTGTTATATTGCTTAAAACAGGCTTTGGCTCTTTCAAAGCCTCAATTATCCCCCTTACAAGATACTGCTGCGGTTTTAATTGAACAGAGTTGGTTTCTGTATTAAAAGAAATGATAATCGGAATAGGGTTAATAAACTCGTCTTCAGAGAGCAGATGCCCCTCATTTTTAATCATACTATAAAGTTCAAAACTTGTTGCCGCATTTTCAACCCCAAAATCTCCTTTTCTTTCTGAAAGCCTTTTTTTAATTTCATTTGTGTTTTCAATAAAGCACTCAATAATGTAAAAATCGCAATTATATCTTTTTAAAACATTATACACTTTTTGTCTTCTTTCCTTTTTATTGAAATTTCCGTCAAGAATAATGCATTTATAGATATTCTTTTGCAGTTTTTCCTCAAGGACTTTGCAAATTTCATCATAAACCCTTTCTCTTTGCTCTTCAGAATAAAGATTAATAAGGTTTTTTTCTTCCCTGATTTTAAAAGTTGATATAACCTCTATATTAATGTCTTTTTCAAAATAATCTCTTATCTTTCTTGAGGCAGTGGTTTTACCGCTTACAGGCAATCCATAAAGCATTATAACAGATGTTTTCTCTGGCACAGGGGGTTTTTCCTGTGCTTGTTGCAGCTGTAATGTTTTTTGGTAGTCTTCTACTGTATTTACCTCTCTAAAAAAAGAATTCTCTATATTCAAGCCATAAAAATCGTGTTCATGGATTGTTTTTCTTATTATGCCATAAAATGCCTGGTTTTTGTCTCCTAAATCAACATATGCCTGTATTCTATTTAACATATATTCAACAGCTTCATTTGAAAACTTAGCAATTCCAACAGCCTTGCCATGTGCTCCAGGCACATTTCTTTTATCCATATACAGCATTTTGTCATCTCTCAAATCCAAAATAACCTGCTCCATGCTTTCATTCAGCCCTATTTTTTTATCAATGCAAATAACATTTTTTCTCTTATCCTCAATAATATTTTTTATTAAATCTTCAGAGAAAATTAAGTCTGAATGAATGTGTAAAACTGATTGCTCATTTTTCATATGGCTCTTGGCTAACCACCATCCATAAGCTGTGCCAGTGGTATTGTACTCATCGTTTTCAACATAAGTTATATTTAAATTTTTAAATTTTGGATGTTCTTTTATAAACTCCTTAATCATAAATCCTTTATATCCAATAATTACAATAATATCATTAATGCCATTTGCCATTAATGCCTCAAGCTGATAAGCAAGCAATGGTTTGTTTTCGACACTTAAGAGCGCTGTTGGCACATTTTCAACAAAATGCTTTAACCTGTCCCCTTTCCCACCTGCCAAGATAATTGTTTTTATACTTTTTTTAGGTAATTCTTTTAGTATTAGCTTAGCATATTCTCTCTTGGTAATATCATAGTCTCCAACTGTGTTAACTTCTCTAAAAAAAGATTCACCTATATCCAAACCATAAAAGTCAAGGTATTTTACAGCTATCCTAATCATTTTATAAAAATTCTGCCCTCTATCTCCTTTACCAATAATAAACTCATCAAGCTTGTTTAGTATAAAATTAATTGTTTCATTTGAGAATTTTGCAACTCCCACTCCTTTGCCATGAGCTCCAGGAATATTTGCTTTATCCATATGAAGAATTTGTCCTGTTTTTTCATTTAAAATAACCTGTTCCATGCTATCGTTGAACTCTACCTTTCTGTCAATACATAAAATGTTCTTGTGATCATCTTCAATAACCCTTTTAATAAGTTCTGGAAAAAAAATCAAATCAGAATTAAAATGTAGTATAGCTTCTTCATTTTTAACATATTCTCTGCAAAGCCACCACCCATATGAGGTATTTGTTGTCTCATAATATGGATTATTTATATACTGAATATTCAAGTTGCTGAATTGGTGGTTGTTTTTTATAAAATCTTTAATCATAAATTCTTTATATCCTGTAATAATAATAATATCCTTTATGCCATTTGCTATTAATGCTTCAAGCTGATGTGCAAGAATCGTTTTCCTATTAAACTCAAAAAGACATTTTGGTTTTTCTTCTCCATATTGCCCTGTTCTTTTACCTCTTCCTCCAGCAAGTATCACTGCCTTCATTTTCCTCTTATTTTTATTTGCCCCATTTTTATTAAATATCCGAAAACCTGCACTTTTTTTAAAGATGATTGAGATAAGATATATACTAAAGATACATATAATGTTATAAACAAATTCTTGTTTTGGTTTTTATGAAGAAGTTGAGAATTGCCCACATTAATATGTTCTATTTGCCAACTTTTGGGGGTGTTGAGCAAGTAATGTATGAACTTGCTCAAAGACAAGTTAAGCAAGGGCATGAAGTTCATGTTTTTTGCTGTGATTCAGATAAAAATCAAAGGCTTAAAATTAAAGAAGAAGTTCTTGACAGCATTCATGTCCATAGGTTTCCTTATTGGTTTAGGCTCTCATTAAGCACTTTTATCTGGCCATCTTTGCTTTGGAGATTTGGGAAATATGGAAAGTTTGATATAATTCATACGCATGTTTCTGGGCATGCTTATATACTTATTGCGGGAATTTTATCAAAAGTATATGGGTTTAAGCACATTCATACAACTCATTGCCCATGGACAGGCACAGAATTTAGACCACGAATTCTAAAGCCATTTATTTTCTTAAATAATCTTTTTATGAATAAAATTGCTTTTAGTTTGATTAATAAAGTAATAGCCATAACTCCCTGGGAATTAGATATATTAAAAAAATTTACAGATGAAAATAAAATTAAGGTGATTCCAAATGGTATGGATAGTATCTTATACAAAAAAATTAAAAATAACCAGTTTAAAAAAAGGCATAAAATCAAAGAAAAAAACATGGTTTTATTTTTTGGCAGACTAAATCCCACAAAAGGTCCTGAGGTGTTTGCAAGATCTGCAATAAACTTAACTAAATCCGGTAAGGCAAAAAACATAGCTTTTGTTTGGGTTGGTCCAGATGAAGGAAAAGCAAAAGAGGTTAAAAAATTAATTAAAGGCTATAAAAACATGCATTACCTTGGCCCAATTTATGGAAAAGAAAAAGTTGCAGAAATGTACCAAGCAGCAGATGTTTATGTTTTGCCAAGTTACAGAGAAGGGTTGCCTTTAACTTTATTTGAAGCCATGGCATCTGGATTGCCGATTATTGCAAGTCCTGTTAACGGTGTTCCTTATGAAATGAAAGAGCCAGAAAATGGTTTTTTTGTAAACTACGGGAATATAAAAAGTTTGGAAGAAAATATATTAAAAATAATTGATGATGAGAAATTAGCTAAAAAGATTTCGTTAACCAATATTAAAAAATCCAAAAGTTATGATTGGGATGATATTTATAAGAAATATATGGAGGAATATAAAAAGTTATTAATGAAAAAATGAAAATCAAAAAGCAGGAAGAATAATTAGTGTAAAATTTGACACTTATATCCTATAAGACTGGCCAACTTTAGCATTTTTCTCGTAATCTTTATAGGATTCAGCTGACACATGGTCCACCTTTATGTTTTTATAGCCAGCTCCTGTTATTTCTGCAACCTTGCTTTTTATAGCTACTCTTATACCATTAAAATTCCTTATCTGTATTGCTCTTTTGCCAATTTCTTCAAATCCAAGCTCCATTTCCTTTCCTTTTCTAAGATCAGTTTCAAGCTCCCATATTTTTCCATTTGCTTCATAAAGTTCTTTATGCCATTCCTCAATTTGTTCGATTTTACAAAATCCCTCTTTTATATATTCCCATATAGCAATAGTATAATCACTGAACTCTTTCCATAACCTTTCTTTAAGCTCCTCATCTTTAATTTTATCAATCTTTAGCAGAATAATTGACCTCTTGTCTAAAAGTTCATCTAATGGATACCTCATTTTATCTTTGTAAAGTTATTTATATAAAACAATTTTATCTTCTGTTTAAATAGTTTATTAAGGATTTTTATATAGGTTGTATAATGATAATTAATTATATTTATATCGTTAATCCATAATTATGAACATTCTCTGATAAAAGGGTATGAAATCTTAATAAAATTTTTAGTGTAACTCATAATTTATTCTACAAATATCAAAAATTATCTGTTAATCTTTTTCAGTAAAACTAACCCCCAAACATATACATTTCTCCTACATAATTCTTAAAAATATTATTATAGGAAGAATTTTATGATTTCAGTCATTATAACTTCTTTTAAAGAGCCAAAAACAATAGGCAGAGCTATTGAAGGTTTTTTACAGCAAGATCTAAAAAGAAAAAAATTTGAGCTAATAGTTTCCTCTCCCGATAGAGAAACTCAGGAAGTTGTTAAAAAATATCAAAAAAACAATAAGGATGTTAAACTTTTCAAAGATCCCGGCAAGGGAAAAATGTTTGCACTTAACCTGTTATTTAAAAAAGTTAAAGGCGAGATCCTTGTTTTATCTGACGGGGATGTTCATATTGGAGATAATGCACTAAAATATATTTTAATGCCTTTCAAAAATCCAAAAGTTGGATGTGTTACAGGCAGGCCGGTTTCCATAGATTCAAAAAATAAAATGCTTGGGTATTGGAGCCATTTGCTTTGTGACGCGGGTGCTCATCAAGCAAGGCTTAAAAGAGCTAAAAAAGGACAATTTCTTGAATGTTCTGGATATTTATGGGCTTTTAGAAATAACATTGTTAAGAATTTTCCATTAGATATACCTGAAGATGCAATAATCCCTTATTATTTCATGAAAAAAGGATATAAAATGGCTTATGTGCCAAAAGCAATAGTTTATGTTTCTTATCCAAAAAACTTTAGAGATTTTGTTGACCAGAAAAAAAGAACAACAAAAGCCCATATTCAGTTGTCTAAATACATCAACTTAAGAAAATACCCAAAAACAAAAACTTTTAAGAATGAACTTTTTGAAAGTTACAGAGCTTTTTTTTATCCCAAAACAATAAAAGAGATTATATGGACTTTTTTGCTTTTTCCCGCTAAATTATATGTCTGGCTTTTGGTGTATTATCAGTTAAAAATATTAAAGAAGTATCATAAAGATGCCTGGCATGCGACGAAGAGTACGAAAGGGATTGTATGAAAGGAATAAAAAAGAAAACATAGCATTTTTAAATTCATAATATTAACTTCAATCATGAACAAAGCTGTTTTTTTAGATAGGGATGGAGTAATAAATAAAGAAAAAGTTGGCGGAGGGTATAATTATAAAAAAGAAGATATTACCATTCTTCCAGGAGTGGTTGAGGCTTTAAAATTATTAAAAGATAAGGGTTATCTTTCAATTGTTGTGACGAACCAGCCAACAATAGCTAGAGGGCTTATTTCTGAACTTGAGTTAGAATCACTTCATGAGTATTTGAATGAAAACTTAAATAATCTAATAGATAAATTTTATTTTTGCCCTCATCATCCTGAAATGCATTCAGATGTTCCAGAATATGCACTAAAATACAGAGTATCTTGCAATTGCAGAAAACCTGCTCCTGGCATGCTTCTACAGGCTTCAAAAGATTTTAATATAAATCTCAGGGAAAGCTGGATGATTGGAGATGTGATTAGTGATATTGCAACAGGAAAAAATGCAGGATGTAAAACAATAATGATAAAATCTCCCAAAAATAAAGAGATTATTATTTCAAATATAAACCTTAACGAAAATACAAAACCAGATTTTTATGCCAAAGATCTTTTTGAAGCAGCTGAGATTATAAATGCTAATTAAATTTGGCTTATTTTAATCTTTCTAGAATTAAATATTAATGATAGGTGGTCTCCATACTTTATATTGGAAATAAAAGTAGCAAGAATCTCAAATGTATTATTTTCTTTCCGCTTTTTCCATTCTGAAGGACAAGGGTAATACACATATCCTTTATAGCTGTTGTTTTTATGAATTATGGCAGTATTAACAAACCAAAAATTCTCTGCACGACGATTTGGATCCCATTTACAATTTATTTCATAATCAAATTCAACAATATCAAATCTTTTTGGATGAATGCTTACATTAATACTCCCGTTATATATTTCTGAGAATTCAGGTATGATCTTCTCAAAAAAAGATCTTTGGCTTTTGATTGAGCCAACATTACTCCCATAAAATCTGAATGCTTTTCCATTTTCATCATATCCAGAAGAATGCCTTAAACCTCTGTCTACAATGCCTGAAATTTCTGTAATGTTTTGCATGATATTAGTTTTGTTAAACCCCTTATAAATTTAATTGTTCTTTAATTGTTATAATAATTATCTTTGAATAGATAAATGTTTAAAAAGTCGTTATAGTAAGCTTATTCATGTCAGAAAAATTTTCAACACTTAGACAAAAGGTATTAGAAAGATGGCACAAAGCTGCAGAAGTAGAAGGCATCCCAAAAGATGCCTACAAGCCAAATATTAGGATTGTTGAAAGCAATGCTAACCCAGGATATGTTTTTGGCATAATACATAATGAAAATCGTTTTAATAGACCCACCAGCCAGGAAAATATAAAAGAATCTTCAAACTGCAGTTTATGCAATGCATCTTTATCAGCAAAAAATAACCAACTAATGAACCTTATTACTGAAGAAAAGGTTTTAGATTATATATTCACAATAAATAAATTCCCTATTATAGAAGGTTTTTCTTTGGCTATTACTGAAAAAGAACGTCCAATGTATACAACCCAGAAAATAGATAATCTTGAAAGTGAACTTAATTATTTTGTAAATTTTTCAGATAAAACAGGTTTTGAAATTTTTCATAATAGCCCTGGTTTTGGAGCAACCATCCCAGCTCATGAACACTGGCATTTAACAACATTCAGAAATGGGTATGATATACTAGGAAAAACATATGGATTTGATGCTGCAGAGAAAATTTCCTGCAAAAAAACAAAAGATATATCTGTAATGCCTTCTTTTCCATTCTCTCATCTTGTTTTTCATAAAGAAGATGTTAAAGGAGTTGTTTCATTTTTATCAAATGTCCAAAAGGAATTAGGAGATAAGTATAAAAACAGAGGAGTACCCCATACAATATCTCAGGGTTATGATGGCATTTTGATTACTATAGGAAAAGAATATCTGCAGAGATGTAAAGGGAGCGGAGATGTTGCAGGGCATATTCCTGTTAAATCCAAAGAAGAATTTGACAAAATTACTCATGAAGACTGCATAAAAGAAATGGATAAAATACTTTTTAGAAAAGAGGAAATAAATTTAGAAAAATTTATTTAGTCAAAATTGTGTGCCATAAGATGGAAAATAAAAAAACAAAAAAAGATCTTGTAGTTGCAGTCTCTGGATATTTTGACCCATTGCATATTGGCCATTTGCAATTATTTAAATTAGCAAAAAACCTGGTTGGAGAAAATGGTAGATTGATAGCTATTATAAACAATGATAATCAAGCCAAATTAAAAAAAGGAAAACCTTTTATGCCTCAAAATGAAAGAATAGAAATTATAAAAGCTTTAAAGTTAGTTGATGAAGTTGTTCTTTCTATAGATGAAGATAGGACTGTTTCTAAAACCCTTGAGATGGTTAAGCCAGATATATTTGCATGCAGTTTTAGAAAACATGACAGGATTCCTGAACAAGAAGTGTGCGAGAGATTTAATATAAAAATAGTTGATAGTCTTGGAGAAAAACTGCAGTCATCATCTACTTTAACAGGATTAATGCCAATTGAAATAAAGGAAAGTAAGTAAAATTTAGATTAAAATGAATAGCAAGATAAAATACATCTTATTAGATTTAGGGGGTGTTTTAGTTCCAGAGACAATGTTAATTATTAACAAACAAATTTCTGAATTGTTAGGAATAAATTTTGAGGAATTAAAAAAAGCTAATTTAGATATTTATAGCCTTGTTCCTATTGGAAAAATGACACTTTTAGAATTTTATACCAAAACACTAGAAAGACTTAATTTGAAAAAACCTTCTCCTCAAGAACTCCTTTCTAAACATATAGACGTTTATGAAAAAAATTTTAAGATATTTAAAGAGGTTTTAGAGATTATAAGAGGTTTAATGAACTTAAAAAAATACGAGGTTGTTTCTTTTACTAATACCGAAAAAGAAATAGTTGAATTTAATAAAGCCAAAAATAGGGTTTTTAATTTGTTTGACAAGAATTATATTTCGTGTGAAATTGGTTTAATGAAACCAGATATTAAAGCATATGAATTTGTTTTAAGAGATTTGGATGCACAACCTTCAGAAGTCATTTTTATTGATGATAAAATTGAAAATCTAAAACCAGCAAAGCAACTTGGTATGGACACAATTCTTTACAAAAATCCCACGCAACTGAAAAGAGATTTAGATACTTTATTAAATAGGTAACTTTAATACATTAAATTCTGTTAAAACTCACCCATATTTCTTCCGGCAAGCCCACCTTCAGGAGAAAATCCCAGCAGTTTACAAATATCCTTGTGGAGTTTTACTTTTTCAGTATACGGCAATTCTTCATTGTTTTTATTGTTAATACCCAGTCCTGTTTTTTCTCTTAATAAATTGTAAGCTTCTATGCTCCCTCTCGGTATTTTGCCATATTTATTTAATAGAAATGCTTCCATTTCTTCTGTTGTCATAATATAATCTTTTGGCATAAATTTTTAATGTACTATAATTTAATAAGTTTGTGTTGATTTGTAATATTAAACCATAGACAATAAGACTTTGTGATGCTTAATGTTATCCCAACATACTTCATAAGTTAATATCCTCAACTATTAATAAGCTTCAGTTGATTGTGAGCCAAATGCGAACAACTAACTTTATTAAAACTCAATTCTCTTCCATAACAACATCTGTAATCTTAACTCCATAAAGTTCCTCGTCAGCTTTAGCTCTATGTTCCCTATACATATGTTCTAAGTCTTTTTCAGCTGCTTTTTCTTCAGGATAAGAATTAATAACTCTTTCAAGAACACCTGAATTGTAAATTTGAGGATTTGCAACAGCAAGGGCAAACCACTTTTGAAAACCCTCGAGCCATCTTTTGTGTTCAGGGTCTTGAACTAATATTGATCTATTATAAAATGTTTCCAAACCAAACAAATCTATTAATTCATCCTGATCTCTAGTGGGAAGAACGCCTTGATTTGCTGCTATTTCTAATGCAGTAGTTCCTGGATATGGTTGAAATATTGAAGCAGATGCAAAAGCCGGCTTGACAGCAATATTCAACTCAAGCGTTTTTAACATTTGCTCTTTTGTTTCGCCAGGAGCTCCTAAAATATTTTGAGTCATCATTTTAATTCCGTTATCTCTTAGATATTTAGCTCCTTTAAGAATGTCATCTAAGGACATATCTCTTCTATGGATTTTATTCCTTATTTCATCATCCCCAGATTCAATGGCAACATGGACTCCTGTAATCCCTGCTTTTGCAAGATATTTTGCAGTATCAGGGTTGTCAGCAATTAAATCAAATCTCACATGTCCATGCATTGGCACTCCAATTTCAGAAAAAACTTCCGAAAATCTTTTTGCATATTCAGCCTTATAAGCCGGGCCTAGAATATCATCCTGAAAATAAATATTGCCTGCCCCATATTCATCTACAACTTTTTTTACTTCTTCAGCTACCGATTCATCTTTGCGTCTTCTTACAAACTTTCCTTTTCGTGTGTTTTCTGCATTCATTACATGGACAAAACAATAAGAACATCTAAATGCACACCCCCTTGTATGCATAAAATGCTTTATAGGACTGTTTCTATATTTTTGATTGGCATAAAGAAATTCCCTGTCTGGAAAAGGAAGTTCATCTAATGATTCATCTTCAACAAGATTTCTTGTGGCATTCACAAATCTTTTTCTTTTAGGATCATACCCGCTTTCATCTCTATACCCCTGGGTATCAATATCTAGATTATTTTTTGTATTTCTTACTTTTGTGTGATATAGGTTAAGATTTTCTTTTACCCATATATTTGCAATATTACCAACATCATCTCCTTTTTCAATTGCATCACAGAATTCTAAAAAAGGATATTCTCCTTCATACCTGCATATAACATCAAAACCTCTTTCAAGTAGCTCAGGTGTAAATGTTGGTGCAGGACCGCCAAGAAATCCAATGACTTTTGGATGTCTTTCTTTTATTTTTTTATTTAATTCAATTGCATAATGGTGGCTGCCAAATATGATGCTTTGGGCAAAAATGTCTACTCTTTCCTTTTTAATTTCTTCTGATACTTCTTCAACAGCCTTATCAATATTTCTTGAAGTTAAAAGTAGTTTTGATTTGTGCCCGTGTCTCGCTATAGAACTGGTTAAATAAGCAGGCCCTAAAGGTTCTATAGGATGGTCTTTATGCGCATATAAGATATTTACCATCTCATCTCTTTTTTACTTTTATTCATGGTATTTTTCTACAAATGTTAATTTAAATAATTTGTTGAGTTAAAATATAGATTATTGCATATGGTTTTTAGAGATATACTTATGCTGGTTATAGCAAAGGACGCTTTTATTTACCCGCATTTTGCGCCTTTGCTAGATAGTAAACGACAAAGAAAATGGGGAGAAATTAAAGTCATTTATTATATGGTTTTATCTTGACACAAACAACTAAAAACCTAAATTCATATTTATTTTTATGGATGCCAATAAAGCTTTAACTGAAAAAATAAGGCTTTGGTTGAGAAAGCCCGCCAATTTTTATTTGTTGGCAATCTTAATCTTTGCATTTATCCTTAGGTTGTATTATTTTTTATTAACTCAGGATCAAGCATTATGGTGGGATGAAGCAGAATATATGGCTTATGCAAAAAAAATAGTTTTTGGAACTCCTTATGATATTAGTCCAAAAAGAGTTGTGCTTTTTCCTTTTTTAATATCTTTAATCTTTAGGGTAGGATTATCTGAACAGTCAGTAAGATTTTTTTTAGTTTTAGTCCCATCCGTATTAGTAGTTTTTTTTACATATCTTCTTGCAAAAGAAATGTATTCTGAAAAAATTGCCCTCCTTACTGCATTTCTTACGGCTGTGCTTTGGATTCATTTATTTTATTCTGCAAGGGTTATGAATGATGAAATGAGTTTTTTATTTGGGTTGCTAGCTTTTTACTTTTTTTGGAAAGGGTATGCTTTTGGTAAAAATAATAAGTTTGTCTATATTTCTGGATTTTTTATTGCACTTAGTTTCCTATTACGTCCAGCAGGAATTTATTACGGGGTAATCATTGCAATTTTCGTTTTAATTACAGAAAATTTTAAATTTCTTAAAAAACCAGCATTATGGGGGATGGTACTGGTTTTTTTATTAACACTTTCGCCACACTTAATCTGGTCATATTATCATCATGGAGATGCCCTTGCATTTACAGGTGCTTATGGCGGGCCAGGAGAAGAAAATTTTGGATGGGATGCCTTTAAATTTATTCCGCTTTATACAGAAAAAGTTTTTTTAGCATTCTTCTTTATGGGCTTAATAACATTTATTACTATTATTTTAGGTTTCGATCAAATTTTAAAAGGCTCTAAAAAATATCAAAATGATTTGTTTATAGCAATATCTATGATTTTTCTTCTAGGCATCAACATATTTGTATTAAGGAGTTTTGAAGAAAGGTGGTTTATGGCAATGTCTTTTGCCATATTCATTATTACCTCAAAAGGAATCATGTTAACTTTCCAGCTTATAAAAAAGTATATTAAAGAACTTGGAGCAATAACTATTATAATCATAATTATTTTTTCAGGAGCTTATATTCAGCTAAAACATGCTGATCAAATTATAAAACTAAAAGTCAACACCTACGCAGAGATAAGGGCAGCTGGTTTGTGGATTAAAGATAATTCCAATCCTCAAGATAGTGTTTGGTCAAGAAGTTTGCCTCAATTAGCGTATTATTCTGAGAGAAGAGTTTTTCGAGAAAACTCTTCTGTATTGGACGTTGCAGAACAAGAGTTATTAAATCAGCTAAATGAAGAAAAGCCAAAATATTTTGTTTTATATGTCTTTGAAAATCATGCCCCTTGGATGTTTGAATTTCCAGCAAAATATCCAGAAGTTTTTGTTCCTGTTCAGGTTTATACCCTCAATAATCAGCCTATTTTAGTTATTTATAAAATTAGTTATAATAACCTGCAAGAAACAGCTTAAAATAACTTTAATCTATTTCAGACAACACAAATATTTATAATTCCTTTAATATAGGCTAACTTATGAGCAAAGAGGCAAAAAGAGTTATAGTTGCAGGGGGATGCGGGTTCATAGGAAGTAATTTTCTAATTCTAATGGTTAATAAATACCCTAATTATCAGTTTATTAACATAGACAAGCTTACTTATTCTGGAAACCAGGAAAATTTAAAACAAATTGAGAATCAAAGCAATTATGCTTTTATCCAAGCAGATATTGCAAATTACGATTTTATGAGGAACATAATCCAAGAAGGAGATGTTATAGTCAATTTTGCTGCAGAATCACATGTTGATAATTCTATAAAAGAACCGCAGATTTTTATTCAAACAAATGTTTTAGGGACTCATTCAATTTTAGAAGCTGCCAGGCAAAAAAAAGCAGGTTTATTTGTGCAAATATCTACAGATGAGGTATATGGTTCGCTTAATTTCGGCGATGCTTCGAGCAAAGAGCAAGATGTTTTGAATCCCTCTTCACCTTATAGTGCATCAAAAGCTGCTGCAGAAATGATTTGTTTGGGCAATATTAAAACATTTAAACAGCCAATTATCATTACAAGGTCAAGTAATAATTTTGGGCCCTATCACTTTCCAGAAAAAGTAGTTCCTTTGTTTATTACAAATTTAATCGAACAAAAAAAAGTCCCCCTTTATGGAACAGGAAAGAATGTTAGAGATTGGATTTTTGTTCAGGATAATTGTGAAGCAATTGATTTTATTATTCATAATGGGCAGGTTAATGGGGTATACAATATAGGGGGAGGAAATGAAATTACTAATATAGGTTTAACAAAATTAATACTTGAAAAAATGGGGGCCGGAGAGGAATCTATTCAGTTAGTTGAAGATAGAAAGGGGCATGATTTAAGGTATTCTTTAAATTGTGAAAAAATAAAGGCGCTTGGTTGGAAACCGCGATTTAATTTTGATAAAGCACTTAGCTTAACAATAGAATGGTATAAGAATAATAAATGGTGGTGGCAGCCATTAAAAAACATGCCTGGTAGGAGGACATCATGAAAGGAGTAATTTTAGCAGGAGGCACTGGTTCAAGGCTATACCCCTGTACAAAAGTCACTAATAAGCACCTGCTTCCTGTTTATAATAAACCCATGATTTATTATCCCTTGCAACTTTTAGCAAAAGCTGGCATTAAAGATATATTAATTATTTCCGGGGAAGGGCACGCAGGAGATTTTTTAAATCTTTTAGGAAGTGGGAAAGAATTCGGAGTAGATCTTGCTTATGATGTGCAAGAAGGTTCAGGTGGAATTGCACATGCGTTAAAACTAGCGCGAAATTTTGTTAGAGATGATAAAGTAGTTGTTGTTTTAGGGGATAATATCTTTGAAGATGATGTAAAACCTTTTGTAGAAGAATTTGAAAAACAGCAAGAGGGAGCTAAGATTTTTTTAAAAGAGGTTTCAATGCAAGATGCTAGAAGATTTGGCTGTGCATTAACAGAAGGAGATAAAGTTGTTTATGTTGAAGAAAAGCCACGTGACCCAAAATCAAATCTTGCAATGACAGGATTGTATATGTTTGATAATAATATCTTTAACATCATAGATGTGCTTAAACCTTCTGCCCGAGGAGAATTAGAGATAACAGATGCAATTGATTATTATGTAAAATCAGGAAAATGTTTTTATGGTATTATCAAGGGTTTTTGGTCAGATGCAGGAACATTTGAAAGCTTATTTCATTCAAGCCAATTTTTAAAAGAAAAAGAAGGAATCAAGGACCAGCCATATTTTGCATAACTTCCTTGATTTTTTGAGCAACAGTTTCTATTTCAGTATCTGTTAATTCAGGATATATTGGGATTGAAAGAATCTCTTTTGCTGCTTTTTCTGTTTGTGCAAAATCCCCATTTTTATATCCTAAATATTTGTAAGCTTCTTGCAAATGTAATGGGATAGGGTAATGAATTTCTGTTCCAATTCCAAGTTCATTTAGCTTTTCTTTTAATCTGTCTCTTTTGTCTGTTTTTATAACATAAAGATGATAAACATGTTTTTTGTTTTGGTTTACATTTGGTATAGTCACTATTTCTTTTAATAGCAAATTATATCTTAATGCAATTTGTTTTCTTATCTCATTATCTTCATTAAGATATTTCAATTGAACTCTAAGTATTGTTGCATGTAATTCATCAAGCCTTGTATTATACCCTTGCATCTTAGCGTGATATCTTGTTGCTTGCCCGTAATTTCTAAGCATTTTTAGCCTGGTGCTAATTGCTTCACTATCTGTCACAATCATGCCTCCGTCTCCAAATGCCCCCATGTTTTTGCTTGGATAAAAACTAAAGCATCCAAGAGTGCTAATTGGGACTCTTTTTCCTTTGTATTCTGCTCCATGAGCCTGTGCGCAATCTTCAATAATAAAAAGGTTGTGTTGGTTAGCAATTTCTAATATTTGTTCCATGTCGCAAGCTTGCCCGTATAAATGAACAGGCATAATCGCTTTTGTTTTTTCTGTAATAACTTCTTTAATTTTGTTAACATCCATCAAGCAATCTTCACCTACATCTACAAATTTTGGAATTGCGCCGCTAGCTATAATTGCTGCAACTGTTGGTATGGCAGTGTGTGGCACAGTTATTATTTCATCCCCATCTCCAATCTCAAGTGCTTTTAATGCAAGCAACAAAGCATCAAACCCACTACCAACTCCAATACCATAATTTTTTCCGCAATATGCTGCGAATTCTTTTTCAAATTCTTCAACTTCTTTTCCAAGAATAAACCACCCACTATCAAGCACACGTAAAATAGCTGAGTCAAACTCATTTTTCCGAACAAGATATTTTCTTCTTAAATTGCCAATTGGTATCATTTTTAGTTTTTTATTTATATTTTATTGTTAATATTTAATGTGGCATCAAATTTTTTCTGGTTTTATTAAATCTTTAATAATCAGTAAGTTGATAAATGATTCAAGCTTACTTTAAATTTACAGTTGTGGTTTAATATAATAGTATCAACATTGACATCTTAACAATATAGTTTATGTATTAACCTAACTCATTTTTTATCATCAATAATCTTTATTATTTAATGTTTTTTCTTTATAAAATCTAATTGTTTCTTCTAATCCTTTTCTCAAGCTATATTTTGGAATCCATCCAAGTCTGGCAATCTTTGAAATATCAGAACAACAATGTCCTGGTTCAATGCTTGCTCTTTCTTTTGGATAAGGAATTGCAGTTACATCACCCAAGCCAGAAATATCTCTAATAAGATGCGCTAGATTCATGATTGTTGTGAGATTGCCTCCTACCGGGGTATTCATTCCTTCTTTTCCAATGCAGCATCCCAAATTGTAAATCTGCCCTCCTGTTTTATCAGATGCTGCTAATAATATCAATGCATCAACAACATCATCAACATGGTTAAAGTCTCTTAATACTTCTCCGCCACCCCAAAGTTCTATCTTTCCTCCGCTAAGAATTTTTTTAATAAAAGTTGGCACAGCTCCCCCACAATCTAGCGATTGTCTTGGGCCATAAGTATTGGTTATTCTTACAGAAGTGATTTTAATGCCATCAATTCCTTGTTCTTTTAAACTGGAGTGTAGCATTATGTGGTGAGCTTCTGCCGCTCCCTTGCTAATAGATTGATAATCTGTAAATGTTTTTGGCACAAAATCTTCTTTTAATGGCAAATCCATAAAGCTAACTTTTCCGTATTGGTCTCTTGTTCCTGCATAAATAATTGATAGGTTTTTTTTAGGATTTTCAATCATGCATTGCCTGCATGCTTCTAAGAATAATGTTTGACAAATTAAGTTTATTTCAGAATCAAAAATAAGGTCTTCTCTATTATGCCCTGTATGCCTAATTGAACCAGCTAAATTAAAAACATAATCTGCTTGAGAAACAAGTTCTTTAATTTTTTGTATGTTCCTTATGTCTCCTTCTAAACCAGCATAAATTTCTAGTTTATCCTTTATCTCTTTTATATTCTCAATGCTTCCGCCTAATCCGTTAACAAGTGCATCAGCAATAATAACCTTTTTTGGATTTAGTTCAACTAACTTATGTGCAAGATTACTCCCAATAAATCCTAATCCGCCTGTAATTAGTATGGTTTTACCTTCAAAAACCTCTTCATACTCCTTTTTATAACTACCCATGAATATGTGTGTTTATGCTGTTTTTAAAGAATTTATGTAGTAGAATTCAATAGTTTTCCTTAACCCCCACTCAAAATCTATTTTTGGCTGCCAGCCAGTTGCCTGTTTGAATTTACTGTAATCTGCAATAAAATTTCTTTTATCTATTTTATGGGTTGATTCTGGAAAAGGAATTTGTTCTATAAGAACATCTTTTCCAGTAATTTCTCTAGTAATCTCTTTTATTTTATGAACCACTTCATTCATGGTTAATCCTTTTCCGCTTCCTAATACATAAAATTCTCCGTCTGTTTTATCAGAAAGAGCAGCTAAAATAAACGCATCAATATAGTTTTGAACATAAGTATAATCCCTGATAAACTCTCCATTACCATAAACAGTTAAAGGTTCTCCACGCAAAGCCCTGCCTATCATAAAATTTAAAACCCCCCTATTGGGGTTATCAATTCTTTGTCCTTCACCGAAAACATTAGCCAATCTTAACACGCAAGTTTTTAGTCCATAATTTTTAAAATAAACATAAAGATATTTTTCAGCAGCTAATTTATTTGCTTCATAAATTGATAAGGGGTTTTCAGCTACATCTTCTCCTGCTGGTATTTTTTCAATTTCCCCTGCAACAGTAACACTGCTTGCAAAAATTATTTTGACATTTTTATTATATTTCCTGCAGGATTCAAGCATTATTATTAAGCCGATAATGTCCCTGGTTATATCCTGGCCAGGATGAATCATAGATTCTTTTAAATCAGTCTGCCACGCAAAATGAAAAATGTAATCTTTTTCCTTAATAATATCATCAATTAATTGCTTATCTAAATTATCACCTTTAACAATTTTTAATTTATCAGCTATATTTTTAACCTTATCGCTATCATTTTCAATCTTATCAAATAATGTAACTTCTGCCCCCTCACCCACAAGCCTTTTTGCTAAATTGCTTCCTATAAATCCTAAGCCGCCTGTTATTAATACTTTTTTTCCTTGCATGCTTTTTATTTCTTGCAGGTTTTCCATAACATATCTTAAAACTACCTATTAATAAAGATTCTGAATTTGGGATATATTAATTAGGATGATTTTAAAATGCTAATCAACTCATTTGCAAGTTCAGGAGATGCTGCAAATAAAACCGGAGATATTGGTTTTCCATATTCTTGCCATTTTTTATTATCAATTTTTTCCCATTTATCATTAGAAAAACCATAAACTTCTCCGCCAATGGTTTTAGACAAAAGATATCCTGCAGGAGGCTCAAAAACACCTTTTACAATAACCCCGCAAACAGCATCAACTTTGCCAAGAACAAGGTCAATGAACATTGATGAAGTGGAAGCCATGCCACTTAATTCAAACTTGCCATTTAATTTATTAGAAAAAACATTTCTCATTAATTTAGTTATTTTATCCATGCTAATTGTAATTCCTTCTTTATAGTCGGGATAAAATTGTTTATCATCAATATGGATTTTAGTTTCTTTACACAAAGGTTTTGGAAAAATTTTATCAACAATTGCAGTTTTCTCTAATTTTCCTGGTTGTTCTATTAGCCTAACCTTATCTCCTTTAGAAACATATGCTATCCTCTCTTGAGAAAATTCAGTAACTCCTGAAAAAATAAAATCATCATATTTTGGATTTAAATTGTCAGCAACACTAATAATTGTTCCGCATCTTGCTTTAGGATTTGCTGCTAACCCACTGCTTCCATCAATTCCATCTAATACGACAAGATATGCTGGTTTTTTTGATAAACTAAATTGGCCATGTTCTTCAGAAATAATCATAGCAGGTAATCTCTGTTTTTTTAAAAAGTTAATCACAGCTTCTTCTGATTCCCAATCTCCACGAATTGCTTTATCTAATCCAGAACCTTTAGCAATAATTTCTCCAATAACTTCTTTTTGCATTAATTCTCTCTGTAAATTATAAACTCTTCTTAAAGCTTCAATGCAAACATCTTTTACTTGAGAATTCATTTTTTATCAAAACCTTGTTGGAAAAACATAACTTTTTCTAAAAGAAGTATCCATAACCCTAATATCAAGACCGCCATGTCCAAGCCTGTCAACTGTTTCTTCTATATCAAGTTTTTCTCCTGTAAGTTTTTCATAACCCCATATTAATCCAACTAAAGATTCATCAATTAAAGGAATTTCTCTTGGGTCTTCAGGACGATAACCTTCAGGATTAATTTTAGAGAGCCTTCCTTGATTATTTATCAAATCTTTCAAATATTCAAATGGAACAAAGAAAAATTCCCCTTTTTCTGGTAATTTTAATTCTTTTTCAGAAGCATCTATTTTTCCTGTTGTTGAAAAATACATTTCTGTTGTGAGCCAACCGGCAGCTAAGCAATCCTGGGCTGGTTCATAAATAACAGCTTCTGCCTCTAAACCAAAAGTATCTGCAATTTCTTTTTTTCTAAAGTCAAGTTGAGTTTCAAGATTAAATAATCTAGGATCATTTGCGTGTTCTGGCTTATCACATTCTGCTCTTGATGCAAAAGCAAGAGAAGTCATATAACCGCATGGTTCATGGATTAAAATATTTGGGCAATGAACATCAGGGGCTCTTCTTTGAAAAATAACTTTTCCATCTTTTGTAGCTGTTGGAAATCCAACAGACAAACAATTAACATAACCTTGCTCTGGCGCAAAATTTTTGCCTTGTTCTATTGCTTTATTTATTCCATCAACATAATAAAAAGGTATTGCGCTAGCAATTACAACAACACTTTTATTATCAAGATAACCTTCTTTATCAGCAGAAGAACAGTAAAATTTATCTATAAAAGCAATCCAGGAACTTTTCCATCCTTTTTCAGCTTTTGGCTGCCATAATTTCTCAATATATTCAGCCATTTCCGGGTTTAACTCAACCCCTAAGTTTATATCATTGATTATTAATCCTCTTCCTTCAAATGGATAAACTCCAATCCATGGGTTAGCTCTTCTATTTATCATACTCATTTGTTTTAAATAATAAAGAATTTTATTTTATATTACTATATTCCCGCCCTTTCCTTTATATTGCTATATTCCTGCCCTCTTAAAGGTCCTGTATGTATTTTTATATAATGATGTGTTGTATTCCCACCATTGTCATGAATCATTTTTGTTCTAAGATATTCAATTCTTTGGTTTAAAAGTGCTAAATGTAAAGGAATTAAGTCAAAATCATTGTCTGTTCTTTTTACAGGTAAATCAACTTCAATTTCTTCTGGTTGTTCTGGTTTAGTTTTATGTCTGGTTCTATCCTCAAGTCTTAAAGTTATTAAATTTTTATCCTTGTTATTGTTTGTAATTGCTCTTACTATTCCTTCTGCCCGTATTTCTTCTGGTTTATATATTTGTTTACCTTCTGACATACCTCATTTTATAACTATCCATTTTTAAGGATTATTGCACCCTGATATAGATATATGCCTGCATTAATTAAGTAATTTATATAAGATATTTCTTACTTTCTCTGCCTGTTTCCAATTAGAGTTATATGCAGGAAAACTAAAATCTTCTCACTCCTTTCATCAACACCAAAGTTGCTCTTATTCCGCCAGAAAGAGTGTCCTTGAATTCAAATCCAATTTTCTTAATCTTCTCATTGCCGACTTCATATGGTTTTTGATTAAGCAATGGAGATTTTGTTATTTGAATTTGCACATTTGGGACAAACTGCTTTATTGTTTCAATTATATTTTTCATAGAATAATTTCTTGTTACAACATTATACAGCTCTCCTGGTTTTCCATGCTTTTCCAAGAAATAAAAAGCCCTTATGCAGTCATTTAATCCCAAATAAGGACGCATGCTGTTTAATGCAGAATCCCAGACAGTTAATGGCTTGTTCATTACAGCTAACCAACAAAATTTATTTATTGCAGTATGAAATCTCATGCCAATGCTTGTTCCAAAAATAGTTCCCATCCTAAGAACATTTGCATTAAACCCTTTTGCTTTTGCAGTTTTTAAAATAAATTTTTCAGCCTTAAGTTTTGTAGCAGCATAAGGAGAAGCCGGTTTATACATATTTTCTGGAGAATTCTCATCTACAAGTCCTTCTGCTTCACCATAAACACTTGTTGTAGAGGGAAAAAGAAATTTTTTAACATTAGCATCAATTGCAGCCATTAGCACATTTTTAGTTCCTTCGAAATTAACTTTATGAGTTAATTTTGGCGTTGCAATAGTAGAAGGAGCATCTGTTATAGCAGCCAGATGAATAACCACATCAATTTTCTGCATAGCCCGTTTTAAAGCTTTTTTGTCATCTATGCCTGCTTCAATAAACTCATATCTTAGCCCGCGCTTTTGTGGCAAATTAAACAATGAGCAATATCTTTGCGTAGAAATATTGTCAAAAATTCTTATTAGCTCTATATCCTGCCTTTTAGCATATTCTCTTATTAGCTTAGAGCCAATATGCCCTAAAGCTCCTGTGACTAAAAGCCTCATGAAATTCTTCAATGTAATAAGTTAATAAAGATTTATGTGGTTTTAGTATAACAATCCTTAAGAATGAACTTCTTAACCAAATGTTATGAAAAAAAACAACTCTTTCCCAAGGAAAGAATTTTATGCTTGTACATTTGACAGCCCAGTAAATGCCGTTAATGCATCAGCAATTGATAGTTGTGGCAAAATAACTCATTCTAATTTTTTAAGAAATTATGCTGAGGCAAAATGGGATGTTGAAAATAAAGGATGGAAAAGTTCTATGATTCCAACAGCATTAGATGTGCATTATACAGAAGATAAGTTACTCATTAATTGTGGAGTAACAGAATACAAATATCTTTTAGGACAGTTTAAATTAGCTTTAGAAAAAAATGAAACAAATCTTTTTGAATCTATTCATGGGCTAAGTACTGAGATATTGCCTCTTTCCTTAGATGAAATATTCTTGCTGCAAAGAAGAACTGATGGGATTACCCAGCATGGAGTTGATTTTTATGATATTCCTACAGCAGGTCAACATGCTGGCATGTATTTAAACCAAGCTTCTGAAAAATATCCTGGATTAGTTAAAGGCATGTTGGATATGGATGGTTTTCCAAGATTTAATCTAGCAAGACATTTAAATTTAAAACCAGAAGAAATAGGGGGTATTGATTATGTTGGATTTTCAAGGGGGTTTGAGGTAAGTTTAGATAGCCAGTTCAATGGTGTAACTAAATTAAACCTTGAGAATATGCAACTTATTAAAAGAGCAGAAAATCCTGGTTTATTATTAGCATATAGATTTGCAGATATTTTAGATGTTTTTGATTCTTTAGGGAAAAAGGGAAAAAATGTTAAGGAAGATTTATTCAAAAATAAACCTGTGGCAAATTCCCTTACAAAAGGATTTGGCATAATTGATGATTGTTTGGGAACATTTTTAAGCGTATTATTCCATAAAAATGTTGTTTTATACACGCAGGCTTTAGGTATTTTAGCTAATAGGGGATATAAAGTTAATAACAAATATCTTTCTTCTGGAAAAGTTATCAAGTTAGATGATTTAAACTAATAAAATACCACAATAATCTATTTAAACAAAGTTTTTAACTTTTAATTATGGTTGTTTTTGATGAAAAAAAGCATTGCCCTTTGTGTAAAACTCAAAATTTGGTGAAGTTTATTTCATTCGGCAAAATGCCTGTTGCAAATGCTTTTCTTAAGCCCTCTGAATTGCAAAAGCCAGGCTTTGTTGAATATGTTTATAATATGGATGTTGGTTTTTGTGAAAATTGTAATATGGTTCAACTTATAAACATCGTCCCTTATGCCAAATATATTGTTCCAGATGAAACAGGCAAGACCCACTATGCTTTTTTTTCATCCACTTCAGTGGCAATGCAGGAGCATTTTGCAGATCTCGCACACGAAGTTGAGCAACGTTTTCTTGACAGAAATCCAAAGGTTTTAGAAATTGGTAGCAATGATGGAATTATGCTAAAATCATTTTTAAATAGAAGAAATGTTTTGGGAATTGAACCATCGCAAAATGTTGCAGAAATCGCCCAGCAGCAGGGAATAGAGACAATTACTCAGTTTTTTTCAGAACAGCTTGCAAAAAGTATTGTTTTGTCAAGAGGCAGGTTTAGGGTAGTTCTTTCAACAAATGTAACATTAAATATAATTGATTTGCATGATTTAATGCGCGGATTGAATGCTCTGTTAGATGATAATGGGGTGTTTATAACAGAAGACCCTTATATTCTTGATATTTTGGAAAAAACTTCTTATGACCAAATATATGATGAGCATATCTGGTATTTTTCTTTAACTTCTTTGTCAAATCTTTATAGGATGCATGGTTTTGAAATTTTTGATGCAGAAAGACAATGGGTTCATGGAGGTTCAATGAGAGTTTATGCATGCAAACGTGGGACTTATCCCAAAACCCAAAGATTTTTGCAGCTTTTAGAGCAAGAAAAACAAAAAGGCATTGATACTATTAATCCGTATATTCAGTTTGCTGAAAATACTGCTCAATCGAAAAAAGAATTGCAGAATTTGTTGTTGCATCTTAAATCTCAAGATAAAAAAATTGTTGGTTATGCAGCTGCTTCAAAAGGAACAATTATTCAAAATTATTGCAATGTAGGAAGAGAAATTTTAGATTATATTTCTGATTCTACACCATACAAGCAAGGATTACTTAGCCCAGGAAAACATATCCCTATTGTTTCTCCAGAGCATTTTCACAATGATAAAAATGTTGACTATGCTTTGCTTGCAGCTTGGAATCATGCTGCAGAAATAATGAAAAAAGAAACAGATTTTTTAGCAAGAGGCGGGAGATTTATTGTACATTACCCAAAAGCAAGAATTTTAGAGCCAGAATTTACTGGGGGTGATAATGTCATTAAACAATATGCGCAAATAGAACAGAGTATAAACAGCACAACAGCTAATAGTAATACATTTATTAATAATCTGCCTTCAGAAGTTAAAAATACTTTTTCAGACATTAGAATAAAACCATTAAAACTATTTTCAGATGAGCAGGGATATTTATTTGAAACTTTGAGGCAAGATGATGAATTGTTTGACGGAAAATTTGGGCAAGTGCTAGTTTCTGTTTTATACCCAGGGGTTATCAAAGGTTTGCATCGCCACAGCAAGCAGACAGACTATACAACTTGCATTAAAGGAAATATAAAATATGTTGTTGCTAAAGAAAAAGCAGGGGGCAGTAGAGAAGCAGATTTTAAAACATTTGTTATAGGAGAAACAAATCCAATATTAATCAAAATTCCCCCAGGTTATTGGCATGGCTATATGGTTCTTGGGGGGGAAAAAGCAATTATCCTGCATACAATGGACAAAACTTACAATCCCCAAGAACCAGACACAGATGAAATTTCCCCTTTTACTTTTGGTGATGTTTGGACGATAAAGGATAGCTAAGTGTTAATGTAAAAATTAAATAAATTGTTAATGACAAAAAATATTTGAGAGTGAGCCTTATATAACTATACCATTAGCTATTTTAATCAAACATCCTGCAAATTAAAAATATCAATAATCGCGAGTTTTAGTGAGCAGTAACTTCTTATTTTTTCAAATACCCGCTTCTCTTTGTTTCTTAAAAATATTTGCATAAAAAAATGCGTATATATACCCAATGGTTATTAAAAATAAAACAAATGAATGAATCAGCCAGTAAGATTTTTTTTCTTTAACAGCTTTACTAAGCCCCTGTATTAAACCTGGGATAAAAGCCAGGTTAAATAAAACAGATTTGATAAATCTTAGGTTTTGCTTAAACGTATTTTTTTTAAAATCAAACCAGTAAAAATCACGCCTTTCATAATTTTTTAGAAGATAATGCCCGATATAATATATCCTTTTGTTTAACAGGTGCTTTAATTCTGTTGTTGTTTTATGGTATAATCTTATATCTTTTGGAACAGCAATTTTATATTTTTTATTTGAATTAGCCATGCGCCAAAAATTATCAATATCCTGTGTATAACCGCCTGTTTCAAGAAAATCTTTTTTTCTTATAGCAAAACCATTATCTCCCGCATAATAAAACTTTTCTTTATTAATCTCGTAAATAAAAAATTTGCCATTTTTATTATAATCAAATTTTTTTGGGTTTAATGCAATCTGTGCATTTAGTGAATATGGTATTGCAAAAGGGTCTTCTATACCAATAGCGTTAACATATTTGTCTGTTAAACTTGCTTTTTCTGGAATAAAAAGCCTGGACTGAACCCCTGTAATATCCTTGTTTTTGATTAAGATTTGTATCATATTTTTCAGCCAATCTTTTTGAACAAGAATATTATCCTGGTCTAATTGAACAATAATCTCTCCTTTTGCCTTTCTTGTTGCCATGTCCATGCCAAATCCCCTGCCTATAGAATATTGTTCTGGGTTATGATAAATTTTGACAATCTTAGGATATTTCTGTTGATATTTTTTAATTATCTCAAGTGTTTTATCAGTGCTACCACCGTCATTAAGAATCAGTTCAATTTTATTCTTTGGGTAATCTTGGGCAAAGATGCCATTAAAATATTCTCCTATAACCCTCTCGCCATTATAGGTGCAAGTAACAATGCTGATTTTTGGTAACTCTTTCATAAGATAAACAATTTGTGGAAGATATATAAAATTAATCGTAATGTAGTGTATACTCTTATATCATGCTTAATACATTTTTATTTCCCGCACTCAATCTCCATCAATGAACCTTTTCCTAAATAACTTACAAGCAGGCTTATTGGAGTGAATAAAATTTTTGCAGCATTTGAAAAAATTATTGGGTGTTCTCTTTTTCTTGTTAAAGCAACTGCTCTAAAACTGAAAGAGCCATCTAACATATAAGGCGTATCATAGGCTCTTATTTTGTTAATTTTTAAACCATATTTATTCAGCACAATTCTGATATTTTTTTGATTATAGTTATATAAGTGCCTCGGAACATCATACCCAAACCAATTTTCTCCAAACATCTTTACCCATAACCCGTCTGTGTTTGGAATGGTTATTATTAATTTGCCTTCTGGCTTAAGCCATTTTCTGCATTTTTCCAACACAAGTTTTTGATTAGGAATATGCTCTAAAACTTCTTTTAAAACAATGATATCAAAACTATTTTCTTTGTATCTTGCTTCTTTAAGTGATTGTCTTTTTATTCCAAGCCCTTTCTCCTTTTCTGTTAATTTTGAACCATAAGGCTCTAAACCAGCTGTTTTTAATCCATATTGCTGATATATTGCAAGTTTTAACCCATCTCCGCATCCAATTTCAAGCAAAGCTTTTTCGTGATTATTATCAGTGAAATAAGTGTAAAATAATGGTTTAAATGGAGTCAGTAATAAACTAACCAACGGATTTTTTTTAGAATAGTAATATGCACACAATTTATGGTATTTCAATGCCAGAGGATTAATGTTATGAAATGAATAATACTCTTTTTCAGGATAATATTTGGAAAGCTGTTTTTCATTTAATCTTGGCTCAAGGAAAATTAATCTGCATTTATTACATACCAATAAATCAAATATGCCGTTGACAAAATGCATCTTATCCCACATGTTTTTATAAAGCACTGAGAGATTCCTATTTTCACAGCACGGACATTTTTTAACTTTAATCATTCCAGATTTTGTTATCTTTTTATTCTTATTTTCCATCCTTCTTTTGTCCCAATTTTTTTAAATTTGGCGATTATGGTGGCTGTGATAGTCATTGCAACCCAAAAACTTATTATAAATCCTATTTTTATGTTTGTTTTCCACGCTTCTTTAAAGATATACCAAGTTACAGGAAGATAGTAATCTTTTATCCCGATGTTAAAAACTTCTTTGCTTTTTAGTTGCTTTCTTGCAACAGCTGTTCTTATCTTTTGATTAAAAGAATCTTTTAGTTTTGTTTGATAATAAGTTGTTTTTATTCTGGGCATATTAGGGTCGTCAAACAAAACAACTTGGTATCCATTTTTTATTATATAGTGCGTTCTTTCAAAATCATCGCCAAGTGAGAAGTTTGGTTTGTAAAGTTTTTTTCTGAAAATGTTTGTAAGGAACATTGTAGGCTCTTTTAGATATCTTATTCTGCCTTTTTTATAAGTAAATCTTTTTTTTTGATATTTAAGCCAGAAATAAGAGCTGTATGCTTCCATTTTATAGCCAATATCCCCTTTTTTTAATCTATCTCTGTGCCATTCTGCCGGAAAAGATTCTGCAATGCCTCCAATTTTTTTGTCATTAAAAACAGATAAAAATTTCTCAAACATTTTATTATCCTTTATTTCATAAGTCCAGTCAGCATCATTTATGAAAACAATTTTTCCCAGGGCTTTTTTTATTATGCTGTCTATTACAGCTGGCTTTCCCTGGCGCAAATTAAGTTTATAATATCTGACTTTGCTGGATTTCTTGCAGAAATTTTTAACTATCTCCTCTGTTTTATCTGTGCAGCCGTCCAATCCTATTATAACCTCATAATTATCATAAGGGATTTTTAGCAAATGTGAGATTGTTGTTGCAATTATTTTTTCTTCATTGTGTGCAGGAATAAGGAAGCTTATTTTATAATTATTTTTCATTTGTCAAGATTCAATAATAAATTTTAGATTGTCAAGTTTTTTAGAGTTTTCCATTATTTTCATGTATTTTATTTTGCTTTCATAAAATTCTTTATCTTTTCTTACTCTAAAGATATATATGATGTCTGCACTGGGTAAAATACCTGAAAAAAGCCTTTCATAAATAACTGGGTTAAGATTTATTATTGGATTAATTATTTTATTCATAAAACTGAAATTTATTCTTGTAAAAACTATTTTTTTCTTTAATAGCTCAAAATAAGGATAAAGTTCTTTATTATTATGCCATTCTCCAAATGTCAGGTATGAAAAACAATGTTTATGGCTTAATTCCATCCATTTAAACGGACTGCTTATGTGCGGGGCGCTTATAAAAATAGCTCCATTCGGTTTTGTTATCCTATATATTTCCATCATAGCTTTTGAAACATCATCCAGGTACTCTAATACATACGAAGCTAAAACTTTATCAAACTCATTATCTTTAAATGGCCAGGGAAACTTATTTAAATTATAATAAACATCCGCCTTCCTTGTTTTGTCGCAGTCTAAATTAACCCATCCTTCAATAAATTCTTCCCCGCTTCCTAAATTTAAGCATTTGCTGTTTATTTTTTCCATTATAAATTATTAATTTTCATCCTTTCTGGTAATTTATCATACAGTCTAACTATAAATTTAAATGGAGAATGGACTAATCTTAATCTTACCACAGAAGCGAACATTTGAAGAGGAACTTTCATTAAATTTAATTTTGAACCTCTTTTATCTTCCCAAACTGTCGGAATTTCCTTAATTTTAAAATTATTTTGTTTTAGATTGTATAATAAGTCAACATCAAAAGCCCATTCTGTGATAATTTTTTCATTAATTATTTTTTCTATAGCTTTTTTTTTGAATAATTTAGCCCCGCATTGTGTGTCAGAATATAGCAAATGCAGCACAATCCTTACTATAAGGTTAAATCCCCTGCTTGTTATTATCCTTAAAAATGTCTGCTTGGTTTTAATAACAGATTCATTTTTCCATCTGCTTGCAATAATTCCATCATATCCGTTTATTTTTTTAACCAAGTCATAAAAAGATTCAGGTGAAGTAGCCATATCAGCATCAACAAATCCTATTAATTCAATTCCTCTTGCTGACGCATGTCTAAATCCCTCTATAATTGCAAATCCCTTGCCCCCCTGTTCAAAATCTAAAAATCTTATTTCTTTGTATTTTTTTTTAAATTTTTTTATAACTCCAATGGTGTCATCCTTGCAGGCATTTAAAACAACAAGGATTTCAAACTTTTTAATCTTCTTGCTCTTTTTTATGCGTTTAAAAAAAGAACCATATGCTTCTAATGTCTTTCCGATTCTATTTTCTTCGTTATATGCAGGAATGATTATGCTCAACGTATTATTCATTTTAATTAAATCCGGTTTGTGCCGGATGTATTTTGTAAGGATTTAATTGATTGAAAACATCGAAAATGTAAATTTTCGACTGCTGTTAAAATTATATTAATTTTGAAGTTTTCTATTTGCATTTTAATTTTAATTGAGTCAGGTTTTCACTTTTTTAGAAAAAATAGCGTGCCTATAAACATTATTATAGTTGAAACCATAAAAGCCAAAATATACTCAAAAAGAGTATTATGAAATATAAAAAGCAGTGTAATCTGGATTATAAAAAATATAGGCAAATAAAAATAATTTGTTATCTTGTTTATAGATAGAGCATAAACGATTATAACATTGCTTAAAGACAAAAAGCTAAATGCAATTGCTGAATAAATAAGCAGGTTCGCTACAGAAGTATACTGGTTTCCATATAAAATCCATATAATTAGTTCAGGAATGATTAAGTAGGCAAAAACAGCAACTAAGCACAAGATAAACACCAAGAGTAATGATTTTTTAAATAATTGAGAGGAATCTTTATTTATATCGTGTCTTTCAGATGTTAAAGGAAACATTGCTTTACTTATAGCAAATGTCCCAAAGAATATAATCTTTCCTAAGATTGACAAAACAGCATACATTCCTGCTGTTTCAGCAGAAAAAAATCTTTTTGCCAAGATTATATCGGTGCTCAAAATTAAAAATATCACAAACATTGAAACTATATAGGGAATGCTGGTTTGCTGAATTTTATCAAATGAAGTTTTTTCTTCTTTGTTTTTAAGTATGTCCCTGTTAAAGAATAAGGTAAATGCAAAACTTGCAACCCCGCCTAAAACTACCCCTAAAATTGCCCCAAAAACATTTATTCCAAATATTACAAAGGAAATTGAAAACAAAAGCTTAAAAGTTGATTCGAGTATCATGCTTATTCCAAGCATTCCGAATCTTTTTCTCCCCTGAAGCACTCCCCTTAAAACTGGTTCAGCAAATGAATAAAGAATCAAAATGTCCACAATTAATAAAAGCCAAAAATTTATCCTTAAAAATGATGCTAATGGAAATGAAATTAGCACCGCCACAACAAAAACCCAGAAAGAAACCTTAAAAACTTTCCCCAAAGATTTTTTCATCATAAATTTTATTTTCCCGTGTTCATTTTTCACATTAAATTTGGAGGTGTATCTTGAAATTAAGTTCTGTATTGTTTCAGTAGGTATGCTGAAAAGGTAGACTATTGACATTAGAACAACTAACACCCCATAATCTGCTGGTCCAAGAAGTCTTCCCATAGAAAAATGAAAAATAAAATTGAGAAAATTGAAGATATTTATAGTTATAAACAATACAAACGCCCCCTTTCCAAATTCACTTGACAGGAATTTTTTCATTTTAGTTCTTATTTATCTTAATGTTTATGCAGGATAAACTTTAGTTTAATTTTAGTCTGTGCAATTTACAACTTTTAACCCGGCTTGTTAATCTAAAATCTTAGCAAATATGTTTAATAAGGTTTTGCCATCAATATAAAGTTTGATTATTAATTTAGCATTATATTATATTTTAAATATTGAATTCCTAAAAATTATCAACCCAGCTATAATTATTGCTACCTGAAAAGTATTCAGTAAAAATACAACGTCCTTCTCATACACTTTTCCATTTATTTTAATCTTTTTTAGAATATAAATGGCAATATGCTCAAGTCCATAAAATTTTTTAAAAGGAACATCCAAACTGTCGTCTGCATTGACTTTTCCAAAACTTTGTATTTTCAATCTTCCCCGTAATTTTAGCCCGGTTTCTAATATATATGGGATGAAAAAGAATATTGCAATTCTCTCAATATTGCCTAAAATAGCCATAATTGCAATTAATGCTCCGACAGAATAGGTAAGAATATCCCCTGGAAGAACTTTCGCAGGATATTTGTTAAACAAATAAAAAGCAAACAAAGATGCAACCATGCAGAATGCAATTAAGCTTAACCATCTGTTATTAGTAAACCATGTTACTGTTGCCAATGCAGATAAAATTAAAATGCCTTGGCTTGCTTCTAATCCATTATAGCCAGCAAGAAAGTTAAAAGTTGTTGATGCTCCAATTATTCCTATTGGAATAAAAACCAGGGGGTAGATTAACCCAAGATTAAATTGCCCTATAAACGGAAAACTTATCAAAGATTCGCCTGCATTAATAACCATTAATGGAATTGCAGCAAAGAAAATTAGAAATATTCTCAGCTTTGCAGACATTCCTCCATGCCTCCAGCCAAGAAAATCATCTATCAGCCCAACAAGTCCTGCCATTAGTATTGTTACAAGTAATGCAAATATTTCAACAGTTGTTATATCTGTCCTTAAAATAAAAGTTTTAACTGCAATATAAGATAAAGCCCCTAAAACAAATCCAAAAACTACTATGAGCCCTCCAGAACCAGCAATATTTTTGGGGTGATTATACTTATTCATATTCTCCCATATAAGCCCGATTTTTATGGCTTTTTTAATCCAGGCAGGAAGAAAAAATAGGGTTATCAAAAAGCTTAAGAGTATTGATGCAAGTAATAAATATTCCATTTTAATATTTTTTATAAGATAATTATAGTTTAGCCAATTCTAATCCCCTGCTTGGGAATTCTGTTTTTAGAAACTCTGGATTGGTTTTTATATCTTGCGGATAATTAATACTCCAAATTTTAATTGGGCCGTGAAAATCGTTTTCATAAAAAATAAACTCCCCTATATCATTAGCAACATCTTCCCTCCATGCTGCAATTATGTTGTCACTTTCTATATGCTCAAGATTAAAATATTCTGAATCACCCCCCAGTAAATAAAGTTGTACTAAATTTGACTCCCTTGCTTTTTTAGGAATATAAAGTGCTGCTCCAAAAATATTAAGATCAACCATAGCCTCTTCTCGTGATACTGAAGGGTAGATAAAAAACATTGATTCTAATCCAGAACCTAAATCAATAAGTTTATTTTCAGAACTTATATAAACATACCTTAAGGGAATTGCATAGTCTTTGTTTTGTGCAGATAATACAATTTCTACTCTTACAATTTTTCCTTCTTTTTCTTTAATCAAAGCAAAACCTTTAATCTGAGTTAAATATGCTGGAAACAAAACCTCTTTCCCATCAAAATTCCATATTATATCCTCATAGGTTTGAGATTCTCCAGGATAAAGCAAGAGCGTCTGATTGCCAAAATTAGAAATTTTTTCTTTTTCTAAGTTAAATCGAGTAATCTGGGAAAATCTGTCATAATCTTCATTTGAGCCAATTGCTGAAATTGCAGCATACTTTTTAATATCTGTTAAATCTATTAATAAATGCGTTGCATTGTGCGTGTAAAGAAATTCTAATGCTTTGTTTTCATCGTTTCCAGTAAGAGCATATTTCCCAAGAAGATGATTCCAATAAGGAATTGAGTTTCCACCATCCAAAATAGTAGTTCTTCTCCCGCGAGTTTGCAGCCAATAACCATAATCCCACCAGGCAGCAAATACTGCATTTTCCGGCGTATTTGTCCTAACCCACTCCATTGCTCTTTGCCATTGTTGTACATATTTAGTTGTAATAAGCTCTTCTAGCATAACTTTTTTATCCTTTTGGTAAATAAAATAAAGACTAAATAAGAGGGAAATAATAAGGGCTAAACTTAGCAATCCCATAAAAAATTTGTTAAGTTCTTCTTTTTCTGTAAAGTATTTTTGGAATATTTTTATGGTGAAAAAAGAAGCAGGAATCACGCTTATTGCCCCTACTACTAAAAATATTCTTATAGCACTTCTTGCAGCAAATATGCTGAATGTAAACAGAATAATATAAAATAAGTAAGAGAAGTTTATGCCTTCAAATTCAAAAAATTCTTTTTCTTTATAAATTTTTATATAAGTATAAATTATAGTCCCAAAGAAAATTATTGGCCCCAAAGCATATAAAAATAAACTCACACCGTTCGTTCCATTTAAAACTCCTATTTCAGAATATCTTGTGAATATAACTGCCCAGATAAAAATAAAATAGCTCAAGGTTAAAGTTATCTTGTGTATTTTCTTAAGAGGTTTAAGCATATTCCAAAATAAAAGGATTACCCCAAAGAAAAATATGTAAAAATAAAAAGGAACCCCAATAATTGGCCCAAAGTAAACAACCCAATCTTCTAAAAAATATGGTTGTCTGTTTTCTGAAATACTTACCCCAAATCTGGTTGTAGCAGGATTCGCTAAAAAGTTCTTTAAAAAACTTATTGGGCTGATGATAGTATTCAGCCCAAAGATAACGACTGCTAAAATAACCAGTACAATGCCTGAGATTATAACTGAAGTCAATTGTGCAGGAAGTTTCACCCTGTTAATTATACTTGCGGTTTTCTTGTTTTTTAAGAAAAAAAAGCTTGTGCCTAGAATAAAAAGAATAATTAGCATTGATTCAGGGCTTCCAGGTATAGTTATATTCTGTAGTGAGTATCTATTGGAAAAACTAAACATGAGTAAAAAAGAAACAGCAAGCCAAGAAAAATAAATGACAAACTCTTTTAATTCAACTTTTCCAATTAGAAAATAGATAAAAACAGATAATGATACAGGAATAAACACAAACACAACACCGCCCCAAAGCAGTGCCATTAAGCCTGTTGAAATACCTGCTAAAATCCCAAAAATCAAGCCTCTTTTGAACTTTTCTGACTTAAACGCCTCTAAAAAAAAGTAAAATGACAGGAGCATGAATAACAAAGCAGCACTTTCTTTATCTGCTACTCCTGCACCTGTTTTAGACAATAAAATTGGTAAGAGAGCAAAAAATATAGTTGCAAGCAGTGCAATCAAATTTTGGGTAATTTTGCTCTCTTTGTAAAATACTTTTTTTGTAAGCAGAAAAAGAATAAGAATTGTTGGAATAAACATAATCACAGGGAAAATTACAGCAGAATAAGTTATGCTGTCTGTTAATGATAGGAATTCAAGTATTTTATGAGTCCATGCCATCATATATGGAAAAAGCGCTGTTTCTTTTGAAGTATCATACCCAAAAGGTGCATATCGCATTGTATCTATAACCATTAATCTCCCGTGTGCAACAATATACTCCATCCATCGCAGGAAAAGAAAAGGGTCAAACTCCATACCAATAGCCCAATCATTTGTTGCAAAATTCCATAAAAATGGTTTTCCTGTTAATGGGTTTATTTTAAGATTAAGTGTCCTAAGATAAATCCCAAACCAGATGATAAGAGCTAGAGCAACATAAACCGCAAAATCTTTTTTTTGTTTGAGAAATTTGATTAAGCTCCATAATCTTTTTTCTTCTATGCTTTTTTTGCTGGATAATATTCTGCTCTTTTTATTTTCTAAGGCTTGTTCAGGTTTTGCAGAAAAGCTAATATCAACCCCTCCCATTGAAAAATTTTCTTCAGTCATTTCAATATTCTCCTGGTTGAGGGGTTTTTAACCTAATGTCTGGAAAATCTTTTTCTAAAAAAGCTGGATTTTTTTCCATATCAGCAGGATAATTAACTTGCCAGATTTTAATTGGGCCTTGCAATCCTTGGTAATCCACGAAATGCTTAATATTCATCCCACTACTTTTGAGACTTTCAATAAACATGCTGTCTTGAGTATGTGCTAATTTAAAATACTGAGAAGTTTCATCAAACAAATAAAGTTTTGTTAATTGAGAGTGGATAGTTCTTTTACTTAGGTACAATGCTGCACCGAGATAATTCATATTAACCTGCTGCCCCTGTATGCTGTTTATCTTTGGAAAGATGAAAACTCCTGCATCTAATCCAGAACCAAAATCAGAAAACTTTCCTGTATCATCCAGGTAAATGTACCTTAAAGGAATATTATACTGCTGATCTCCATAAATAAAAACCGCAGTTGGCTGTGAGAATTGCTGTCCTGAACTCTTTGTTTTTATGCTAAACGCCACAATTACTGCCTCTCTCCCGGGTAAAAATATCTCTTTTCCATTGTCATTCCAGGTTATATCCTCGTCAATTCCTGTTGCTCCTCCAACATACCAGTAAGTTGTCCCATCTTTTGCCTCTTGGGTTTTGCTGTCATCCATTATAAAACTAGGAATCCAGGAAAATCTGTCATAATTTTCATCTGCTCCAATGCTTGAGAACGCAGTATATTTCCCAATATCAGTTGAATCAATTAATAAATGTGTTGCATTGTGCGTATAAAGAAATTCAAGGGCAGTTCTCTCATCGCTCCCAGTAAGAACATGCCTCCCAAGAAGATGATTCCAATAAACAATAGAATTTCCTCCATCCAGTACAGTAGCTCTTTTTCCAATACTTTGCAACCAATAACCATAATCCCACCAATGAGCAAATACTGCATTTTCCGGCGTATTTGTCCTAACCCACTCCATTGCTCTTTGCCATTGCCATTGATATGGTCCGGGAACATAAAATTCAGCAGTATACCTAACTTGCTGGAAATTCCCATTCCAATCATTAAATCCTATTCCTTTGAAAAATAAAAGTGGATTTCCGATGATAATTAGAATTGTTATGATAATTAAGAGTATTGCTGCAATTCCAAAAAAAACTTTTCTCAACTCTTTTTTTTCTTGAAAATAAATCTGGCTGGTTTTAATAACAAAAAAAGCAATTACAGCAGGACTAACTGCTCCAAGGAACATCATTAATCTTATTGCTCCTCTTGCTCCAATTATTCCAAGGACTAGCACAACAAAGTACAAAATGTATGAAAAATTAATTTTTTTTAATTCTAGCATTTCCCCTTCCCTATATTGTTTCCAATAAACATAAAAGATAATTGCAAATAGAAAAATCCACCCCCCAAATTGGACAAACAAACTTCCTATGTTGGTTCCGTTCATTGGGTTTTTTTTAGTAAAGAACATTAAAACAAAAAATGCTTGCATAAATGGGATGACAGATAAGTAGAAAAGCCCTTTGTCTTGTTTTCTTATGGTATAAGAATAGATAATTATTCCTATTAATAATAATAAAAACCCCCCAAAGTATAATGTTTGGATTGTTCTATTTAATCCAGGCTCGGTAAAAAAGCTTGCAGAATACCTGCTGAATATAATTGAAAATAAAAATATTGTACAGCCTGATATTAAGATTATCTTTCTGCTTCTTTTTAAGTTTGATACTAACCTGCTGAATAAAAAAACAGAACCGGCAAAAAACATCCAGAAATACAATGGAATTCCTTTAACAATTGGTCCAAAATTATCTTTCCATTCAGAGCTGAAAAATGGCTGTTTATTTTCTGCGACAGTAAGGCTAAACCTTGAGTTAAATGGTTCAACTAAATTTATTTTTACTTTATTTATCTGGGCAAAAATAAAATCTGGTCCAAATGCAGGGGTTATTAAAATTATAAGAAGTATAATTATAAAGGAAACAACAACATAAAATAATTCTTTTGGAATTTTTGTTTTTTCTGAAAACTCATTTACTTTTTTAATCTTCATTAATAAAAAACTCAGTCCAATTAGGGCAAATACTCCAATTGCAAAACCAATAAACACTGATTTAATCAAAAGGATTGGCATATACCTTGTTGAAAACGGAATCATTAAGGCGAAAGAAGCAAATAACCATAAGCAATAGATATAAAATTTTTCTTTTTTTACTTTTCCAAGAACAAAGGATAAAAGAACAGAAGCCCCAATTGCCATAAAAATAAATGAGGTTCCGCCCCATACTAAAGCCATTAAACCATTTGATAACCCTGCCAGAACCCCAAAGATTAATCCTTTTCTTAGTTTTTCTGATGTAAATGCCTCCATAAAAAAATAAAAAGAAAGAAACATGAAACCAAAAGCAACAGACTCTTTTTCAGGAATCCCTGCAATTGTCCTTGGCAATAAAGAAGGAATTAAAACAAAAATTGCTGTTGCAAGCAATGCAATCAAATTTTGAATGCTCCTTTCTTCTTTATAAAATATTTTTCTCGCAAAAAGAAAAAAAGCAATAGTTGTGGGAATAAACATAATCACAGGGAAAATTACAGCAGAATAAGTTATGCTGTCTGTTAATGACAGGAATTCAAGTATTTTATGAGTCCACGCCATCATGTAAGGGAGTAATCTCATTTCACCAGCAGTATCATACCCCAAAGGAATATATCTCATCACATCAACAGCCATAAGTTTTCCATGTTCTAAAATATACTCCATCCATCGCAGAAAAAGAAAAGGGTCTAAATCAGGTCCAAGTGTCCACGAATTTGTTGTGATATCCCACAATTTAGGCTGCCCTGTATTTGAATTTATAGTCATGTTTCTTGTTCTAATATAAACCCCCAGCCAAACAATAAACGCCAAGGCAATATAAACCGCAAAATCTTTTTTTTGTTTGAGAAATTTGATTAAGCTTTCTCCTCTTGCCTCTTCTAAATTTTTTTCTGTTTCTTCTTCCATATATTCCTCTTTAAGAATTAATCTATGTCTTTTAGCAAGTCATCAGCATCTGGCTCTTGTTCCACCATCATTTTCCCGCAATAAGGGCATACTTTTGATGTTTGATCTGTCTCAGCTTCAAATCTATAACTGCAATTTTTGCAAATAAACTTCATGTCATTTATCAAAAAAGGGGGATATTTAAGTATTTCGGCTGTATTTTTTATATCTTCTGTAGTATGTAAATAAACCTCCCAAATACACTTTATTTTGTGGATAAATTGCAGTAGTTATATCAGGTTATAAAACAAGCTTTTTACATTAAACTCTCCCACTTTCAATACTTCTAGCTCAATATAGCATGCGTAACATAAACCTCAATAAAAGCTGCAAAAGCCAGAATAATTATTGCTATAAATAATAAAATAACAGAATTTTCCATTATCCTCAGGAATTTCTTGCTTATCATTCCATTCCTAATAATTCCTACGCCTACAATTCCTCCTGCAAGAGCTGCTATAAAGTATGCTGCAATCTCTGGAAATCCGTGAATCATATATCTTAAAATTCCCAGAGGGATTTCTTTTATTTGATATTGTGTAAAAATCCCTATTGCAGCACTAATCACAGAAGCATTCCATGCCAAAACAAATATTGCTCCTGCACCAAAAATTAATGAAAAAATAAGCGTAAAAATCATAACGTACACATTATTTTCCAGGATAGATAAGAATCTAAGTTCTTTTGTTGCAGCTCCTGTATAAATTATAGGTTTTGAAAAATCATTTTGTGCTACGCAGTCTTCTACATTATGAGGACTGTTAATCACACAGTAAGTTTCAATCTGAAAGTTAAATAACATGGAGTTTTGCAGAAGTATATACCAGAATGAAAATGCAATAATAAATCCAAAAAACAGCCACATAAATGCGAATAATGCATCGCTGTGGGCTTTCCAGACTCCAAGGAAGCCTTCAATTTCTTCATCTTGCTGTTCTTCTTGCTTAATTAAAAAATACATAAATGGCAGGGTAAACATTACGCAAAATGCAACAACAATCATTCCAGAAGCTTTTGATAATGCTGGGTCATTGGAAAAAAGCCAGTGCACTAATAAAAGAGAAAGTGAAGCATAAACTAACCCCACAAAAAACATCTTCCAAGCTCCTTGCACACCTTGCTTTGGATTAGTCAGCATTTCTAACATATTTATAATGGAAAGAAGGTATCTTTAAATAATTAATGTAAGCACTTTTTATTTAATTATAGATAATTCTGTTAATCGTAACACTTTCTTTTCAGAATTATCTATCTGGGAAATTCCCAAAACAAGTGCCCTAATTAAGGGAATTATCAATAGAAGTAATGCATGTTAAATGGAAGCTGATGTTGGATAAAATATCACTTAATTAATAGAGAAACATAATTAATCATCATCTCTTTTTCTTTTCGGCCTCTTTTTTAGCTTCTTCAATAATTTTTTCTGCATCTTTATTAAGCTTTTCGAGCTCTTTCATCAACTCTTTTTTTATCTCTTCAAGCTTTTTTATTTGTTCTTGGATTAGCTTTTTTGTATCTGGGATGCTTTTCTCAACAAAGTTTTTCCCACCAATGTCAACATTTAGCTTTTCAGATACTAATTTTGCTTTCACAAATATGCCTCTGCCAAGGGGAGCGAATATCTCTTTGTCTTTTTTGCCTTCAAGTTCATTTAATCCTAAGTTAAGCGAAGCTAATTCAATTACCCCTTGCTCAATTGATTGCAATTGCTCTTGCAATTGGCGAGCTTGCTGTTCTATCATGCTTAAATAATAAATAATCTCTTCTTGGTTCATGATTCATCAAAAAGAAAAAGGACTTTTAAAGGTTTCTTTAAAGATAATTTATCCGCCATTTAATCTTTTAAGTCTGTAACCACTAACAACTTCCAACTATAAGAATTATTATTGAGCTTATTAACCTATTATATCTGGAGTAATTCATCACGCAACTTTCAAAACTTTCCTGAGTATCATGCTGGAAACAATGCTTGCGCCAATATACCACCAAATCCATGTGCTTGCCAAAGTTGTTTCAACATAAACTCCCTTTATCCACCAAAAAAATAAAATTAACGGAATAAATGTATAAAACATTGGTTTGAATGAATGCTTCATTAATTCCATAGAGCATTCCATCATTTGAACATTAATCTTTTTGATTTTTTCAGGGTCGTTTTTAGCGTCTTTTAAATCAATTTTGCACTTTTTTTGTATTTCTTTAAGCTCTTTCATTCGGTTTTGATTGGTAAACTTTTTTGTGACAAGAGTCATTACAAGTGTGACTAAAAAAGAAAGCATAATCACACTTAGCTTTGGATAAACAGCCATTAATCCTACAATTCCCATTTTTTATCTTATTGTCTAAGCAAAAATTAGTTTTTAAAGTTTGGGCTTTTTTATATGTTTTAAACCTTGATGTCCCTATATTTAGGATAGTATATCTTATAATTAGCGTCTAATAGTTAGAATATATTAACTGATTTTATTTAGTGGTATTTTGAATAAATATTAAAAATTTGCTAACTTTTTCAAATCAAACTTATCCCCCACCCATAAACTTTCTTACTGCAGGGTGCATATCGACTTCGTGCTGTTTAGCAATGTTTTGATAGAATTGGAACATAATCATAATAACCAGTAGCATTGCTGTTCCGCTTACCAAAGCCCCAAATAAATCTGTAAGTGAAGCAAGAAGTCCTACAGCTGCACCGCCCATTACTGTTAAGGGCATAATATATCTATCTAATATGCTCTCTAAAACTCTTTCATCTTGCCTAAACCCAGAAACTTGTAGTCCAGAAGCCATAATATTTTTTGCCTGTGCTTTTGAATCTATATTAGCAGTTTTTACCCAAAATACAGAAAATAGTGTCGCAAATATTACAAAAAATATTGTGTGAACTAAAGCTTGCCATAAGTATATCATTGAAAAAGATTTCCTGATTAAAAGGTCTACTATGTTTGTAGAGCCAATCCAAAACGCAAACCCCCCAATTGGAATACCATCAGTAAATTTTCCTAAGAATGTAAAAAAAGATGAAATTTTTGCTCCACCTGTGCAAGTTTCAAGACTTCTGTCAAGAATGCTGTTATCATTAAAACAAGGCTGAGCTGCATTTTCCATTAACCCCCCAAATAACTGAAGGTTTGCCATTAATGCTGCAACTAAAATAACTGGGATAACACTTGCATAGAAAAAAACAAGTGGCCATTTGACGCTATACCCTCTGAGCCTGCCAAATGATAATGGAATTTCTACTTTCAAAGACTGTGCCCAAACAACCATTAGAAATATTAAAATTGTAACTAAAATTGCAGCAAGTGCAGAAGTTGCGCCAGTAACATCTTTACCTACAAGAGATTGTATAAACACAAATATCTTGCCACTATACTGAATTATTATTCCCCCTGTAACAGGGTCTTTTCCAATAAACTGGAAAGCTCTTGCAATCAAATTCCAGCTAACTCCTGCTGCGATAAACATGCTAACTCCACTGCCAAATCCCCATTTCTGCATTAAATCATCCATATAAAAGATAGCTAAGCCACCAAGTATTAATTGAAAAATCAATATCTGGACTCCATAAGTCAAAGCAGGATCTGCTTGCAACCCCTGCATAACCACATAAATTGTTGCCTCAAAAATTATAAAAAACATGACCAGAAGTTTTTGCAACCCCTGAAAAAATCTCCTTCCTTCACTTGTTGTTGTATCAATATTAAGAATTTTTGCTCCTACCAGCAACTGCAAAATAATAGAAGCCATTACAATAGGCCCAATTCCCAAACTGATAATAGAGCCAAATTCTGTTCCAAGTATAATCGCTAAGTATTCAAATCTCGCAAGAGCATTTTTTGATAATCCAAAAAGAGGGATATTAGCCAAAACAAAAAAAGAGATAAGGACAATTAAAGTCCATTTAAGCTTAATGTTAAAACTTAATTTTTTCTCTTCAGATTTTCTAACTTCTGGAATAAATGTAAATATGTTTTTCCAATCCATCTTTTATTTTTTATTATTTTTAGCTTGCTTTAAGGTTTATTATTTAACATATAGGCTAAATTATATTAACTCACTTTATCACCAGCTTGCATATTATTATCTTAAGCCTCTTTATTGCTAACTTTTGGCTTTCTTATGGCAAGTTTGCTTTTTAATTTTTGGTCTAACCCGATTTTCTCTGACTTATTGCTAATTGGAACATTACTTTCTTGAGTAGTTTTATCATTAACTTTTTTATTTTGTTTTGGCAAAATAATTTCTCCACCAAGTTTTGTTACTTTGTCTATTGATGCTTTTGAAGCAGCCTTGGCTTTTATAATTAACTTTTGTTTTAAATCTCCATCACCAAGTATTTTATGATTGCTTAAATCAATTTCAATTCCGTCTTTTAATGATTTTGCAATGCCTTTTTTCAGATAATTACCAAGATTCAGTTCAATATCCCTTAAGTTTATAGCATCTATCTTTGGCTTTTTTCTCTTTACCCCCTCTTTTCCAAAATAATCATTTCCATAAAGCTTGGTTATAAGTGTTTTTTTCTGGTCAGCTCTTTTTCCAGTTCCTGCCATTCCTTTTCCTCCTCTATTCCCAGATTTTCTGTTGTTTTTTCTTGAACCTGACCCATGAGTTCCCATGCCTCTTCCCTGCATTCTCGACGCCTTTTTTCTTTTGTGGGTTTTGTGCGTCATTTTACAGCATCCTCATTATCAAATCATTTATTTTTTCACCATGATTTCCAAGAACACCTTTTGGAAAAGCAACTTTTGATTTAATGCCACCTCGCGGAGGATGCAGCCTAAAAAATGGTTTTAAGTTTACCTTTTCGCATTTTATTCCTTTAATAATCTCTTCAGCAGCTTTCTTAGCATCAATTTTTTTATTTTTATCAATTAGTTTGCCTCTCTTTTCAATTAATTTTTCAAGAGTTTCCTTATTCACCTGCCCAAATGCAACGAAACTGCTGATTTTTTTTATCATCCCCATATTTTCCTTTGTTTCACTAATTATAACACATACATATTTCCTTCTTAATCTTAAGTTATACAGGGTTTTTTGCAAAGGTTCTTTTATTTTTACCAATCCTTTAATCCTTATTATTGCTATCATTTTTCATTTTTCCAGTGTTTAATTCCAGTACGATTGGTTTTTTTTAATGCATCTATGCATGCTTTAACTAAATTAAAAGTAGTTCTTTTCTTGCCAAAAGTTTTGCTATAAACATCTTTTATCCCTACAAGTTTCAGGACTTTTCTTAATTCTCTTCCGACAACTAATCCAGTTCCCTGGGGCGCAGGAATTAGCACAACTCTAGCGCTTCCAGCTTTTCCTTCTACTTTAAATGGAAGACTATGTGGCTGACCGCAAGAGCAATAAAAACTAGCGCAATCTCTTTTTGTCTTAATTATTTCAAGTTTGGCTTTTCTCATTGCTTTGTCTCTTGCAGGAAGAGTTTCTTTTGCTTTTCCGGTTCCAACTCCCACATGCCCATTTTCATCCCCTACAATAGCTAATGCTGAAAAAGTTGGGATATTTCCCTCTTTTGTCTTTCTTTGGGTTTGCCTCCATGCTCTTCTTTTTCCCCCGCCAAATTTGCCTTTTGACTGCCCAATTAATATTAGATCAGATTTAACCTCAAGTAAGGAGTCAACAATTTCTGATTCAAGTATCTTTAAATTATTGTCAAGAATATAATCAATTTCTTTAATTTCCCCGCTCTTAACTTTTTTGCCTAATTTTGTTTTTGGAACCCATGAAGCAATCTTTGTTTTCAACTCTTCTTTTCTCTTCTCTTCAAAAGATTTTCTTTTTATTTCCCGCTCTTCAATCTTTACAATGGCTTCTTCTGCTTTTTCGTCAAGTCTTTCTTCACTTGCTTTTTTTTCAGTTTCACTTTCTGCCATTTTAATTAGTTGTTTTAATTTTATTCCTTTGTTATCTTAGATTTAATTGATTCCACATTAATTTTATTTTTCATGTGGTTCCCTTTAATCCTGTTTTCGTCGGGAAAAATGTCTTTTTTATATTTAATTTGCACGCCAGCATCAATAAGCCCCTTTACAGCAGCATAAATCTTTGTTTTATGCAAATTTCTAATCATTCCAAAATCTATTATAATATCTTTTTCTTTTCCTTGTTGGGATATTTTTTTACCAAACAAATATCCTGTTAGATATGCAGCAGGAATTGATTTTAAACTTCCTTTGGCTTCTTTTGGCCATCCATAGTTTAGTAAAACCTTTGAATTAATTCCCGCCTCTATTTTATCCTGAGCTTCTTTGCTTGTAACATGCTGTATACTGATATACTTATTTGTTTTTCTAATTACAATCCTGGGCAACTCCCCTTTAAGCAATTTAATTCTCTTGGCATAATCTGTTTTATTTTCCTGTCTTCGGCGTTTTAATGTTTTCATTTTGCTGTCGCTTCCTTGCAAAATGGAAGCTTAAAAATTTTATTGATTTTTAATGTTCTTTTCATTTTACTTTAGTCCTCCAATATACTCCTTCAAGCTGGCTTTGCTTTTAAAAACCCTGTTTCTTATTTTTTTCCTTATTTCTCTTATCTGTTCTACTGTTAATCTTTTTTGATTTTTAAGTTCAGATATATAAACTCTAAGTTTTCTAGTCATTTTAACATAATCTTGTTTTCGTTTATTGATTTTTTTTCTGATGTTTCCTGGGGTTCTGTTTTTATTTTTTTGCCCAACTTTTTTTCTTCCTTTTACTTTCTTTACTATAATTGCGCCTCCCTTGTGCAAGTCACGTATATCTTGTTTTGTAATTGCTTCTTTGATTTCATCTAATCTTGATTGTACAAAAATTATTCTGTTCTTACCAACATTAAGAGTTCTTGCTGCTAATTGCTTTTTTTTGTCTAATTTCATTTTGTTGCCTCATTGTTTCCAGTTTTGTCTTCTTTTTTGGGTTTTTCCTTTACTACTGTTTTTTCTTTTAATTTTTTTAAGAATTTCTTTACGTTAAAATTGGCGAATGTTACTTTCTCTTTTTCTGCAGCTTTTGCAATATCTATTCTATTTTTTTTACCTATTCTTCCTAAAACTGCAATTTTGTTTTTTCCAATTTTTTTAATATCTGATAGGTTTTTTATTTCAACTGGAGTTTGGTTTTTAATCAATCCTCTTTCATTTCTATTTTTTCTATAGCCAATGCTAACGACTGCCGGGTATCCTCTTTCTTTTTCTCTCATTTTATTATGTCTTCCTTTCGGCTTTCTCCATTTTTGTTTCTTCTTTCTTTTTTTCCCAAGCTTTAGGTATCTGTTTGTAAGTCTTCTTAAAAATCTTTTCTTCGCCATTATATTTTCCTCCCAGCTTTCTCTGTTATGAATATGCCATCTTGAAAAACCCTTCTGTCCCTTAGAGGAATTCTCGTAGCTTTTTCAAAATTTGCAGCAGTTTGACCCGCAAGTTCTTTATTAATAGAACTAATATTTATCTCTTGCCCATTAACATCTACTTCAACTCCTTTTATGATACTTACTTTTCTGGGTTTTTTTTCCCCCAAAAAGTTTTTTACAAGAGCTTCTTTGCCTTTCACTTCAATGCTAATTGGAAAATGAGAAAAAACAGCCTTTAGTTTGTATTCAAATTTTTCTTGGACACCTTTTATCATATTTTTTACATGTACTGTAATAGTATTTATAACTTTTTTTTCTTTTTTTGTTGCTTTTTTGCATCCAATTATAATTTTATTTTCCTTCATTTCAATTTTTACATTTGTGGTGTTAAACTCCCTCTTAATTTCTCCGAGCTGACCCTTTATCAGTACAGCATTACCTTCAACTCTGGCTTCAATGCCTTCCGGGATTTCAACTTCATTAAAAATTTCTTTTTTCATTTTATTCAATTTTAATCTTCATTTTTAGTAAAAATATGCAATTAAGCATCCTCCAATATTTTCCTCTAGAGCTTCCTCATGCGTCTTTAAACCTTTATTTGTGGATAAAATAATTGTTCCATAACCCTTTCCTGGGAGATATCTTATGATATACCTTTCAATTTGGCTTGTATTTACAGTATACCTCGGTTTTATCGCCCTGCACTCCTCCATTTTCCCAATTGTAACTTCTATAAACTTTTCTTTGCTATCTATTCTGTAACCTTTAACGATGCCTTTTTGTCTCATAATTTTTAATACTTCTACAAGCAAGTTTGAGATTATGCTTATCTTTACTTTTTCTCTGCTAGCTCTGTTGGCATTTCTTATTTTATTTAATGCATCAGCAAGAATATCTTGTGACATTTTATTTACTCCTTACGCTCCCCCAATCTTTAATTGCATTTGTGGCTCTATTTATGCCCCTATAAGTGTTTTGAGTTGATAAAGGGTTTAGGTTTAATTGATCAACACTTTCTGTGTATTCATTTAACAATCTTTCATATTTTCTTATTTCCTCTGGTAAATTTGATCTTTTAACTAGCAATTCTATAATTGCTGGAACCACTTCCGGATTTTTTTCTATTACTTTTTCTATTCCATCTTTTAACCTAAAACCGGCATTTTCATCTAAGTAAATCTTCCTTAGAGTATCAAGCTGTTCTTCTGAAATATTTATCATTTTAATTATATTTTTTAAAACCGATTTCTTCTGCTATTTCGCGAAAACAATGCCGGCACAAGTTTAAACCATACGACTTGATATGCGCTCCAAATCTCCCGCATCTTTCGCATTTTCTTGCTGCAATGCCAAACTTCCTTTCTTTTGGTTTATTATGCTTCAAAAACTTTTGCATAATTGCTGGTTTGCTCTTAAGCTGCTTCAAAATTTTTTTCCAATCACTTGCTGTCATTTTTTTGTTAGAGAAATTCTGTTTTGAATTTATCCTCCATAAATTTAATTATCTCCTGCTTAGAGATTTTTTGTTTTTTAGGTATTTTTCCTCTTTTAAGCTTTTTAATCTTTACTCTTCTTCCAGCTCTTTTGAATACTATCGTAACATCAAAGCCCATAATACCAATATCCCTTTGGTATTCAACTCCAGGAATTTCAATATACTCTTTTAATCCAAATGAAAAATTATTCTCGCTAACCTGCTTTTTTCTTATTTGATTCTCAATTGCTGCTAACATTTTTTTCAAAATCTCTTCAGAATTTTTCCTGACTGTTACAACTGCTCCCACTACTAACTTTGGCCTGACATCCCAGGTAGGAATTCTTTTTCTCGATATCATCCTTGCAGGTTTTCTGCCCGTTAAAAACTGAAGCAATTTAACCCCCTTTTCCAGGTTTTCACCAGTCGCCCCTATGCTCAAAACAACTTTTTCAATTTTAATTTTTCTCATCGGATTTTCGGTTGTATTTGCTGTTTCCATTTTATTCTATCACCATCAGCTGTTTAATTAGAACATTAATCTTTCCTTTTTCTCCTGTATCAATCTCAGCAGTTTTACTCTCTTTATTCAGTTTAACAATTTTGCCTTTTGTTCCAGAATGCTTTCCACTAAAAATTAAAACATTTGAATTATCTTTTAATGGCAGGGTTTTTTCTATTTTATTCTCCTTGAAAGTCAGTATAAGCGAATCACCTATGTTGTGCTTTTCTTTGCTTAAAATATTTCTTCCATCACTTAAATTAAGCTGAACTTTTTTGCCCTTTAATGTCTTCTTATTGATTATCTTAGCCAATTTTTTTCCTGCTTCACCCTCATTTATCTCTTCTAATTTAAATTTTCCTCTTTCATTTATAATTAACCTATAATCTTTTTTAGACGGAACAATACTCAAAACATCAAATAAAACCATTGCTTTTCTATCATTTTTAACAGACATTTTGTTTATTAAAATTATTTTTTCTAGGATTGCTTTTTTTACTTCTTTTCTATTCTGCGCAAGATTTAACATGTCTCTCAAAGCAATAACAATTGGAATTCCATTTTTTAGGTTAGAGCTGGGCTTAACTACATAAGCTGTTCCCTTTCTTGTTATAGGCCAGGTTTTTGGCACTTTTTGTCTTTTTAAATAAGCCATTTTACTTCTTTTCCTCTTGGTTTTTCTCCTTTGATTTATTAACCACTGGTTTTTCTCTATTTAATCCTTTCAATCTTTTTTTATCTTCTAAGTTTAATTCAATAACCTGCAAATTTGATGCTTGTATTGGTACTTCTACTTTAGCTCCTTCTTGTTTTTTGACAGTTATCCCTTCAATAATCACTTTGCTTGTTTTTGTTTTAATTGCGATAACTTTTCCTTCTTTTTTCTTAAATTCCCCACGCATAATTTTAATAATATCCCCTTTTCTTAACAGCAAGTTTTTTCTTCCATATCTCTTTCTTAACTCTTTTGCCAGATGAACATTCAAGAACTTTTTTTTGATATGGAGCGGAGCTTTTGCTTTGTATTTCCTCTGTTTCCTAGGCTGTTTACTTGCTTTCCAATGTTTGCTAAATTTTTGTTTCATTTTTTGTTAATGCACTGAACTCGCGATTTTGGCAACTTGGGGCCATCGTTCAAGTACCTCCCTTGCAATTGGTCCTTTAATTTGAGTTCCTTTTGGATTTCCTTTATCATCTTTGAGTATTGCAACTGCATTATCTTCAAATGCAATTCTTTCTCCAGTTAATCGTCTCCAGGATTTTCTTTGCCTGATTATTACAGCATCAAAAACCAATCCTTTCATGTCTGGGATCCCTTTCCTTACACTTACTTTCACCCAGTCTGCAATCTTTGCTTTTCCCTGCCTTTTTTTCTTGCCTTTTCCCTTTTTTACTCCAGTAAGCTTTACAATTTTTGCTCCGCTATTATCAGCTGCAACTAAGTGGGCTCCTAAATTCAATCCAGCTGTTGCTCTTGCTCCTACTGCTTTCATTTTTCTTCCTCCTTAAGTTTTCTCCCATTGATTTTCTCAATAACTGCGAAGTGTATTAGCTTGCTTAAAGGTCTGCATTCTTGCACCCTTACATAATCTCCAACCTCTATTTGTTCTCCTATGCATTTAGGCAGTCTAGCATGAATCTTTGTTCTGCTTTTGGCATATCTTTCATATTTTCTCACATAAACAGTTTTTTCAAATTCTATTGCAACTCTTTTAAGAAATTTTTTTGTTACTGTTCCATCAAAAAATCTTCCATGAGTTTTTAAATGTCCGTGAATAAAGCAGTCTCTATCTCTGCATTCGCTGTTCTTTTCCATAGCACTAGCTATTCCTTTCTCTTTCATTGTTTCTACTTCTGATTTTTTCTTTTCCATTTTATTTTCCTTTGTAAGGTTACTCTTCTATTGCGTTCACATCAAAACCCAGCTCTTTAAGGATTTCCTTTGCTTTTTTTCTGTGGTTTCCCTGCAGTTCTATGCTGTCGTCCTTGTATGTTCCTCCGCAAGCGAGCTTGTTTTTAAGCTCTTTCGCGATTTTCTTTATGTCATTTTGCCTGTCAAAACCTGTTATCTTTGTTGTCATTTTTCCATATCGTCTTTTTTCAAGAGATATCTGGATTCTTTGTCCTTCTTTGCTAAGGTCTTCCCATGCAATAGCTTCAACAGGTAACCCTGTTTTTGGATCTATTTCCATTGTTTTTGTTGATTATTTGTTTAAGGTTAATATTCTTGCTATTAATCTTTTTATTTCTCTTGTCTTAGAGCCGCCTGATTTGGTAGCATTAGCCTTTGATTTAATTAACTCCATTTTCAATTCTTTTAATTTTGTTTTTTGTTCTTCTTTACTCATGCCTTTAATATCATTTGCTTTTAATGTTCCCATTTTTATTCTTTGCTTTCTTTATTTTTAAGTAATTTTTTTCTAGCTTTTTTTTCAGGTTTTTCTTCTTCAGTTTTTATTGCATTCGCTCTCAATTTTGTTAAAAGCTCCTCGTTAATATTTATTCTATCATGAAGATATGCATCTGGAGCCAGAATAGAAACTTTAATCCCAACAACCCCTGGCCTTGTGAATGCAACAGCTTTAGCCCTATCAACTACCTTGGCACTCTCGCCGGTTTTCTTTAGATAGCCTTGAGCAAATCTCCATTGTTTAGCTCTTGAACTTGGCAATTTTCCTCCAAGTTTGATTTCAACTCCGAGTGCGCCAGCTTCTACTATCTTTTGCAATGCTTTATAAGCAATAACCTTGAACTTTAATGGACCCAATCTTTCAAGCGAAACAGCAATTTCATCTGCAATCAGCTGAGAATCAAATTCTGGCTTTCTAATTTCTTCAATTTCAAGATGCGGGTTTTCTAATTTGAATCTTTTTCTTAACACTTTAGTGAGGTCTGCAATTTTTTCCCCCCTTCTTCCGATTATCAAGCCTGGTTTGTTGGTTGTAACTATAATTTTTTCACCAACTGGCGTGTATTCTATTTTAACTTTGCTGATTTTTCCTTTTCCAAGAGAATATTTGATGTATTCTTTGACAGCAAATTCTTCTTTCTTAAAGCCAACAATTTTTCTTTCTTCCATTTTATTTTGTGTTTATTTTATATAATTCCTCCCACCCATCATAATCTAATTGAAAACCAGCATCATAAACTGCTTCAAAATTTAATCCATAATGCTGTCTTGAAAATTTGCCTGCATGCCATCTTCCGTTTATTTTGGCAAGATAACTGCTGTGCGCGTTAATGTCCGGATGAGTACATTCATTTGTTTTGAACTGTCTCTTGTTTAAATCAATTTTTTCTAATCGTGGTACCATTTTATTTCTTTTCCTCCTGTTTATTTTTTTCTGTCTTTTTAATTTCTAATTTTTCTTTCACTTTAATAAAAATATGGGTTCTTTTTTTTCTTGTGCTCCCAAATCTCCCAAATGGCCTCTCTCCAATATTTGCAACAGCCTCGCTGATTATAGGATTTTCCAAGCCATTAACATTCGCATTTGCTCCTAAATTTCTCAATAATCTGATAAAATGTTGTGACGCATTTTTTGGAAATCTTCCAGCCATCTTCTTATTTCCTACTTGCGCAGTTCTTCTATGCGGAATTTCTCCTTTCATAGGTACTGCAATTTTTTGCACAATTACCTGCTCCAAATCTCTTTCTGCTTTTTCTATTGTTTTTCCTTTTATGAATTTGCATATTGCTGCGCTGTACTTTGTTGATATTGGCAGGTTTCTTGACCGAATAATTGCCTCTGTTTTTTTTACCACAGGAAGAGTTTCTTTTTTCTTATCTTCTTGTTTTTTCTCATCTTCTTTTTCTTCTGATTTTGTTTCACTTTGTGTGCCAATTTTGGTTTCAGTTCTAACTTGTGGCTCGAATTTTTTATCTTTTAATAACTCATCTTTTATGCCAGTATTTTCTGTTTCTTTGTTTAAACTTCCCTTTAATTCAGCGTCAGCTGTATTTTTCTCTTCTGATTTTTCCTCATCTTGTTTTTTTATTTTTTCTTTACCCATTTTATTTCTTAGCTTTGTGTTTACTTCCTTTAGTTGCTCCAATACCAGCACTTCCATGCGTAACTTTGCCTCTAGTAAGCGCAAATTCTCCGAGCCTATGGCCTAACATTTCTTTTGTGATAAGAACAGAAGTGAAGCCCTTTCCACTATGGACTCCAATATTCATGCCAATCATCTGTGGCACAATTACTAAATAACGTTTGTGGGTTTTTATTGGTTTTTTCTTTGCATTTTTTTTCTTTGCTCTTGTTATAAAATCTTCAAGATCATGAAACTGCCTTAAAACAGTTCTCCTTTCTCTTGAATTAAGGTAGCGGGCAAATTCCCTGACTTCTAAGAGGGTTAACTCTTCAATAGTTTTTCCTCGGTATGTAAAATCTTTTTTCTTCTCCATTTTTATTTTTTACTTTTTATCTCCATTTTGGTTTAATATACTTTCTCAATTTGTTTATTTAAGCTATCGCAAAACTCTTCCATCACTTCATCTCTTTCTTTAGTTGATTTTTCAAAATAAACCCTAATATCTAGTGCTCCTTTTTCTCCTAAAAGCTTATTTTGATATTTTTCTATTCTTTCTTTTGCTTCTTCAAAAGTTGTTGATAAAAACCCTTCCCTAAGATAATATTCATCTCTTCCAAGGTATATTCTCTGCCATCCAAAAAATTCCCCATTCATTAAAAAAACTTTAATTCTTGCTATTCTCATTTTAAATTTCTTCTAAACCTCCCTGATGCTTGTTTGTGGCTCTTTCACTTTCTACTTTTGCGTGAAATTTTTTGCCAATTCCGATTAATATTTCATCTCTTTCTTTAGTTGTTTCTTCTGCTTCAATTTTAATATCCATTGTTGGGTCTGTTTCACTCAATCTGGCTACATAATCATATAATCTATCAACTGCTGCTTCTTCTTCTGTTCTAGCTAATAGTTCTTCTGGATTACGAAATCCTTCTACTTTTATTCGCATGCCTTTTGGTTCAATATCAAATCCTATCATTCTTGCATATTCTCTTTCCCATCCAAAAAATTCCCCTTTATAAATTGAAAGTGTAATTTTTAATTCTCCCATTTTATCTTTTTCTCCTGCCTGTTCTTTCTGGCCTAATTAATCCAACTTTTCGTCCTGGTGGCGCATTTCTTTTTGCTACTTTGCTCTTAGGGTTTTTCCCTCTGCCAGAACCAAATGGGTGGTCTATTGCATTCATTTTGACTGCAGATGTTCTTGGCCATAATTTATTTTTTGTTTTCATAAGATGATATTTCCTGCCAGCTTTAACAAAAGGTTTTTCCTGCCTTCCGTGTCCTGCAATTTCTCCAATTACTGCCCTGCAATTCGGATTAAATGCTTTTTCCTCTTTAGATGGCATTAAAATAAAAGGGACTTCTCCAATTTTCCTATTCATTACTGCAGAAACGCCTCCCGCTTTAATAAAAATCCCTCCATCCCCTGGTTTTGATTCAATGCAATAAACTTTTGTTTTAACTGGTACATCTTTTAGCTGGACAATATTTCCAAATTTTATTTCTTTGGTTCCTATTTTAATTGTTTGTCCTTCAATCATTCCCTTAAAAGCTGGAATAAAAAACGCGCCATTTTCATAATTTATTTTTGCTAATGGAGCAGAATGCCCCCCTGAATTTAATAGTTTAGCAACTTTTGCTTCACCAATGTAATTTGAATATTTTAATTTGTATTTGTAAGCTTGTCGTCTAACTCTGTAAGTTTTGCTTCCATGCCCCCGCGCTTGCTGGATTATTGTTTTTCCCATTTTATACTCCTAAACCGCCTCTCATTTTTTTAATTAATCCCATCCTAATCTCTTCAAACTGATTTTGTCCTAATCTCCTTTTATTGTCATTATCTATATCTTTACATACAGAAAATTCAGGATATATTCTCTCTATTGCTTCTTCAGGAGTTTTAGATAGTAACTCAAATTCTGAGTAGTATAATCTGTTTCCAAATCCAATAACTCTTGTAACACCTATGCCTTTCTTATGCTTTCCAAAGTTTAGGTATAAATCAAATTTATTTATCATTTTATATCATTCCAAGCTTAGTTGCAACATCAATTGCAGGATTCTTTGAATTTAATTTAACATAGGCGTATTTTTTGTTTTTTCTCAGCAAAGTATTTATTTTCTCGACTTTAACATTGAAAATCTCCTCGATTTCTTTTTTTATTTCTATTTTTGTTTTTTTCATGTCAGTTTCAAATACCAAAGTATTTTTTGCTTCAATCAGCATAACTGCTTTTTCTGTAACTAGCGGTTTCATTTTTTGAGCACCTCTGGAATTTTAAATTGAGTATATTCTAAAAATAAATTTTTTCCATATTTTAATCTTGAAAAAATTTCGCCTTCTAATCTACAATCTTCTAAGGCATTATGTGGTTTACCTTCTTTTACAACCACGCTACCTTGAAGATTTATCCTTTCATCTGGTAACCCACAAAACTCTAATTCTTGTGAAAGATTCATTTTACTTTTTCCTTTTCCATCAATAAAATAATGCCCATGAATTTGGAAATATCTTTCTTGCACTACAGCGTGTAAATCAATAGACCTTTGAGAATGAATTTCCCTGAACCTATCTATTATCATATATCTTATGCATTTATTTTGTATAAATGAGATATCCCATCCAACATTTTGTCCAGTAAACATCTTTTCTTTAACATGATTAAGCCAGTCTAAATAATTAATTATCATTTCTTTTTGTGATTGTTTTTTGCTATCTCTCAACTCTTTTTCAGTTTTACCTGTAACTTTCAATGCTTCTACTTCAATAACATCTTCACCATCAATTCTTGCTTCTTGCAAAAATTCTCTTTTGGACCTTAAATCAATTGCTCCAATCTGCCATATCCCGCATCTTCCCGAATCCAATCCAGATGTTTCAATATCCAATACTATCATTTTTCCTTTTTCTCCTTGCTTTGCATTTTATTTTTTTCTTTTCCTTCAAGTCTTTCCTCTAAATCCTTAATCGCTTGCTCTGTATAAATTACAAGCCTTCCTTGTCCGCCACCAGCTAAATCCACGACGCTGATATTATGTGCTTTTTTAATGTCTGAAATGTTGCTGTTTAATTTTTCATTTTTGCCGATAACAATAAGCAAACCTGCTGTTTTTTTGTGCTTTCTTCCTCTCATTTTTCCTCTTCCTGTTCTTATGGATTTCTTTTTTTGCGCAACCTCAAATAAATCTTCTCTTAAAATTAATTTTAATGCCTGCACAAGCTCTTTAGTTTTTAATGTTGCTAATTTAGATTCCACTATTAACGGCAAATTTTCAATGTTTTTGTTTTTTAAGCTGTTATATTTTTTTTCAACCTCTTTTTCATTGGCTGTTGCAGATAAAGCAGACACCAAAGCAAGTTTTGCCTCTTTTTTATTTATCATTTTAGTGTTTATCATTGCAATGATTTTCGGAGGATGAGCTCTTCTTCCGCCGCGAGTTGAAGCAACTTCTGCGCCAATCCAATGAAATTGCGAGCCTCTTTCCAGCATGATTTTTCTTGGAATACGGGACATTCCCCTCCCATATTGGCTTCTCCAAACATGTCTCCTATGTCTTAATTTTCCACTTGCAGAATGCTGTTTACCTGCTACTGGAGAAGGAGCATAAGGCTGTTTTGTTTTCCTTGTTTCAAGAACTTTAAAAATTAAATCCTCCCTAATTGGTTGGTTGAAAAATTCAGGCAAAGCTATCTCTTTTACCTTTTTTCCGTCGATGCTTAGTATGTTTGCTTTCATTTTAATCTCCTCAATCTCATTTTTAGTAAATGATATCTTAAATCAAATGGAGTATATACTACTGAACTGATGTTTACTAAGTGTGTGTTTGGTTCATGAGATAAAGATAATAAAATGTTTGCTATTCCTCTATACCCTATAGTTTCGCTTAATAATCTTACTTTTTCTCTATCAGCTTCTATAACTATTCCGCTTATATTTATCTCTCCTAAAGGTATAAATACATTATCAGCTGCAGATAGTCTCATTAAATCTTCTGGTTGTCTAATTAAGACTTCTACATTTGTCATTTTATCTCAGCTCCACTAATTCATACTGCTTTTTAGTTTGTTTTTTTGTTGGTCTTAATGCAGATGTAATCAATAATTGTCTTTTTGCAGGGCCTTGCACACTTCCAGCAACAATAACATACGGAGTTTTTATGTCGCCAAAATGCATTATGCTTTTCATATTATCTTCTTGCGTTCCTATTTTTATTATTTTATTATTGTATGTTACTCTTGTAAACATTCCAAGCTGTCCTGCTATTGGAGCTCTGAATGTGACTCTAGCAGGATGCCATGGCCCTAAGCTTCCAGGGCGTCTCCTTCCTTTTTCTGATTTATGCTGTTTTAAGCCTAATCCAAATCTTTTTGTGGGTCCTTGAAGTCCCTTGCCTTTTGTAAGCCCTCTTATATCCACAATTTCTCCAGAATTAAAGATATCGTTAATAGAAATTTCCTTATTCATATTTTCCTTAATCCATAAGAGTTTTTCTTCAATATTACCCTGCAGTCCAATTTCACTTAAATCAGGGGTTTTTTTTAAGCCGGTTTTTTTAACTTGTGAATAAACCACAGCAGAAACATCGTCATACTCCTGAATTTTAATTTCGCCGAGTTTTTCACTCTTTTTCTTTGGTAATTTTAGCCTGCTCTTTAATTCTTTATCGAGGTTTTCATTTAAAATCTCTTTAACAACTTTATTATTCTTGTAAAACCTTGTGGAAAAAATTTTCATTGACGGGCAAACAAGAATTGTAACAGGAAGAGCCTTAATTTTTCCCTTTGTCATAGAATTAGGAGTATTATCTTTCACAATAGCTGACATCATGCCTGCTTTATAACATATAAACCCCTTAAGTTTTTTGTCAGAATCAGCCTTTATTGCAACCCAGTTTACTCTAGGTAAAAACTTTTTAGCCCTTTTACGAGGCCAATATTGCAAACTTCCCCTTCTCGGTCTTCTTAATGTTGGCATTTCTTATTAGTGCGGATAACATTTTATTTACCCTGGATGAAATACTTAGAAAAATGGGGTTTTTAAGGCTTTTGTTCAAGATAAATTTTATACGCAAAGCCTTTCAATATTTATTAGATTAAATAACCACTTTCAACCATCTTTTTGAGATGTCAAGCTTCAAACTCAATTTCTTTTTTTGTCTCTGTTTCGTCTATTTCAAGGTGTCTTATTAACTTACCCGCTCTTTTTGATAATACTCGGATTTTTTCATAATCTTTCTCACCTTGTGGCAAAACGATCTCTGTTATTTCAAATGTATGGCTAGCCCTTGCCTTTTTTGTATTTTCAGGAACATCCGGGAAAAATTCATCTTTTATCTTACTAAAATGCTTTACTTCAGCCTTTAAAACACAAAACTTGTCATCAACTTTTCCTTCTCCTCCTTTTCCTGGTTTTGGAAGCTTTTTCTTGCATTTAAACTCAATTCCTTCTGCTTTTATGTCTATTAATATATAATAAGCTTTTTTCAACAGCTCTTTAATTTCATTAGCAGATATCTCCCTATTTATATCATACTCATAGGCTCCTGCTTTTTTCTTTCCATTAAGTCCATTGATTTCCTGCTTACTTAAAATAATCCCAGAAACACTTGCCTTATCAACTGAATTAAAAATCAGCTCAACAAAATCATTTGCGTACTCAAATGTTGAATTAAATTTAATTGAATCTTTTCCTTTTTGAAGTTTTATAACTGCCCTATTATTATATATGCCTTTTCCAAATCTCACAAATTGGCTATGCACACTTTCGTCTATTTTTTTATCAAACACTTTTTTTATGAAGTTCATTTTATCACTAATTTATATCCTCTAATAACCCTTATAAACTTTTTGAAAAAAGTTTATATTTTTTACCTTTTAATAATTTTAATAATATCTTCTATTTTAATATGTAAGGGATAATGTCAATTATTACTTACTTAAAACAAGCTAATTTAACTAAAAACCTTAATTAACCACCTAATTAAATCTACCTTTCCTCAATAAAAGTTTGTGCAAACTTTTATAAATTTAAATTACCTGTAGAAAGTAATAAAAATTAAAGCTGAAAGATTAAAATGCCAATAATAGATGATGAATATATTAAGAAAGCAACAACTTTGGTAGTGTTTGCTGTTTTGCTGGTTTTGACTTTCTTTTTATTAAAACCATTGCTGCTTTCAATTGTTTTCGGATTGATTTTGGCTTTTGTTTTTACTCCATTGCACAACAGCATAAAAAAAGTGATTAAGTCAAAAAACCTTTCTGTTTTTTTAATCTGCCTTCTTTTTGCAGCTGCAATAATTGTGCCTGTTTGGTTTCTTACTCCTATTGTTATAGAGCAGTCATTTAAAATTTTTCAAGCTTCGCAGCAGTTGGATGTTGTGACCCCTCTTAAAAAATTCTTCCCGTCTTTATTTGCTTCAGATATATTCTCAAATGAAGTTGGAAATGTTTTGCAGTCTTTTATAGAAAAAAGCACTAATTATGTTTTTGATTTGTTTGCAGGAATAATACTGCATTTCCCAGTATTAGTTTTGCAACTTCTGGTTGTATCCTTTACTTTTTTCTTTACATTAAGGGATAAAGAAAGCATTATAAAATATATCCAAAGCTTGATGCCATTTTCAAAAGAAGTTGAAAAAAAATTATTTGAACAGTCAAGGATGATTACAAGCTCTGTTATTTACGGACAAATTTTTGTTGGTGTGATTCAGGGAATTTTAACAGGTACTGGGTTTTTTATAGCGCAAGTTCCAAATGCAATGTTTCTTACACTAATTGCGATGCTTGCTAGCATTATGCCAATGATTGGCCCTGTTTTTGTCTGGGTTCCTGTATTTGTGTACCTGCTTGTTGCTGGAAATGTTTTTGCTGCTTTAATTGTAGTTATATTCGGCTTAATTGCTTCAACTATTGACAATCTTTTAAAACCAATTATTGTTTCAAGGACAACGCGGATGCATTCTGCTATAGTATTAATTGGAATGATTGGCGGGTTGTTTATGTTCGGTGTTTTAGGGCTTATAATAGGCCCATTAATACTTGCATATCTGCTGATTATATTAGAAATTTACAGAAAGAAACAACTGCCAGGGGTTTTTATAGAAGCTCATCCAAACAAATAAAATTGTTTTCTCTATTTTATATAATTAAATTTTAACGACGGAAATTATTTTATTATTTCATAATTTTTTTAAAATAAAACTTTATATCCTCTACAGATTATGGGCTGCCATCTCAACGAAAGGTTTTTAAATAAGAAAAATCTAATTATACTATCAATTAAAAAGGGATGATGAAAGAGGGATATGGAAAATAAACATTTGGTGATGATTTCTGTTTTTGCATTGGTGGTTTTACTTTTAGGAATTTTTCTAGTTTCAATAGTTAGTGCCTCACAAGGAGAGGGGAATATGAATATTTCTGTCTTGTTTGATAACAATACACTTTACTCACATACAAACGCATCAGTTATTTTGAATTGGACAGTCAATAATGGAACAACTCTTTTAGGAGGTAACTTCTCATTAATTCTTGATGGGGTAGTTTTGGGTATTTTTTGTAATAGTTCAACAACAGTTCTTGTTCAGTCATTTGCTGGAGTAAATTCTTCCGGTTGTTCAGCAATGGGTGTTGTTAACACTCTTTTCTTGAATGTTTCTGAAGGCCTTCACACTATTAATATAGTAGGTACTCATGGTGCAGGACAAGTTTCAAACTCATCTACATGGAATACGGGTTCTGCAGCAACTAACTATAGCGGAAACACATCCTTCTTTGTAACAAACTTTGACAGCTTGGCATGGGCATCAACTGTACCAGCAGATTATTCTAATCACAGCCGGGCTGCAATATTTGCAAATGTAACTTTTAATTCAATTATAGCTTCTAATATCTCCTTTGGACTCATGAATTTTACACTAAACCCTGTTTGGGCTAATATAACTATTCTTGGAAATTCAACAACCACTTCGTCAAACTATACTTGGCCAGGATTGCCAAACAATCATTATACATATAATGCAAGTCTTATAACAGCTATTAGCGGAGTTAATTTAACAGGTAATGCACTCACAGCACGTCACATTATACTCGACACCCTTGCACCAAATGTTTCATATTCTTGTTCAGGATGGTACAATGAAGATGAAACTTCAGTAGAAAAGGACAGCACTAGCTTTAGTTGTTCATGTTCTGCGACAGAAGAAAACGCTACAATAGGAGCAAATCCTGGTGCAGTGTATAATAATATTGATACTGCAGTTGATGTAACAACTACTGGAGAAAAAGGAACAGTTTGCACAGTAGGAGATCATGCAGGAAATAACAGAACACATTCTATAGTAACATATAATGTTGTTGAAGTAATAAATGAAGGGGTTGTTGGTGCTGGTGGAGGCGGTGGAAGTAGCACACCAGGAAGAACAACAACAATAGGTGGAACAGTTTATACTATAAGCTCAAACCAGTTTGAAGCAGGGCAGACAAAAACATTAAAAGCAAATGATGGGTTCAGGGTTTCATTTACTCCATCTGCAGCAGAAGTAGCAGAATTCCATGTAATTAAAGTTGGAACAATTGGAGTAGATTATGCTGATATAATTGTTGAGTCAGAACCAGTTACCATTAGATTGAAAATTGGAGAAGAAAAGAGTGTAGATGTTGATGCTGATGGAACATATGATGTTGCTGTAAAGCTTAATTCAATTGCAGACAATAAAGCAGACCTTACAATAAAGCAAACTTCTGTAGCTGTTCCAGAAGGCGAGGGTACAGTAAGTGGCGGAACAGGAATTCCTGAAGGAGAAGGAGAACCAGCAAAAGGCGGGATTTCTGTATGGGTATGGATAATTGCTGTGCTAGTAATTATAATAATAGCTGTAGTAGTTTTAATGGCTAGAAAAAAGAAATAAATTTTTTAATCCAATTTTTTCTTGTTAAAATATTTTAAGTTTGTGTCAAGAATCATACAATAAATTGTATGGCGTGTCTGGTTCTTGAACATCTCAAAAACATTGTTTTTGACGACTATCAAGATTCTATAAAAGAATCTTGAAGTGCTCAAGATTTGTGCTTGTTTCATCAAGAATCGAAGATTCTTGAGTGCTGTCAAGATTGCCAATCCTAATAACAATCTTGAAGTCTCACGAACTAAAGTAGGGAGTTTACATAAGCAACAAATCTTGATGTATTAATAATTGGCATAATTTAATACTATAAAAAGTAATAAGTGAACAGTTGGTTAACAGTTAGTTTAAAAGAATATCTTATATTAACTGTCAAAGTCCTATTTACAAATTAACAAATACCATACAATTATATTTTTAAACTAACAATCCCTATACTTTTTATGGTTGGAATAGGCAATAGAGTTAATGAACTTGTAAACTATCTTAAAAAGAATGTTAAGAAAGGATATACTATGGATTCTTTAAAATGGGCTTTAATTGAGCAGGGTTATTTAAGGGTTCAAGTTGAAAGAGCGATTGAATTAGCAACCAAAGAGCTTGCTGATGAAGCCCCTAAACTTAAGGAAAAACCAAAGATAACCTATGAAGTTATTGGCGAGCATAACCAGCCAATGGAAATAAAGAAGCCTTGGTGGAAAAAGTTGTTTGGTATGGACTAATTTTTAATTTTAAGCGCGTTCTTTTAGGTATTTGTTAATTGCAAAAACACAAAGCTTTGTTAAGTTATAATCATTTATTATAGTAAACTTCAATAGCAAACTCTTACCTTATTTATACACTCTCTTATCAATCAATTTAAAAAGCACAAGTTTTTTAACTCTACTCAGTTTAAATTAATTATGCCGACGTCGCATAATGGTAGTGCACCGGTCTTGAGAACCGGGCCCGCAAGGGCTTCCAGGTTCGATTCCTGGCGTCGGCGTTTTTTAATTATTTTTTTGATAATAACTAATTATAGCAAATATTAAATATCTTCAAAACATTATTAGTGCATGCCAAATTATACTCAAGAACAATTAAATGAAGTGGCAGATGCATTAAAATTATATAATAGGGTGATGGAATGTTACTGGTTTTTTGCATATTATCTGGAAACAGATGCTTATCCAAAAAGTTATAGGGCAAAGATAGTTTTAGAGAATATTAATAAATACAGAAATAAAGTTCCTGGGCAGATTCAAGAGGTTATTGAAATAATAACTTCCCCTAATATTGCTCAACTTGAAAAAATTTGCACCACAATTGTAGATTCTAAAGCCATTATGGAAAAACTTTCCAAAGGTATCTGAGGAGCCCATCATTAGTTTATAATTCTAATTAAAAAAAGTTTTAAGGCTTGTTTTTTTAAGATTTATATAAAATTATAATATATGCTCTTAGCCTTAAAAGTAAATCAAAATGAGCTGACATTAATTTCAAATTAGCCGTTATTCTTTAACAACCTTAGCATCTAAGAAGTCATAACCTACTGCCTTTCTACTAATTATCTCTCTTTTTCCGTCTCTGTCTATATCCTGCAGGGTATCAACATATTCTTCCCTATACGTTATAGTTACTTTATCCCCTTCTTTAATATCTCCTTTTTCAAACCTATCCCACAAAGCTTTATATTTTTGTTCTTTTTCTCTTTCTTCTTCTATAACCAGCCTAACATTATGTTCACAACGAAAAACAATAGTATACATTTCTGGGACTTCAATAAAAATTGAAGGGTTCAAACTTACTTGTTCTACTTCTCCTTTTTCTGTCATTATTTTAGAATAAGATTTTTGTTTTATTGGTTTTCGTGGGTTATCACAAAAATTAGAAATTCCTAATAACGCTATTAATCCTATTGCAGGTAGTCCTATTGCAGGTATTAGTTTAAGCAGTTTTTTATCCATAGAATTCACTTTGTGTTTTGCTTTATAAATTTTATTATGCCCCTCATATAAAAATAATATTTTTTGTTCTAACTATGAGAAGGCTTGTTCTGGATTAAAAAATTATATTTAACCAAACAAAGCAGACAAGCCTTCTGCTGCAGCTTCAGCTTTCTTTTCTTCTTTTGGCGCTTCTTCTTTCTTTGCTTCTCCGGTACTTGCTGCAGGAGCAGCAACTAAACTTGCGTTTGCAAGTTCTGCATCAATGTCAACGCCTTTTAAGCTAGCTATAAGCGACTTAATTTTGCTTTCATCAGCCTCTATATCAGCAGATGCAATAACCTTCTTCAGATTATGTTCATTCAATTCTTTGCCAAGTTTGTGCAAAAGCAGTGCACCATATACATATTCCATTATTTTTTATCCTCCTCTGGTTTATTTTGATTATCCTGTTCTGGTTGAAGTAAAAATTTTTGAACATATGCATCCAAATTTTCTTTTAACTTTTCTAATGTTTCCAGACTCTGTTCTAAAATTGATAATTGTTCTCTTTTGTTTGCTGTATGAAACTCAATAATTGAGTTGGGGGTTTCAGATTCAATTTGAGTTAGTCTTTGATATATGCAAAACTCCTGCTTATAAAAATTCTCCATAACTTCTATAGCCCTATCCAATTCTCTTGGATTGCCGCTTCTTATTGCAATTTGGGCTACTTCATAAACCAATATTGATTCATCCATTTTCCCCTCCATTTTTTAACTTACTTTCCTCGTTTTGAGTATTGTCAGCTTTATTACTACCCTCGCTACCTGATACTTTATCCACATTTATATTAATTAAATTGCTTAAAGCTTTTTCATGACTACTTGCCTTGCTAATCAAAAATTTAATTGTATCTTCATTAGCATACCCAATGCTAACTACAAATGCCAAAGCTCTGTTAAAGGCATATTTAAGCTCAGCAATTGTGCCTTGGGGATCAATTTTGATATTAAGGTACATCTTTTCTTCTTTAGTATCAAAAGCTACCAGTGGTTCAAAGCCAACTGTAAAAGGCTTGATGTCAAGTTTATTCATAATGCCTGCAGCACCCTCGCTTATCTTTTCACCTTTTTTGGCTATCACCTTTGGTTTCCTGATGTGGATTTTTCCCTCTTTAATCTCTATTTGAATACCCAAACTTCCTAGTTCAGATATTGCAGGTCCAGGAACCAAATCAGTTGGACCAACTTCAATTTCAATATCTGTGGGAGCTTCTTGCCCGATTTTTGCCTTTGCCGCAACTTTGTTTTTTACTAACTCTGTAGCAACATCAAAAGCATCCAAATCAGAAAAGATTATAGCAATATCGCCTGTAATCTGCTCTTTTAAATGCTTAATTGCCCCCTTTTCAATTTTTTCAATTGCCCTGAACATAATGCTTTTTTTAGGAACTTTAATTATAACTTTCCCTCGGAGTTTTTTTCTTATATCTTGAAACTGGCTGTCTGGCAAATTTTTTGTTGAAGCTATAAGAATGGTTCTTTTTGTGCTTGCTAGTTCCACTAATTCATCAACTGCCCTAGTTTTTTTCTTTGGAATTGGTTTTTCTCTTGTTTTATCCATTCTATCTTATTGCAATCTTTTGGGGTTTAGTCATTGTGAATTTTATTCCAAGGTTTCTTATATTCTCTTTTTGCCTGGGAAGACTTTTTAATAAGCTGTTATAAATTGTAGTAATATTATCAATAATATGCTCATCAGGCATACTTTGCTTTCCAACAGCAATTTTTATGCTTGGTTCTTTCGTCCTTAATTTTACGCTTTTGTTTATTTTTTCAAGGAGTTCTTTTATTATTCTTTCGTCGGTATTAGTAACAATTCCTAATTGTGGCGATGGCATCTTGCCAAGTGGCCCAAGGTTTTTCCCAAAAGTTGTTGCTACTTTTGGCATTAGTGATGCCTGTGCAATAAAGAAATCAAACTGTTTAGCAAGTTTTTTAATTTTTTTCTTGTCAGCGTATTTTTTAAATTCAGATTCCAAAATTGTTTCTACATTATTATTCTTTGCCTCAAGAAAACCGCAAACTCTCAGATTTTTAATTTTATGCGGTACTTGGGTAAAAATATTAAGTGAATTCCGTTTAATGTCAAATTTTTGCAGATTTACAATTAAATCAACTGTTTGATCAAATTTCTTTTCTTCATTTTTTCTTAGCTCTTCTAAAGCTTTCTTTAACTTTAATTCCAATTCCATTTTGTTTGTCTCCTACATTATGCGTCTGGGCTCAGAATAACTAAATAAGAGCCTTGACGATGTAGTTTATCGACAATATTTTTAGAAATTACTGGTTTATAAATATTCCTATCATCTTAAATACAATAATCCTTATAAATATCTTAATTCTATTTCCGGTATGGAATTAGTTGCTCTTTTATCGTCGGGAAAAGGAACTTGGGCACAAGTTGCTGGTTTACTTAATAAAGGGGAGTGGGACAATGTAATTCTTGTTGGCGGCGATTTTGCAAAAAAATTTACTTCTAATAAAAAATTCGAATTTATTCAAGTTGATTTAGACAAAAAACTGAGGGATTTAAGAGAAGAACTAATGCAGAGACTTAATGGGAAAATTTATGGAACAGAAGTTGCACTTTCAATTGCCAGTGGTGACGGCAAAGAGCACATGGCACTTATTTCTGCTTTGCTAAGTCTTCCTGTGGGCATAAGATTTGCAGCCTTAACAAAAGACGGAATAGTTGATTTATAGATAATTGTTTATTCTATGTATTAATTGCAAATCTCAATTGGACTAAGTCTTATTCTCCACAATATTTATAAATGGTTATAACGAGGGGTAGATTATGGAATTGCACAAGCCAGATGTTGTAGGACCTAACAATCATCTGCAAGCAACAACAAAAGAATTTTGGTTACATCCATCAGAAGCAGAGAAATTTAAAACCAATGAAGAGTGGAAACATTACAACTTATTGAAATTTAAAAGAAAAGTTTTAGGATTATGTGGCAAGAAAACAATTAAAACTCTTGATGAAATAACAGGAATTATGAAAGATATTGGGCTACCAAAAAGAAAAGATGATGTGAAATTTTTTCTTAATCTGCATGAAGGAACGCATTTTTATTATTTTGGGGAAAATTCTTTAACCTTTACTCGCACTATATCAAATCGTAGTGATATTCTAGCTTATCAAATAAACCACTACTCACCCCATATCAAATAAACCACTGCGTACTCCCAATTATTATTAACTCACTAAATAGGTAGTGGTAATTATTTATTCAAATAGAAGCCTTTATTTTTTTATTCCACTTAAGATTATTCTTTTTGACTTTATGTCCTTTGCCAATTTTTTTCCATAGCTCAATGTTGCTTGCTTTAATTTCTATTGGGTCAGCTTTTCTTAAACCTAAAATTTCGTTTTTGGTCAATATTGAAAAGTGTTTCTCTTCGGCAAGATATTCCGGGATATACCAAACATCTTCTTCAGAAGTCATCCACCCAAATTTATCAAATCTTGAAAGATTTACTGGTAAAGTGTAAGACCTTAGGGTTTTCTTGCCGTCGTCGAGAAAATACTCATTAAAATAACTCATTACAAGCTCGCGAATTGATTTGTATACAGGATCCCTATATCTAAGCACAGCATGATTTGTTTTAGTGATTGCCCCCCATTTATTATTCTTTTTAAAAACAGCAAGAACATGGTCATAATCTCTATCCACGGTTGTTAAATCAACCAATAATGGAGAACACCTATTAAATCTTAAAGCAACAGCAGCCAACAAAGCTGCTTCAATGCAATGAGCTTTTTTAGTCCTTAAAACCATTCTTGGTGACATGCAAGTATCTCCATCAGGTTCAAAATTTATTTTTAGTTTCTCGAGAAAATCCTGAATTTTCTTGGGATTATTCAAACTTCTGAATATTTTAACTTCTTTTTTATTAAATCCGTACATAAATAATAGATAGCAGCAGAAATTTATAAACTTTTACAAACAAATTAAAAAATAAAAAAATAAAATCAAGTTAAGGACTATCTTCTTTTCTTCTTCTTCGCTTTTTTCTTTTTTGCCATTTTATATAACCTCTTTTTAACTAGTGCATTAAGGATAATTTAGTTTAAATACTTTTCTAAAATAATTTTTAACTTTACAAAAAAAGGAGTTTGCCGTCGGTAAGTCATATAAATGAAATGCCCCAAAAAATCATCAGGAGTAAAATTAAAATCAAAAACACTTTTGTAGCCCATGAGGAGATTTTATTTGCTGTTTTTTCATTCTTTACAAAAGCTAGGACAGTTAGATAAAAGAATCTGCCGCCATCAAATATTCCTGCTGGGAGCATATTAACAAGAGCAACGCTTATGCTTATTAAAATAACCCACCATAATAAATTGTAAATAAACAAACTAACTTCAAATTTTGGTTCGTAATAAACATGCTCTTTTTTAAATGAAGCCAATAAAATATAAGTCTTGCTTAAAATTCCTCTTCCTTGCCGGTCAATAAAGCCGACTCCAAGCCATGCTTTGCTTGGATTAGCCGGGGTTTTTCCAAGCACAATGAGATGCTCCAAAATCTCCTCATCATTTTTTACTTTTATTTTAATCTCATCGCCAGGGGCATATTTTTCAAGCTCTTTTCCAAGTTTTTCAACATCAGTTATCTTTACTCCGTTAATTTCCATTATCACCCCATCTAACCCGGCATTTATTGCCGGCGCATCATCATATAAGATTAATTTTCCTTGCTGAAACAATTCTGCATTTTGCACTTTTTGCATTTCTAAATATGCCTTGTTTATTTTATAACTTCCGCTGTCAACTTCAATTTTGTTAAATTCCTCTCCTTCAATATTATTTAAAACATCCTCATAAGTTGGGCTGTTCAGGGCAGTGTTGCCAACTGATATTATATCATTAATATTAATAATAGAATAAGGATAAGTATCGAAAATAACTCCCGAAGGAGTAAACGACATGCTAAAAAACCACCATATGATAAAAAAGAAAAGAATTGACGTTAAAACATTTGCAAATGTGCCTGCAGAAAGAATAGCCAGTTGTTTGAACTTTTTTTCTTTTACCATTTTCTTTTCATCTAATTCTACAAATGCAGCCAAAAAAGGTCCAAGAAAACCAAAGCCAGTTGATTTTATCCCTATATTGTATCTTTTTGCAAATATTCCGTGGGCAAATTCATGAGTCACTGCAATTATCGCAAGTATAACAATCCAATAAGTGAAATAAAAAGGGGGCAAAAAATCCAGCTTAAATATGCTTGGTAAGTAAGGAATGAGTGGCATTATTGGAGGAATTTTAATTGCCCTTACAATCCCAGGAAAAGCAGCATATAGATAAATAATTTGGGCAAACAAGTATATTATTCCAATCATTAAGATGTATCCTATCCCTATAGATATGTAACTTAAAACCTTTAATGTTCTTTTATATTTTGTTCCGACGTAATTAATCAGTTTTATGCCCCAACTTGTTTTATACAAATACAAAATCCCCTCTCTTTTCAGGTTTTTTCGCTTAGTGTAAAGAAACCAAACTATGAAACTGCTAAATACAATTAGAAGTATTATATCATACATTAAAAAACTCATTTAATAGCCACCCTCTATTTTTTCCTCAAAGGTCTAAAAGCCTTTGTTTTACATTTTCTGCATTTGATTTTTCCTTCAAGGATTTTTCTAGGATCTGCTCTAATTTTACTATGGCATCTTTTACAAACAAAAACATTCTTGAATAATCTGTGTTGCGCTTCAGGTATCTTTGCCATTTTTATTTTTTTGCTTTAATTTATTTGTTGTTTAGTGGTCGAGTTGGGAATATAATGTTTAGTCCTATGTTCTTATTAATAATATCTCTTTAAGGCTAATAAATAATTCAATTTTTTTAACCTTTTAAGCTTAAATTTTCCTTTTAATTATTTTTTTACTTTCTGCATACTTGCAGAATAGTACTAAGATTTAAAGCTTTCGCTTTATAATCTTTTCACCTTCAATATTCCAATATTCAACATTATCGCTTTCTTTTAATTCATTTTTAATATCTTCATCGCAAGGCATCTCAATTGTTTCAAAGCTTTCTAAATCCATTATGCTTACTTTGTCTCCGACTGCCAAAACCTGAGCTTTTTTCTTCTCAATTAAAGGCACTTCAAATCTTTCATGCCCTGGAACAACAATAACTTTTTTATTGTCAGTAATTATGCCAACAGCTTCTATTCTGCATTTGCTGTGCCCATGCTTGCCTGTTTTGCTTATATCAATGCTTTTGACAGTGCAGGCTATGTCATCAATCAGAATATTAGTACCTACTTTTATTTCTGTGGCATTAATTAACTTAAAAACCATAGTTAATTCAGAAAAAATAGATTTATAAACGTTTTTACTTAAAGAATAAAATGAATATCCCGGAAAAAATTTCGAAAAAGGATTTTATTGAAATAGCATTTACTGCGCGAATCAAAGATGGAAAGATATTTGATTCTAATATTAAAGAGGATATAGAAAAAGAAAAATTGCCGCTAAAACCAAAACCTTTTGTTTTTTGTCTTGGACATGAAATGTTTATTAAAGCTGTTGATGAATTTTTGGAAGGAAAAGAAGTTGGGAGGTTATACACTATTGAAATAGAGCCAGAAAAAGCATTTGGTAAAAGAGATGTTAATTTGATAAAGAAAGTTCCTCTAAAAATTTTTACAGAAATGAAACAAACTCCTCAACCAGGGATGATATTCAATTTTGATGGCCAATTTGGTAAAATCTTAAGCGTTTCAGGAGGCAGGGTAATCACAGATTTTAACAACCCTCTGGCTGGAAAAGATATAATCTATACTATAAAAGTAGATAGGAAAGTAACAGATAATAAGGAAAAGACAAAAGCAATTTTAGATTTTTTCTTTGGGCAAGAGTTTAAATTTGAAATTGATGAAAAAGGCAAGGAGATTATTATTGAGGCAAGTGCAGAATTAAAGCCACTTTTTGAGCTTTTTAAAAATAAATTCAAGGAAATGCTTGGTTTTGATTTGAAATTCAAAGAGATTAAAGAGGTAGAGAAATCTAAAGGAAAAGAAGCTGAGGCTAAAAACAACCATAATGCTATATAAATACTTATAAATCTCAAATTTCTAATTATGCTATGGCTGAAATTTATGGAAAAAGCAGTGATGTTCTTGGTATTTCTAATGAGCTCGATGCTGATTTGAGGATTATTGATCAAGAATTAGAAGAATTGTTAAAAAAACAATCTGCAAAAATAAAAGTTATTGGGGTAGGCGGCGGGGGGAACAATTCTCTATCAAGAATGAGAGAGATTGGAATAAAAGGCGGGGAATTAATTGCAGTAAATACAGATGCTCAAGACTTGCTATACGCTAATGCTGATAAAAAAATATTGATTGGAAGAGAGCTGACTAGCGGGTTAGGAGCAGGGAGCAATCCTAAGATTGGGGAAGAAGCTGCTAAAGAATCTGAAAGTGAAATCAAAAAGAAAATTTCCGGAAGTGATATGATATTTATTACCTGTGGTTTAGGCGGTGGGACAGGAACAGGAGCAGCTCCTGTGATTGCCAGCTTAGCAAAAAAACAAGGGGCATTAACTATTGGCGTGGTAACTTTGCCTTTTACAATTGAAGGCAAGAAAAGATTAGAAAATGCAATGAACGGTTTAGAAAAATTAGAGGCTGTCGTAGATACTTTGATTATTATTCCAAATGACAAGCTTCTTGAACTCGCCCCGGAATTGCCCCTGCAAACAGCATTTAAAATTGCAGATGAAATTCTGACAAATGCAGTTAAAGGAACCACTGAATTAGTAACTAAAGCCGGGCTTGTTAATTTAGATTTTGCTGACATAAAAGCAATTATGCTGGATGGGGGGGTATCTTTAATTGGAGTTGGTGAAAGTGACAGCCAGAATCGGGCATTAGAAGCAGTAGAAAAAGCAATACAAAATCCTTTGCTTGATGTTGATATAACTAATGCAACAGGGGCTTTGGTGAATATTATTGGAGGTCCAGACATGAGCCTTGATGAATGCAAGACTATTATTGAAACAGTTGGAAAACAAATGAGTCCTGATGCAAAATTAATATGGGGCGCTCAAATTAGCGAAGATATGGAAAAATCCCTTAGGGTTTTGTTAATTATAACAGGGGTAAAAAGCTCGCAAATAATTGGGCGGGATGAAAGCATTGAAAGCAGAAGGCATAAAGAAATTGAAGAAGAGCTTGGAATTGAGTTTTTGGAGGATTAAAATGCCATCAAAACTAATTAAAATTATTAGTAAGTGTGATACTTTACCTGCTGCATTTGAAAAATTGAGAAAAAAAGGAGTTCCTATTTGGACAATGAACACCCTTAATGGACAAGATTCTAGGAAAATTTTGTTAGTTAAATCAGAGCATATAGTTTTACAAGGAGAATCAGGAGGAGATAGAGAGATAATCCATCCGTATGGTTCTTCAATAGAGTATACACCAAACTTTCAAAATTAATTTAAAAAACCTTAAAAACCCCCTCTTATTCTTTAAAGTATGTTAAAGGAATTGGTTATTTCAACAAAAACATTTTATCATAAATGCGTGAGGGTATGGCATCTTATGAAAAAACCAACAAAAAAAGAATTTGAGCAAATTGCAAAAGTATCTGCAATTGGAATTTTAATAATTGGGGCACTTGGTTTTCTTGTTTCAATTTTAATGCAATTTTTTATCAGATAACAATGCACTATAATAATATTTAAAAATAGATTAGAGATAAGGTTTGATAATGGATGGATTTGATTTTCTTGCTGGGGGGCTTGGAATGTTGTTAGGAGGCATTGGAGTATATATAGCAACAAGTGGGATTTATGAATGCATTAGTGAAAAATATCTTGGGAAACAAGCTTTAAAGAAATTATCGATACTAGAAATACTCGCTAAGAATAATCCAAGTATGACTTCTAAAGAGTTTTTTGAATCTTATGATAATTTATTAAAAGAAGAAAAGGAAGAAAACTAAAGGTTAATAAAATGGGTGCTGGGGTTTTCTCCAATATAATTTAGGATTTTCAAAAAATCAAAAACAAAATATTTAAAAACCCGTGATTTTACATAATATTACTACTCCTTGTATATTTATGGGGTAGCTGGAGCAAAGTAAATTAAAGGAAAAAATAAAGATGATATTTATCATTAAAGTTACGACAAACAAAGAAGAAAGAGCAGTTGATATGATAGCTGAAAGAGCGCAAAAAAAACAGCTTAATGTATATGCTGTTTCGCGTCCCCACGGTTTGCGGGGATATGTTCTGCTTGAAGCAGAGGACAGGGAAAGCGCAGAGGAATCTGCGTTTAATCTTCCTTATGTTAAAGGGATTATTGGAAAAACAATAAGCTACAAAGAAATTGAAAATATGATTAAACCTTCTGTTGAATCAGTAAGTATTAAGGAAGGGGATATTGTAGAAATTATCTCAGAACCATTCAAGAAGGAAAAAGCAAAAGTTTTAAGAATAGACAAACAAAAAGAAGAGATAGTGGCATCTTTGCTCGGCGCAGTTGTTCCATTACCAGTAACCTTAAAATTAGATAATGTTAAAGTTATAAGGCGTGAAGAAGCTGAAGAAGAAAAAATTTCAGAATAAAAACACAATGCAAATAAAAGTTTTGACAGAAGGCGGAAGCATGAAACCAGGCCCTGCACTTAGTCAGAAGCTTGGACCAGCAGGAATTAATATGGGGCAGGTTATCTCAAAGATTAATGAAGCTACAAAAAGTTTTGCTGGCTTAAAGGTTCCTGTTGAATTAGACATAGATACTGCAGCAAAAACATTTTCTGTTAAAGTTTTTTCTCCGCCTGTCTCAGAGCTCTTGAAAAAAGAACTTAAAATTGATAAAGGCTCTAATGCACAGAAAAAAATTAGGGTGGCTAATGCATCAATCGAACAGATTATAAGTGTTGCTAAAACAAAAATGCCAAACATGTTAAGTAAAAATTTAAAATCAGCCGTTAAATCAGTTGTTGGGACTTGCATTAGTCTCGGCACATTAATAGAGAATAAATCCGCTAAAGAAATTATTGAAGATATAAATGCAGGAATATATGATGAAGAAATTCAGGCAGAAAAAACAGAAACTTCATCTGACAAAAGAAAAAAGTTAGACCAGTATTTTTCAGAAGTAAAAGCAGAGCAAGAAAAAATACTTCAGCAAGAGCAAGCTGCTAAAGAGGCTGCAGAGGCTGCAGCTGCTGTGAAACCCGAAGAAGGAGCAGAAGCTAAGAAAGAAGAAGTGCCAAAAGAAGAGAAGAAAGAAAAAGAACCATCAAAGAAATAATTTATAAACAGCTTCAAATTCTATTTTTAATAGGGATCATGGGGTAGTCTGGTAGCCTCCGAGCTTTGGGAGCTCGTGACCCCGGTTCAAATCCGGGTGGTCCCATTGGTTCTATCTTACTGAAAAATTTGTTAGAGGGATATGTTACAACGGGTGATGGAATAGCAAATTTTATAATTTTATCGTTTATAAACGACAGATAATTAAAGTTTCAATAATTGTATTTTTTGTTAGTTATGATATGCAAAATGTCGTCGGTTAATCATCAATTTAATGGCATTTATCACCTTTTAAGTTAACGCAGTCCACAATAGAATACTTTAAAAATACTCTTAAATACAGATTTCTATAAAATGACATCAAAAACAAAAAAATCAAAATCTGCTGGAAGATTCGGAGCAAGATATGGTAAAACAGTAAGAGCCAGGCTTGTTGCTGTAGAAGAAAAACAGAGAAAAAAACAAAAATGTCCTCTTTGTGGCAGACTTGGAGTAAAAAGATTATCAAAAGGCATATGGAAATGCAAAAAATGCAATAAAAAATTTGCATCTGGTGTTTATCATTTAGAATAATTTTCATTACAAAATGTTAGATAATATTAATTGGGAAAATTTAAAAGGCTTATAATATATAAATTAAAATAAGGTTAACTATTAAATAACAAACACATCCTAAATTAACTTGCTATAAAACAATTTTTAAATATTAAAAAATTAATAATATAACGTATAAAAATGGCAGCATATAAATGTTTTAAATGCGGGAAAAAGATTTCTGACGCAAATCTTGGAAAAAGATTTGTTTGCCCTCATTGTGGCAGCAAAATATTTTTTAAACCAAGGACTCACATAAAAAAAGTAAAAGCTATCTAAACCAATAAAAATGGAAAAAGATAACCAACAAATTCAAGAGTTGCAAATGCTAGAACAGAGCATTCAAAATTTATTTTTGCAAAAACAAGTTTTTCAATTAGAGTTAAACGAGACGCAAAAAGCTCTCGAAGAAATAAAAGATTCAAGAGGGGACATTTTTAAGATTATTGGGCAGTTAATGATAAAAACTGATGGTGAAAAAGTAGAAAAAGAGCTGGAAGGGCGCGAAAAAATGCTTGATTTAAAGCTAAAATCTTTGGAAAAACAAGAAAAAACAATTGTTGAAAGAGCAGACGATGTCAGAAAAGAGGTTATAAAGAACATAAAGTGAGGCAATAACCTGTTTGCGAAATATACTAAAAAACTTCCGAAATCTTTATAAAGATTTTATTTGTCAGATAAATATGGTTTTCAATTGGTTAAAAGAGAATTTTTCCAAAGCATTAGGCGATGGCTCTGAAGATGAGTATATTGAGATTGATCTTGGAAAAGAAGAAAGACAAAATAAAGTTTTGGTAAAACTTTTTTCTTTAAAAAGTTATGAGGATATAAATGAAATTCTTAATGCTTTGAGAGAAGGGTATACTATTGCCATAGTTGATATCAGGATTCTAAGGCAAAAAGATTCTATTGAATTAAAACGGGCAATTTCAAAACTTAAAAAAACAACAGATGCTCTTGAAGGAAGCATTGCTGGTTTTGGAGAAAATACTGTTATCGTTACTCCTTCTTTTGCAAAAATTCATAAAGAAGTAGTAAAGCCTAAAGAAGAAAAAAAGAGCAGGTTTGATTAATCAAACTTATTAGTGGATTATTAATTGCTTCTATGAGTAATAAACTCCTATTATTATATTATGTTTCTTTATACTGCGTAGCATTATGCTTCAGCTATTAATATAAACTCTTGCGAATTTATTTTTATCAACCACTAATTAACTATTGGTTGTTGTGTACATATTCAATAGATAACCTAATGTTAGCTATCTTAAATTTAGTTTAATTCATCTTGTCGTAAGTTGTATTTTTAGGGATATTAAACCTTAGAAATATTAAAAACTGTTTTTAATGCTACAATTATTGTTGCAGGTGCAAATAATGCAAGCAATGCTCCAAATGTGCTTGATACAATGTCCTGGATTCCAATGCCTATTAAAGAGCCATAAGCTCCTTCTTTTCCTAACCAGCCTACTAGCACAATAACTGTGCCACTTACCAAAAAAGTGTGGGCATCTTTCCCGGTAACTCCAACAAACCCAACTATTATACCTAAAATAACAAGAATAGCATAAATTGCTGGACTGTAAATTGTTTTAACATCTGGTTGGATAAATGTGCTTGAAAATAAACCAATTATAACTGCAAGAATAACCCCGATTAAAAAAGCCCATGCGCCCAAAGTGTTTTCTTGAGATTTAATCGGCATTTTCTTCTCTTCTCTTTTTCTCTCTTTATTTAATAAATTCAGGGCAAGATGCTATATAAATTTTTTGAAAATAACATCTTATACTATATTTTAAAAAATAGAAATATTTATAAACCATAGTAACTGGAAAATGATTACAAATGAAAGCACAAAATTACCTCTTTTTGTTATTTGCAGTATTAATTTTGTCTATTAGCTTAGTTAGTGCAACACTGACTATCTCAAGCCCTAAACTTTTACAGACAGGAACTGCAGTTGAAATTACAGTTACAAGCCTTGTTGATTATACCATATCTGAGATAACAGCATCTCCTGATCCTATTAATTATAAGTCAAAGACAATTGATTTTGTATCACCTTCAATGCCAATTGTTCTTAATGCTAGTATACCTAAAATAATTACTATTAATTATACTATACAACCGGGCTTTGAATTTGATTTTGGGCAAGAATACCCAACTACACTGACAGTTAAAAATAGTTCTGGTGATCAAACCACTCAAGTTTTGTCTTTTGAAGAAACTGACTTTTGCGAAAATAAAGGAAATCTAGGAGATATAGATGTTTCAATAGAAGATATTACTGTCAATGGAATTGATGGAACAACAGTTTTTAGCGATAAAGATACAGAATGGTATCCTGGTGAAGAGATAGAAATAGAGGTTAAAGTTGATGCAGGGAATTATGGCCTTCAAAATATTGACCTTGAATGGTGTTTGTTTGATGCTGACCAAAAAAAATGTGTAATGGATGATACAGAAAATCTTGAAGATGAAGATTTGGATGACGGTGATGATACCACAGGAATTTTTAAATTTACAATAACTCCTGATGATCTTGATCCAGATTCAACTGATTATGAGCTACATGTCAGAGCTATTGGTGAAATAGATGATTCTGATGCAGGTGTTAATGACGGAAAAAGCACTTGCGCATCTGAGGCAGAAGATATTGACATAATAGTTGGCAATGATTTTGTTGTGCTTAGTGATATTAAAATGTCAGAAACAGCTTCATGTGGAGAAGAAATTCAAATTACAGCAGATGTTTGGAATATTGGGGAAGAAAATCAAGACAATGTTTATGTTGTTGTAGAAAATTCTGACTTAGATATCTCTGAACAAGTAGAAGTAGGGGATATAGATTCATTTGAAAACGAGGATTTAAACTTGAAATTCTCTGTGCCTAAAGATGCAAAAGAAGGCAGTTATAAGCTTATTTTAACAGTGTATGATGAAAATGATGATGTCTATGAGAGTGAGGATAAGGGGGATTCAATTTTTTCAAGAACATTAAAAATAGAAGGGAGTTGCAATGCAGAATCTGTTGCGCCAAAGGTTATACTTACTGCGAGTGTAGAATCTGGCGGGCAAGCTGGAAAAGAGCTTGTGGTTAAAGCAACTCTTGCAAATACTGGAGATGAAACAGGAACATTTGTTATTAGCGCAGAAAATTATGGTGATTGGGCAGAATTATTAGGAATAGAGCCTGCAGTTGTTACACTTGCAAAAGGAGAGTCAAAAGACATTTTATTAAAGCTTCTTGTTAACGAAGATGCCTCAGGCGACAAAACATTTAACATTAAGGCAACTCCATCAGCACAAGGGCAGGAATTAATTCAGCCAGTTTCAGTTAAAATTGATGGCAAGCAAGGATTTAAATTTGGAATTACAGGCGGGGTAATCAATGAAGGAAACTGGTATTTGTGGGGAATTGGCGCTCTTAATATTATTCTTGTGATTATAATCATAATTGTAGCAATAAGGGTTGCAAAAAGTTAAGATTTTTACTTAGAATAATACAAAATGAAAAATTTATACAAATCTGTTAAAAGTCTTGGAAGGGGCTTGTTGTTAGTTGGTGGTTTAACAGGACTTGCTGTTCTTACAACTAGCTGTGATGAAAACAAGGATACTCTCTTGTATGAAACAACTTACCAAGGCCCTGTGACAGTAAGAGCAATAAGAGAAGTTCAAGGAGGAAAGTATGACAATTTCAGATTAGATGTTGTTGATAAAGATGGGCAACTAATAACTTCTGTAACAGATGTTGAGGGGCCGTATAAAGTTATGATTAAAGAAGATGAAACTAAGCAAAGCAAGGTTTACTCTATTAATAATAAATGGAATAGTGGCGGAATTGATTTAGGAAAGAGAAGTAATTAATTATAATAAGTTTGACTCTATTCTATCTGATTTAACATTCTTTTTATGATATACCCGCATTTATTTTTTGATGTTATTCCCTATTTTTAAGATAGCAAACCTAAAATAAGCTAAATGTTCTGAAGTTAATATTAAAGCAAGTGTTAAACATAAACTCGACCAAGATAAATTGGGTTTTTCTCACTAATCGTAATTTTCATCAATCTATAAGTATTTGCCTCTGCTTTTGAATGTGGTTGTTTATTAGCTGTTCTTATAAAAATAATTTCCTATAAAAGAATTAAACCCCAATAACTTTATTATAGGTTTTTTGCCAGAAATGGCTTTCTTCTTCCTTGTTAATTATTATCAGCCCAATAAAATACCCAATTATTCCGCCGACAATTACATCGCTTAAGAAATGCAGTCCAAGATAAACCCTTGAAAAAGCCACAAGCCCTGCAAATAAAATCCAGGCATACTTGAATTTTGGGAAATTTTTTGATACAATCGGAACAGCGCAAAAAACCATCATTGCTTGAAATGATGGAAAAGAAAAATTCCATGAGCTATAATTTGCTTTTTCTAATAAGTCAAATGTTGAAACAAGCTCTGCTTGAAATGGTCTCTCTCTTTTTATCATTAGTTTTAAGAAAAAACCAGCAATCGCAGAAATAGCTAATGTAAACCATAATGGCATTATCCATTTTCTTTTATCATACTGCCATAAGAGTATAACACTCAAAAAAACAGCAATAATTCCTTCAGAACTTGCAAGGGCTATTGCAATAAAAAAGACAGTTAATGCCTCTGCTCTCATTAGTGCAATGTCCTTTACAATTTGATTATCCCAATAAAAGCTGGTGACAATAATTAAAGCAACTGCAATAAAAATAATTGCAAACTCAATATCTCTTTTTTTCATTTTTGATAAAAAGACAAGCAAAATATAATTAATAAAGGTTTATGTGTTTATTTATTATTAAATATCAACTCGCTAAAAATCTTAACTACAAGTTCTCCCTTATTTAGTAATTATAGTTATACTGAATTATATAAAATGTTTTATAGGTGATAATTAATTATGTAGTTTTATTTATCCTGCACCAAATTATATCTGTTAAATATTTTAGTAAAGATATTTAAATAAATTTTCACTGCATATGATTATGGACAAACTGCAAAAAAAAGTCGCATGGATTATATCCAGGTACACCCTTCTTTTATTAATGGCTTTTCCAAATTTATATGTATTTTATCTAATCTTAACTCCCCTAACAATTTATCCATCTTATTTTTTATTAAAAGCCTTTTTTAACATTGATTTAATTAGAAATGTCTTGATAATTAATGGCTCAACTGCCATTGAGTTAAGCAAAGCATGCATTGCAGGAGCTGCATATTATTTATTGCTTATCTTAAATTTGTCTATTCAAAAAGTAAGCATTGCTAAAAGATTAAAAATGGTTTTATGCTCTTTTTTGATACTCTTGTTGCTGAATATACTAAGAATTTTTTTACTTACAATAATGTTCTTGTCTGGAAACAATTATTTTGATATAACACATAAATTATTCTGGTATTCTCTCAGTACAATCTTCGTAGTTGGTATTTGGTTCTGGGAAGTAAATACATTTAAGATAAAGGAAATTCCTTTTTATTCAGATTTAAAATTTTTATATGAAAAATCCCTCTTTGTTAAAAAATGATTGCTGAACTAATAAACCAGTTTATTGAGCTGTTACTGGCTTTTGCAAGCCAATTAGGTTATTTTGGGATTTTTATTTTAATGGCTGTTGAAAGCTCTTTTATTCCATTTCCAAGCGAAGTTGTGTTAATACCAGCAGGGGCATTAATTGCAAGAGGAGAAATGGCCTTAACAGCAGTTTTTTTAGCTGGATTGCTTGGTAGCCTTGCAGGAGCTTTGTTTAATTATTTTTTTGCTCTATTGCTTGGAAGAAGGTCAGTTGATTATCTTGTAAATAAATACGGAAAATTTCTATTTCTTGACAGGGAAAAATTGTACAATGCCGATACCTATTTTAAAAAACACGGAGAAATTACCACCTTTATTGGCAGATTAATACCTGTCATAAGGCAATTAATCTCACTTCCGGCTGGTTTTGCAAGAATGAACCTATTTAAATTTTGTTTGTTTACTGCATTAGGAGCAGGAATATGGACGTTAATCTTAATTTATATTGGTTATTTATTTGGGCAAAATATTGTGTTAATTAAAGAGAATATTAATATCATCACGCTAATTTTACTGCTTTTATCTTCAATAATTGTAGCAGTATATATTTTAGCGAGGAAAAGAAAGAGGGGATTATCAAAAAGAATTGCTAACAAGTTATAATAGTCTGCTTAATAATAAGATTCAGTTGGTTAGTCAGATTTAGCTCTACCTTAACTATATGGACAGCTTGAAATAAAACAAATAGTTCAAATGTTAATTATCCAGTTAATATTTTACCCATTAGCTTGAACAATTGCTTCTAGCATAAATCTCTCAATTCCCTCAAGAATCTCGCAGTTATTCACATTTATGTTGTAGCATGATGGTCCAAACTGCTCAATTCCTGTTTGCATATTCTCTTGAACTCTGATAAAGGTGTATTTTCCATCAGGATCACATCCTACTTCAGAAGCCTCGCCTTTATACATATTCCTTAAAAAAGGCGGATCTGAAAAATAAATATTCATGCTTGTAAATGCAACTACCTGCTTTCCCTCGCAATCAAATTCTTGCGGAGCAATAACCACCACATCTTTTTTTAAGTCTAACTCCCCATCAAAAGGAATTTTATTAAGCTGTCTCGGGTCAGTTCTAAGATAAACATTATAGTTTGAGACATGTTCACCAGTTATCTTAAAAATGCGAAAAGTAGTCTTGTAGAATATCAACTCACCTTCTTTAACAACATTAAATTGAGTTCCCTGATATTCAAAGTTTCTTATAGAATCAAGCAGTACATACCCAATAACTGCAAGCACGAACACAGAAGCTATAATAACCATCACAATTTTTGCCTGTTCATTGTAAGATTTTTTAGAGTTTTCTTTTTTTATTGATTTTATAGTCTTCTCTTTTACTTCTTTTTTCTCTTTTTTCATTATTATAATTTAAATCTCTGGTTTTTAAGGTTTATTGCTTTTGATATATATGATTAAGACTGTTAAATAATAACATCCAAAGTTTTTAATTCAATAGTTATGCTCAATCATGTTATATTATAGTCAACGACTTTAATATCTTCCCCATTTTGTCGTTGAGTATTTAGGAAAAGACTTATGTCTTTAACTATAACTAACTTATTTAATGTTTACCCATCCCTCGTTTTATTATTAACTATCTTGACATTTTATTAAGTATCGGAAAACTGCATTTACAAACTTTTATTGCTCTATACCAAACATTTTAAATAAAAATTCATCGCTTACTTTTAAAAGCTCCTCTTCTGTTCCCTGAATAAACACGCAGTTATTCTGCTGGGTAATGTTTGAATCATCTGCTTTTTTGATGATTATAAAATTGTCTTCACAGGTTTTAACTGGCAATTCGTCTGATTCGCATGTTTCCCCTTCCAAACAAGCTGGCTGAACTCTCTGAACAAACCTATAAATGGCATTATAAATTTCTGCTCCTGCCATATCATGTTCAGAACTTATATAAAGAGGTTTATTGTAATAATTATCAAGCCTTTTTATATTTGAATTGCTCTTTTCTACTTCAGTCGGATTATAACTAAAAATAAGCTCTGTTTCTTTAATTGTTAAAACCCAAGATCCTTGGCGACTTGCAAACTCATATCCATTATACTTAATTTTTTGCTCAGAATTCTGTTTATTTTCTCTACCGCTAAATCCATACCCCAAAACACTAAAAAGCATGATAAAGATTAACAAGAGTCCAAGAATTACCTGGTTTCTTTTTCTTTTGCTTTCTTCGTTTTGTTTTGGTTCAAGTTTTCTCATTTTTGTTATTGGTATGTTTAATAATAAACCTAAGGTTGTTAAGTATTTTTCGCTTAAAAACATTTTGTTAAGTTAATAATTAACAAGAAATCTCCGCTAACAGAAAAAATAAAAAAAGAAAAATAAAAAATAAAAAAAATTTGTTTTTAGCTTTTACGCAGCTTGTGTCAAAGGAACTGATGTTGTAACAGATGTAACCTTAACTCCAGTGCCAGCATCAGTTGTAACTGGTTGAGTCTGCAAGAATGTCGAAGCCATCTGAGTATCTGCAACGTTGTAACCTGCAACTAACAATGCAATCTTTCCAGTTGCATAAGCGTCAGCATAACTCTTGATAATAGCTTGTCCTGCACCAATTCCAGTTTTTTCTGTAAACTTAGCACCACATGCAGCCTCGCCAACAAGTTTAGCTGCAGCTGAGTTAATACAGCTACCACCGACAACAATCAAGTTCTTAGAAGCTACAGACGAAACCTTGCTATCTTCTACTACAATCTTGCCGATATTTCCAGCAGGAAGTGCAGCAGTTGAAGTTGCGCTTATATCTGCGCCTTCAGCAGCAAGATAAACCAGTCCATATGACTCGCCACCGTGATATTCAAGCTCTGCATTATGCTGAGCATCTGAACCACTTGGTTTGTTGTATATAACTTTTGTTGCTAAATCACTAAGCATCCAGTCAACAAATATGTCGCTTCCGCTTTCTGTTTCCAAATCAGGGTCATTTGCAGCAGCACCATCACTTGCCCATAGCCAAGTTCTAATCTGGCTAACTCTTGTTCTAGAACCGCTCCATCCAAGAGTGAAGTTAATTTGCTTAGTTCCTGCTCCAAGGTTGCCATCTTTATCTTCTTCAACAGCAACAAGCTCCCATGAGGTTGCATTAAGCCCCTCACCACTACCAGTAAGAGCTGCTCCGCCCTCTACTGATAAGTTAATTGCATTCCAAGCAACATTACCCAATTCGTCAGCAGTAGTCCCATTAAAAGCTACTGGCAAGTAAAATGTCAATCCTTCTGCAGAATACACTCTTTCAAATGAACCGCCGTCATTAATTGTTAATGTGACAGTATCATCATCAGGGTCAGCAGCACTTGTTGTCAAAATAATGTTCCCGACTTTACAATCAGAACCGCTTGCAACATCTTCACAAACATTAACATTTAGTGAAGAATCCTTATAGCCAACTCTTTTGATTGTTGTATAGTTGATTCCTGTTTTCTTTGTAACTCCTACAACTGATAACAAATGTGATTCAGCATCTGTTGTAGAGTTCCATGACGCAACAAAATACTCATCATTATTAGTGACATTAAAGATAATCACGCTGTTGTTTGTTGTCTGAAGTTTCTTTGTTTTATCGCTTCCAAGATATTCCCAAGTTGAGTCATTACCAAATAACAATGGCACACTTGCTAAACCGCTTTTTAATGGAACATCCAATATCATAGCATCTGTTCCATCATCAGTTACTTTAATCATCTCTGTTGCAGGTGTGTAAAATCCAGCAGTAGCAAATTTTAATCCGCCAAGTGCTGGTATTGTTATTGCGCTGTCATCAGCTGCAAAATGCTCTTCTTTAGCCTGCCAAGTAAAGATAATATTTCCTAATTGTTGTTTGCTTCCAGAAGGTGTCTGAGTCATGTTCACAGTTATGCCATCAACATCCTCATCATTAAGTTCTAATGTTTGGCCGTCTTGAAGAGTAAGCTTCTCTGCTCCTAAACTATATTCAACTGAGTCACAATAACCTGTCTTAGAGTAATAAGTGATATCTCTAATACCCAATTGCACTCCATTAAGAAGGTCTCTTGTTTCACCTTCATTCATGTTTGCATAACACTTTTCTTCTCCTCCATCAATTGCTACGCAAAGTTTAGATTCTGTGCTAGAAGTTATACTCTCTACTCTTATAGCATATTTTGAATCTGCTAGAGTTGGTTCACTTAAAGGCGCAATTCCTTGTGTTGTACATGCTTCGCTTGGAACACCAACACTGCCTATATAAGCTCCACCCATTAACTCAAGTTTAGCTTGGTTGCTATTAACACTAGCGTTATATGCATTGAGGATAGTATAAGACTTCCCCAACATAATAATTTCGCTATCTTCAAGGTCTTCTAATTTGCCTGCAGTTGTAGTATCTGACTGCGGTTGTTTTTTCCAACTAACCGTATAGTTCAAAACACGATTGTTTTTGTCTATGTGGATACCTATTGAAGGTTTCTCATCTTTATAGTCTCTATCACCAAATGCTGTAAAGTTAAGTATGTCTAACTCTATTTTTTGAGTATAGCCATATGTTTTACCATCTCCTGAAATGTAGTCAAGCTCTGCAAGTACATTTGGTAATTCAGTGTCATCAATTGAACTTGTTTTTATATCTAAAAGCTGGTCACCAATATTCACTTTTGTAGATGCCTGCTCAATTAAGTAGCAATCTCCACCAGCGCAACTTGTTGTAGTTCCGCCTCCTGTGCTGCCCATTCTTGACTGCAAATCAGCCTGAATAAAGCCAGCTTCAAATGCATCAAGTTGAGAAACTCCTGAACCAGTACCTACAATAACAGCCACGTCTGCTCCACTTCCAGTCACAAAAGGAGCTGGATATTGTGCAGCAGCTGCAATACCTGCAGTTGACAAAAGCATTACCGCGCTTGTCGCTATAGCTGAAATCTTTCTAAAATTAAATACCATATTTCATAACCTCCTTTCACCTGTATAAACATGTTGTCTTATGACAACCTTTTTCTTTAACTCCATGGTTATAGGGAATGCCATATTGTTAAAGATTTGGTGTTTAATCCCTATAGATTATTTCACCGGTAAGGATGTTAATGAATCTGCTTTAAAAAGGTTGTTCCTGTTTTGCCACCTTAATCCTTAAAACTACATATCTCCATGGTTTTTATTTATAAAGGTTATGCTATTACTAAATAATTAACATCTATTGCATTTCCCTATATAAACGAAAGATTTATTAATATATGGGATTTAATATGATATATATAATACCAAATCATATAACAGAGAAATAGATATTATTGATATATAATAATAAAAGGTATATATTAGTTTCCGACGAGGTACAATGGTTAGAACAAAAACACGTGAAATTACCATTATTGAATCAAGGGGGGCTTTTTCCATATTTAGGGCTATAAAACCTAAAAAAGAGGAGTATGATTTTGCTGGGATGCAGGCTTTAAGGCAGCTTTTAAGCAATGAAAAAGCCCGCATTTTGGATATAATCAAAAATCAAAAGCCTAGTTCTATTTATGATTTGGCTAAAAAGCTTGGCAGGAGCTTTAAATCAGTGCTTGATGATATAAGGTTTCTTGAACGATTAGGGATTATTGAGCTAACAGAAGAAAAAGTGAACAATCGTATAAGACATAAGCCAGAGATTGTAGTGGATACAATGACGTTTCACATAAGAATATAACAGGATAAATAGCTACTATTAGTTAAAGCTTCTTATAATTAACCTCTATAATAAGCTCAGAACATTAATACTCCTTATTTTTAACCTTATAACCCCCTAAAATTAGTCATTCACAAGATTAACTTAACAATACTCATTTATGCCCCTATAACACTAATTTTGTTCCTTTATGCAATGATTAATAATAAGCATTAAAAAATACTCTAATACCACCAGATAAAACTTCAACAGCATTCTTGTAGTTTAGGGTTTCATTGCCTGCCTGAATTGCAGGTATTACTGGGTTATATATACTCCCTACTTCTTCTACAATTTCTATTTTATATCCCTTAACAGGTCTTTCTTGCCCTACAAGCCAACTTTCTTCTACAATTCTCTTTATATCTTGATTTAAAACATCACAGCTGTCTCTTTCATCATAGCACTTTGCTTTTGTTTTGCATGCATATATCAATCCTTTGGTGGAATAATAGTCAATATCAGCTGTTCTCGAGCAATTCGAGGTATATTGGAGCATAGAAGCAACAAACCCGTGTGCCTCATAACTTTCAATTAATTCCTCATTTGCTGGTTTTTTAAGTGAAAAAACAAGGAAAACTAATAATACAACTGCTACTATAACTACAATTAGGGCAAACCCAACTATTTCTTCCTGTGCCTTTTTGTTGTTTCTGATTCTCATTTTTATTGGTTTTAGTTTTTTAATGGTTCTAATAAATAATTAGTTAATAAATTGCTTAAGCTAAGTTTAACATTGCTGGCTTGTTCATTAACTAACTTTCTTTTTGACCCTATTCTTAAACATTTATTTATCATTCTCTTTGCTCAATGTTTTCATAGCTAACTATGAGTTTAGCAATCTCACATTTATCATACACCTGCCCCTCGAAATTTTCTTTTCTGCATAAAGCCACAAAATTAGATTTTTCTCCTTCTTTTGCATCTACATTCCGTGAATAAATATATATGATGTTGCAAATATTCACGTTTCCTTGGTTGCACTCAATATCTGCTCCTTCATGTTTCGGGTATAATATTCTTAGGCTTATTTCTGTTACTTTCCAAAATCCTCTATAATCATTTATATGGTTTTTTAATGCCAGGATTTTATCAAAATCAATGCAATTGCTTTCACCTTCAAAAGCCTGCCCACAGGAGAACTCAGGAGAGTTTGCAAGTTTTGTAATTAAAAGCATAGCATCATTTTCTGCAAGTGTTGTTGCAGAACGTTTTAAGCTGCTAAGTCCAATGCCTAAAGCAAACAAACCAGCCAAAGCAAAAAACAAAGTCACAGCAATTAGCATAAATGCCATCTGCTGAATTTTCAATTGCGCTTTTTTGTTTTTTTGGGTTTTTATTTTCAACATTTTTTGTTTGTACTCAAGGTTGATTAATATTATTATCAACTATAATATGCTGCCAGCTTGTCATAACAGTTTGATTTAACATTATAACTTCCGTTATTAATTCTGTTCTGTTTATTCTCACCATAACTTGCACACTCCCTGGTTTTTTTCATTAATTTCTTTTACAACAGGATAAAGATTAAAAACAACCCCTCTGGATTCATCCAGATTTTTAGTTAAGCTATACAAAATTCCCAATTCAGTATTAATATTCGAGTTGCACCCTTTTTGAGCAACATAGTTTGCTTTGTCAGAGTATATTAAAGCAAGTTCAGCTGTTCTTGCCATAAGTCTTTTTACTTGGCATTCATAAATATCCGGCTCTGAAAAAATAGCCCCGTACATTAAAGCATTTCCTATAAAGTATATCCTCTTGCCGTTTTTTTCAACAAAGCCATTGCGCTCATTGTCATACTCAACTTTTATATCACAATTCCTGCTTGTTTTAAAGCAGATTTTTATGCTTCCAGCAGAGCAGTTTCTCGCTTCTATATTATCTTGCAAACCAGAAATTTCAAGTTCAATGCTGTTTGGAGCATCAACAAAGCAGTAATTATTAAGCGAAGATGTTAGAACAATAACATTCCCAACTTTAAAAGGAAAATTAAAACCAGCTGAAAGCATGTAAAATTTTTTTCCTTCAACATATGAATCTGAAAATAGATATTTGTTTGGAAAAGAGGTTGGCCTGCTGATTTCCGCCCATTTTCCAAAGCTTTTTTGCGAGACACTTATTATCTGCCTTCCAAGTCCAGCAGAATCACACTCGCTATAAATTCTTGTTTCTGTTTGTGTGTTCATTGGCACACTTGTTAAACTTTCAAACCCTGTTTCTAATGGATTTAAAAGCGTACCTATTTGAGTTGCTGTTTCAACGCCTGTTGTTTGCTGTCCAATGCCAATAACTTTGACAGAGATAAATATCGCTAAAAATAATATAAATGCTCCTACAATCAGCGCAAAAAGCCATGCAAATGATATTTGGAGATAACCTATTTTGTTTTTCAACATTTTTTGTTTTGTTTTAATTGTGCTCAAGACGGATTGGTGTGTTATTGTTAACTTTGGAATTGACTTATAATTCATTCCCACGCCATTTTATTTTAACAACCTTAAACATTATTAATTTAATTATTCAAATTTAATAACTGCCTAAACCCCCAAGCATTAACAACTTTTCATTATTTAATCAATTCCCTTCAATATCAACCAAAGCATCTCTATAATTTGCTTTTTTAATTATCATGCTTATTTTTCCATCTTTTTTATTTATGCAATAGTCGTTTCCACTGGCTCTCGCAAGTATTTTATCAATATCAATGTGTTCAATTATTCTTGGGTCAAGTCCTTGCCCAGAGCCAGGCGGTTCAAAATAGATATTTGAATCTCGTGTAAAGCAAATTTTGTCTATTTTGCTGCAAGTGGTGTATTTTGGAGTACTTGAGCCTCCACCGCGCCATATTTTATCAACATCATTTTTAAATTCATTTATAAAATCAGCTATCTGAACATGGCATTGGAAATCAAGAAATTTCTTTATTGCATAAAACGCAAATACAAGAAAAACAACAATGAGTATTATTGAAAAAATCATGCTAAAAGACATGTTTAGCTCAGCTTTTTTTACAGCATCTTTTTTTGCATTACACCTGCACACGCCTCTTCTTTTCATGATTACCTAAGAAGAATATAATTAATAAATGTTTAGAATTTATTTTTATTGAAAACAAGTATAATCTATAAAAATTAAAATGTTATAATGCCTTACATTGTAACACGCCTCTTAACAATTAAAATTTTTTTTAGTATATAGCTAAGCTCAATTCTATACTGCATTATTTCCTTTGATAAGCTCAAAAGCCCTTACAACCATATTACACTCATTTGCTATTGGCTGGTTGCCAAATTTATCTTTGCACTTAATATAATAATTAAAGTTAGTGTTCCATTCTGCATAATGCTCTAAATCATCTTTTTGCGCGCGCATTTTTGTTCCATCTTCAAACCTATAACTACAAGTGTCTGTTGCATAAACACACTCTGCTTTTTCATTTGTTATTAATTTCAAGTTTGTTCCATAATGATAAACTCTTACAATTGTTGGTGCAATATTGTCTGATTCGACGCTGAATTCCAATTTTTTCTGGTCTGCATTTCCGCCTAAGTCAAGGCATTTAATATAGTAAGTGTAAGCTCCTGGCAACAAACTCAACTCTTGGGAATGCTCATGCCCTCCTGTTTTAAAGAACAGGATATAAGAGTTATCTTTTCCTGTGCTTGAATAATAACAAGAAGCTTCTCCATCTCTTGCACCTCCATTGCTGATAACTCTTCCTGCCCCTGCACTTGTTTTTGCTTCTAAAGTTACTTTTACAGGAGAAGTTGAATCTCTTATTGTTTCATTCGGTTTAACCCAGTCAATTATTAATGGCTCAGAACCCCATACTGTAAACTCAAGACTTTCTTTGTTTTCATTTCTATCATTTTCTTTTGCTTTTGGCTGGTCTTTGCACCTGAAGTAAAATTTATTCTCCTGCCTGTTTTTTAATCCATTTAAAGTTGTTGAGCATTTGTAAAGCATCTGGGCATTTGCTTCAAATACACTGCTTGAACACGCCATTTCTGTTTCCATATCATCATAATCCATATCATTTATGCTCCATCTACAAGTTGCTGGTTCATTTACATAAACATCTATATTTGTTTGAGTTGTGTTATAAGCAACTGGCATTCCATTTAACAAGCTTGTTGTAACAATCAAAGGAGGAGTTGTGTCTGGTCCTTTGTCAACGCAGAATCTGAACAAGAAATCAGCTGTGTTGTAATTTCCATTTGCATCCATGCATCTTACAAACAATTCATAATTGCCGTCATTTTCTAATATTGGCGACTCATTATTTATTGCACTTGGGCCAGGCAAGCTCAAAACCTGAGTGTGATTATATCTGTATAATTTGCTTCCTCCAAAATAAAAACCCATGTTATCATATGCTGATTTTCTTGTGTAATCAAGTTTACATTGTGCTGGCTCATTTAAGATTACTCCAAAACTTAATGGAGTAAATGCTTTTATGCACTTATCTGTTGATTTTTCATATTCTATCTTTACCCCTTTGTCAGGAGGCGAGATTGTATTATCAGGAGCATATTTATGATCAACTGTTAAAACATCTCTCCATGGTTCTATTATTGGGAAACTTGTATCTCTTCTGTCTTTCCAAATACATTTTTGCTCTTCTGTTCCTGCATTTACAATTTCACAAGCTTGCCCTAATGCTCTGCATTGGTATTCTGTGCATTTTAAAATTCCTTCATTGCATTTTTCACAATCTGCGCCACCAGTAGGAGCTTCCCATGGGTCGCACTCAAATGTAACTATCTTATAGCTGTCATCTTTATACATCCATAAATATATTACAATTGTAGTTACTACACCAACAGCGAATCCAAATCCTCCTGCACTCCATCCTAATTTGTCTGTAACAAAAGTAGTAAGCCCTTTCCATTTCCCGCTTGTAACAAGACTTGCAGCTCCTTTTCCAGCAAATGCTCCCCAGCCAAGTGCAGCAGAAGCAGCATCAATTGTATTTTGTTCCCATCCAAGCCAGCCTCCAATCATCTTTACACCAAAATAAACACTTAATCCCCATGCAGCGCTTGAAACAATCATATCTGTCCAACCCCCACCTGTTAACCATCCAGGTCCGGGAGTTTTTATTATTGTGTTTGTTGAATCTGTATATGTTATACCTGTTCCTTCAGCATAACCATAAATGCTCTGGAAGAAGCCGACAGATTGTGTTGGTTTATCTGTGACTGAGGGGGATCCTACACTTATGTCTTCTTTACCTATAGAATCAAGTATCTGTTTATCTGTAATATATGCTCCAGGGTCATTCCCCCCACTTACCCATTCCCACTTATTTTCAGCTACTTTCTTCCAAGTATCTCCTGACTTAAATGTGACTATTTGATTAATTGGAAAACCTGCTCTAACTACTCTGAATTCTTGTCCGATAAAATATGCAAATGCAAATAGGGATATAATTAATATTGCTATTTCAATTGTGCTTACTGCGATTTTTCCTCTTTTATTCATTTTCACTCTTTTTATTTTTGTGTTTTATTTTTTGATTGAACCATCAGGACCCATCTCTTCTGTATGCCCATCAGCAAAGTAAAAAGTTCTTACTCCATTAACAATTTCTTCATAAGGAGTTTCTATTACACTTACAGGTCCAGTAGGATAAAATTCTTTTACTGCTGCATTTGGATAAAGTTCAAGTCTTGATCCATCAGAGAAGTAAAATACTTTTTTCTCATACCCCTTTGAATTATTTTTGTCTTTTATTATTTCTTGACTAACAACATATTTTCTTTCATTATCCCATCTTCCTTCCTTATTATTATAAACATTAACATTTGTCTGATTTGGATTTACACTACGTTTAATATCTTCAGTTGCTGCTGTCATGAATAAACCTGTTAAGACAGCTTCTCCTTGAGGAGATATTCCTCCAGGCCCTACACATCCACTAACTCCAAGAGCTAAACCTCCTGCTAGCAGAGGAATTCCGACAATCTGTACCAAACTTTTTGCTTTTTTCATTTTTAATTTAATACTGCTCTTTCCAACAATTTTTGATTATAAATTTCCATAAATTTTTTTTGCATATCAATATTTTCAAAATTATATTCTTCTTGAGCATCTTGAACACCATACACTCTTTGCTTTATTTCAGACATTAATCTTTCTGAAAATTCTTTTCTCACAATTTCTCTTAGAGAAGATTTAGTATCAATTCTATTTTGCGCCTGATAATTTTTATCATTCAAATTAATGGCGCTTAAAACCAAAGCTGCATTAATGCTGCAAGCTAAGCCTATTGCTGCATATCCAGTAACTCTATTTATTAACCCACACCATGTCTTATTTTTTTCCATTTTCCTTGTTTTTTAGCCACATTTGAAGTATTTAAATGTTACTTTTAAGTTACGACATATCATTTCTTACTTGATGTTTCCTCTGGTTCATATTTTTTTAGTTTAGTTGAATATCCTTCATCATAACCAGCCTTGCCAACAAAATTCACTTTGTCTCCACAATCTCCAATAGCCACGCACACTTCCATTTTATCATCAATCCAAGAATCATCCAAGCATTCGCAGTTTTCAATGCATTCTTTCTCCCCTAAAGCTGTTTTTTGATATTTCACAATGCACTGTGAATCTGCCATTGAACAAAATGATTCTGCATCTCCCCCATTTGGATTCCAAAAATCATATCCAGGTGGGAACAATGGAAGACATGCTCCTTTATTCTTATTATCTTCATTATCTTTGCTACTATCATCGCCCCCAAAAATTCCACCAAAAATTGCTTGTCCCGTGATTGAATTTGTGCCAGCTGTTTTGTCTTCTTCTGTTCCTTTAAATGGTTGTGTTGTTCCTTGGTTTGATAAACTTCCTTCTTGAGGATTTGCCAAAGAAGCTCCTTCAATCCATTTGCAATCTCTCTTATCAGAGTTTTCGCAATCTCCCTGTGTTGTCTGAACAAAACAATCCTGCCATATATTCTGTCTGCATGCTGCACTGCTAAATCCATTAACATCGCTCTGCAAACAAAGCTGCTGCTTAAATTCAGCGCAGGGCTCAACACTTACTTCATTATTATAACAAACCAGTCTGAAATCCTTGCCTCCAACACTTTCTTTTCCTATTCCTCCTTTAGTGTTTGATGCGCACCATGTTTCTCCATGCTCATATTTTTGCCCGTTATATTCGCAAGCTAAATTTCTGCAAATATTATCTCCATAACTTGGTCTTGCTTTGTCCTTTGAAACTTCATAAGCCCTGCATGTTGAACCAAGATAATAATCACAATTTCCGCATGATTTAGAATCACCATTGCTCTTGCCATAACCACAACTATCTACTTTATCATAAATTTTTGTCCAATAGTTAGTATCTTTTATTCTATCAGCATCATAAACATTAGCTAAGTTACCGCAAGAATCAACCAAATAAACTTCATCTTTTCCTTCAATACATTTTGTTTCTTCTGTCGGTCCGCAGTTTGTTGCCAATTCTTCAGCAGAGCATAAAAACCCCTCATGAAAGTTAACTTTTGTTTGATTGCCTTCATAATTTTCTTTAAAGCTTTGACACTCTTTTTTTGTTAAAAGCCTGCAAGTTGTTTCAAAATTTTCTTCAAAAACACACGCACCTTTAACATCAGAGCTTGCAGAAGCAATGCACTGAACCTCATTTGTAATATCACTTCTAAAATCAGTTTCTAATGAATATAAAGAAGAAAGCTTTTTGCATCTAACCGGTGTTACAAATGCTGCCTGGTCTCCAATAAGACAGCATCTAAGTTCGCATTGGGGCGGAGTTTCTCCTGTATCTTCTGTCCAAGTCCCTCCTTCTAATTCGCAAACTTTTTGAGGAGCATTTTCCATGCAAGTTCCTTCTTTGCTGTCATAGCAATACCCTTTCTTGCAATAAGAAGTTGCCTCGCAGGAAGAAGGATTTATTCTTAATCCATTTGTTTCATCACAGCTTTCTTTTGGAGCATTTTGGCACCATGCTCCACTTATTGTTTTCTCACAACAATATGAAGTAGAAACTGCTGATGCTTCTGTTTGGGCTGTTATAAGATTTATAGATAGAATGGTTAATGTAAAGATTGTTAATATAATAAATAATAAAACTGGTAGGGCTGTTAATATAATTAACCCACTGCTTTTGGCATTGAGCTTATCACGATTAAACCTTTTTTTCATTTTCATCTTTTTACCAATTTCATTAACATTCATTTTTTAAATAAATTTAAATTCCAGGAGGCCATGCAACACTCCTTACAGCAAACTGGAATTTATCCCCTTTAATTCTGTCAGTTAAAATATAAATCTTGCTTCCATCGCCTTGCTTGTATTTCTCAACTTTCAAGTCATGGTAATAGTTCATATAAATTGTTGTTTCTGAATCCCCATAATTTGATTCCCAATTAATTATGCTATTTGCTATGCTTATTAATTCATAAATATTATTGTGAAGCAATACTCTTATTTTTTTCTGGGGATTGTCTGCAGAGCCATAAACTTCTCGCTCTTCTCCCTGAGTCAATGTTAGAACATTGCTAAATGAAACCTCGATTATGCCTGGCAATAATTCAACCTGATATTCTCCATTGCTTAAACTAACGCTGTATCCTCTTGCTTCAAATGTTTTTTCTAAATCATCCAAGCATTCTCCAACTTTTTCTCTAACTGCCGTTTTTATCTCTTTTTCAATATGTGTTTTTAGCATTGGCTGTTGAACAATACAAGGAAGATAATATTCTTCCTGATAGCATAAATATTCTATTTTATTGCTCTCATATAAAAGATAAAGCTGAGGCTCTAAACTTCCTCCTTGCAAAGAAAGTTTATTAGCAGAATTTTGCAAATCATCTTCTAAGCAATTTTGCATAAATGCCTGGGGGTTTTTTGGAGTCAAACCAAATGCAACCTGGATTTTTGGAAAAAATAAGTAAAACAAAACAGCCAAGCCAACAATCACCAGTGCAATTATTATAAATAAGGTAATTTGCCCACTTTTGTTCCTAAGTAATTTCATTTTCCCCTCCTTTAAGCTCATACTTTTTAGAGGAAAACACAATTTATAAATTTAGCCTTCGCTTAAAATTTATAATAAATAATGGATAAAAACTGAAAAAGGCTAATGTCTAAAAAATTAAATTATAGTTAAAATTAAAGCAAGATAGTATTTTAGTTAATAATCTGGAAAGTAATTATATCTATTTAATCTATATGATAAATTATATTAAGTATATTACAAATTTGCCCCATAGTTATTATTTCTTTCAGATAGCTAATAATCTTCATTGAATTACCAACTAATATAAAAATCAAACCTAAATAAAAGAACTTGGAGAAACCTGAAGTGTGCAGCCAATAGGCGCATTGCCCCAAGTATCCTTGCATCTTATACGGTAAGTATTTGCAGTATTCCAGTCAGCATAATGTTCTCTTGCAAATGCAGTCGTCATTTTTGTGCCATTATCAATATTAAAGTTGCATCTATTTAAATCATAGTAGCATTCTGCATCTTCATCTGTTACTAATTTTAATCTTCCTCCGCTGTTAAATGCTCTTACAATAATCGGTGGGAAAGTGTCAATATTTAAGGTAAAAGATGTTTTTTCAGAAGCAATATTATTTGCATTATCCTGACATTTAACATAAATATTATAATTCCCTCTTGTCATTAAATCAAATACCTGGCTATGAGAACTTGAAAATGTATTGAAAAATGAAGTCATTTTTTCATAACCTGTAAAGCTGTAAAAACATTGTGCTTTTCCAGATTCAGCTCCTCCAGAGGTTTCAACTTGTAAAGTTACAATAATTGGCTCAAATCCGTATGAAGCCTCTTCCTGAGGAGAGATTGAATCTATCTTTAAATTTCCAGACGAGGCATGCAATTTGTAAACATAGCTTGCCAAATTAATATTTCTCTTGCTGTCATCATCTGTAAGCCAAGGCTGGTCTTTGCACTTTATATAAAATGTATCTATTGAACTTGTTAATCCGCTTAAAAGAGTTTCACAAGGCCATCCATAAATTGCTGCATCATTTAATCCTGTCTCGCAAACAAAAGGAGTTTCCATTTCAGCATAAGATTTATCCTGCTTGGAGTATTTACATTCAGCTGGCTCACTTAAATAAACTTTTAATAAAGTTTCGTTTAATCCAAATTTTTTTATTGCTCCATTAACAGGAATAGCTTGAACAATTTGCGGTTCTGTTGTATCTGGCCCTGATTTAACACAGAAATTCACAGCATAATCTTTTGTGTTTTTATTTCCAGCAGTATCTTGACATCTTACATACATATTCAAATCAGCAAGCCTCTCTTTTATATTTCCTGTTATTGTAATATTAAACTCTGCTTCTAATGCTGCAATGCTTGGCATGATGAATGCATTTGTATGATTTTTTTTGTAAGAATTTTGCTCTAAGAAAAATTCAGACATATCATCAAAGTCATTTTTCTTTTCATAATCATATCTGCATTGGCTAAATTCATTTGTTTCTAAGCTGAATAAAATAGAAGTAAACTCTGGAATGCAGTTATTTTCAGAATCATCTTGTCTTATTTTTATTCCATCTGCTACTGCATCTGTAAATTTAAATCCTGCTGAGATTGTTCCTGGTTTTATTGTTGGTGGAGTGTTGTCATTGGATTGATTATTTATACAAACAGGATTTTCATCATTTGGATTAACAATCTGGCACGATTGTCCTAAAGACAAACACTTGTATTCTGTGCATGGTTTTAAAGGATCTTCATTGCACTTTTCGCAGTTTGCACCTCCTGATGGACGCTCCCACGGCATGCATGTTGATTTAACAATGATTTTTTTGATTTTTCCGATGCCAAGGATTTTTAAAATAATTGCTAGTATCAGTAAGACTATCAAAATAATAATTAAGCAAGGGAGACACCATGCTGTTGCTTTTGCTGATATAGCAACCCATGCCACATATGAGGCTGCTCCAACTACTCCTGCAGCAGTCATTATTTGAGCAGCTTGCCCACTTAATCCAAATGCTTTTGTTAATAACCCAGAAACAATAAGGATAATGCCTGCTGCAAGAAATACTTTAGCTACTGCAGCTATTTGTCCTGCTGGAAGCCTTGCTGCTTCTACCCAACCTGATTGTGCAAGAAGGTTATAAGCTTCTGCAATGCCCCCTGTCTTAAAGGCTATCGCTGAAAAACCCAATAACCCACTAACTGTCCCAAGGGCTAAGTAACTACTTGCTTCTTCACCTTCATATTTACCTTTTTTTGCACCAAAAACTCCGCCTAAAATTTCATTTATATTTTTTGGCTCTGCATATTGTCCTGCAACAGGTTTTGCATATTTTTTATAATCCTGCCAAGAAACATCTCCATCATTTTTTATTTTAATTCCGCTGTCTGTTCCATCCCCAACATAATTAACATAGCTCCCACAATCTCCTAATGAAATGCATAAATCATTCATCTGTTCTGCAAATTTGCCTTTTTCGCAATTGCAATTAAATACACATTTCCAACCAGATATTTTTTTCTCGTAAATTACAGTGCATTTTTGATTTGCCACTGCGCAAAGTTGCGATTCTTTATCATAATTTTCTCCTGTTAGGTCAAATCCTCTCGGATATCTTGAAGTACAAAAATCAAATGTAAATCCTTTATCAACATTAATATGCTTTAACAAACAATCTGGATTTTCTTCACATTTTGCCAAACTTGTTTTATCTTTATTTTTATCCATTATGCATATTGTTGCTTCGTTTATACTGCATGAAGCTCCTGTAAACTTTTTTCCATCATCTGTGGTAATTTCACTTTGTACACAGATTTCTCCTCTATAATCAGCACATGGCTCAACTTTAACTTCTCCATCAATGCAATATCTTTTCCAGTGCCTGCTTCCAGCAGGATCTTTTCCATCTCCAATATAAGAATCATAAACACACCAACTTTCTCCATTTTCTCTTTTTTCGCCTTTTTCATCAATGCAAGTTAAATCTTCACAAATAAAATTTCCATCATTCACTTTATTTGCACCACTAGATGGAGAGCAAATGCTTCCTAAAAAATAATTGCAGTTCCCGCATGTTTTAGAATTTATATTTGCTGAATTGGGATTGCATGATTCATTCTTGCCAAGTATATTCCCATTATTCCATGAAACATCTTTATTAGCGTTATAAATATTTTCTTTATTCCCGCATGAATCGAACCAATAAATTTCATGCTCTCCTTCTGCACATCCCACAGAAGCTTGTTTTTGGCAGTCTGTTGACAATGCAGAATTAGAACAAAGCAAACCTGCATTAAATTGCCCTCCAATTTTTGCACACTCAATTTCTGTTTCAATACTACATCTCCCTCCAATTGAAACGCATGCCCCTGTTTCCTGGCTTGCACCTAATGCAAGACATTCTATTTCTGTTTGTGTATCTCTAAAGTCTTTTGCAAACCCTTGAACAAGAGATAATCTATTGCATCTTGTTTCAGTAACAAATGAAACTCCTTGCCCGAGAACACAACACCCTCTTTGTGCTTCTGGAATCAAACACTCTTTATTATCATACCAAACCCCCCCATCTTGAAAACACTTTTGATAAGGCGCATTTGTGGAATATGTTCCTTCAATTGGATCCACACAGCATCCAATTTTGCATTCAATTGTGTTTTCGCATTTTGTTGGAAGTTTGCTAACAGCACAACTCTCTTCATCGTCAGAAGAAATGCTCTGGCAAGTTGCTCCGCTTGTTGTTAAAGGACAGCAATTCCATGAAACATCTATCCCTAATTCAGAATCTTGTGCATAATTGGTTGTATCTCCTGTTGTTGTCGCTGCTGCGAGGGGTGATTCGCTTGTATCTCTGAAACTTGAGGCGCTAACACTTCCAATTCCATCAATAGTTAAAAAACCAACCAACAAATTCAAGCCATAATTCAAGATTTTTGTTTTATAATCTTGTTGCTTAGAATTTTCTATATTTGCTGTTTCAATAACCCCATCTGTCTGGTGGATTATATAACTTTCAGAAGGAGTTAAGTTTATCAATAAAAATAATTGTAAAGCCACAATTAACAAAATCCCTTTGCTAATACCCACCTTGTTTAATCTTAATGCTTTTATCATTTTTTATTTAAAGTAGCCATAGGTAAATCTAGTTAAGTTTATTATATCTAACTTATGGCGCAGTTTTTTTATCAAATCCTTTTTATTTAGTTTTATTACTATCATTTTAAACATTAAAATGCTGGGCGTACCACGCACCCCCTTATAGCAAACCTGAATGTCTCTCCGGTTTTTTTGTGTTTAACTGTGTATATTGTGTCGCCATCTCCTGTTTTGAATTTGTCAAAATCAAATTCAGGATAAAATAATGTAAAGCCCTGTTGCTCAAAATTGCAAAATCTTGCTTCCTGGCTTAAAATTTCCTGAACAACAACTGCAATATCATAAAATCTGCTTAAAACATAAATTTTAAAGTTTTCATAATTTTTAACTTCCCCTACTCTTGTCAGCTTAACATTCCTGTTTATATCAATAAGGATTTTTTTAGGCATTAACTCAACATCAAATTTCATGGCTCCCATTTCAATTTTATACCCCTGATCTTCAAGATTTTTCTTCATATCAATAAAAGCCTGTTCAACATCATTTTCAATGTCCTCCTTTAACTCCTGCTTTAAGTGTTCTATTAACACTGGTTCTTGGTTAATACAAGAGTAATAGTAATTCTGATTATAGCACAAATAAGCAACTCTTGTTCTATTAAATTCCCGCGATAAATTCGGGGTTATATACCCTCCATTAAAAGAAATAGTTTCAACAGACTTTCTGACAATTGGTTCAAGAGTAAAATCCAAATATCCTTGAGGGTCTTTTGGAATTTGCTGTTCAATCCCAGGAATTCTTGGAATTTGTTTTGTCCTTAAAAGAAAAAACAATAAGATTGTCCCAACAATCAATATTGCAACTATGATAAATATGGTTGTTTGCGAGCGTTTTGACTTTACTAACTGTTTCTCACCTTTGATTAATCCAGAAGTCAAGGCGCGAGTTGAGCGTTTTGACTTTACTAACTGTTTCTCACCTCTTATTAATCTAGAAGTCCGGGTGCGAGTTCCTCTTTTTTTCATATTATCCCTATGTTTTTCGCACTTATAAATTTTGTTGAGATTACGCTAAAATAAAAATTATCTAGTGAAGTTTGTTTAATAAACAAAAGTAGATGTTACAACCTGAATAAATTTGGGAATGTAAGTATATATTTGGGAATGTGAGTATATCAAAGCGAGTTTACATTAACTATTTTGTTTCAAATATAGCATTAATCCTCTACTCAGACAAGCTATTTTTATTTATAGCTTAATTACTTAAATCGCTAATCCTCGGTCTCCACCCTTGGTGCAAGAATAAAGACTAATTCAAAGTTTTCTGCTTTAACATCCATTCTTAATGGATGATCTTCTGCGAATTGCAGCAATGTTTTACTGCTAAGTTTAGCGCCTTTCATAAATTTCTGTAGGTATTCAATGCTGAATTTTACTTTGCAGTTTTCAGCCTCAATTTTTGCTTCATCACCTGAGAATTCAGACATAGCAGAGTTTAATGATTTTGCTTTAATGATAAAATTATTATCCTGAACAATAAAAGAGCAGGCATCTGCAACAATAGCGCAGTCTTCTATGGAGTCAATTAAATCAACTGAATTAAGCTCAACTTTTGCACTATATTCCAGCTGTGGAATTTCTTTTTCTTCTGATTCAATGTCTATCAGACTTAGGGTAAATGTTCTTTTAATTCTGTCCTGAATAAGTATCTGCAAAAGATTATCCTTCTTTTCCATAATCAAAGAGCTCCCAGTATCGCACCTTTTTAGAATCTGCTTTAAGTTATCAAGATTCACACTCAAAATTTCATGTCCTGCTTCAAACTGGCTAAATGAATTTCGTGGGAGCTTGAATCCAACAAGTGCAACATTTGCAGGGTCAATTGCGATAATGCTTAACCCAACCTCGCTGATTTTAATCCTGACTTCTGTGACTAGCTCAGAAATAATTTCCACGGCTTTTGATAATAAGGTAGGATTGTCTAACTTAACTAGCATAACCAGAAAAACCCAGTCCTGTTTTTAAGTATTGTTATTATGAAGTATAAGCTAATTATTTAAACTCTTTGATTTTTTGAGTATGATTGGTGTTACATAGATCTATAACTATTGCAGAAAGTTAAAGTTAGTATGCAATTAAGAATTGTGTAGAGATTATTTTTAATATGCAGTAGAGGATTTAGAGAGATACTTAATAGTTAATTATTAACTATCAATGAAAAATGGAAAATAAGCAGGAAGAGAATAATAAAGAGGCTGAAAAATCTGAAAGAGAACAAAGAATCAGACAAATAACTCATCTTTATTATTCACGTCCAGAAATCCAAAAAGCGATTTTTGAATTTTCGCAACAAAGAGAAGTTGTTCCAAGATATTTTGAAGGGTTTGGCAAACGTCCAGACTCACTTCAATACCCAAGTGATGTTTTTGAGCTCGTGAAAAAAGGAGCAACATCTTTTCATTGTTCAGAAGAAATTTGGCAAGAACCATTGAAACTCTCAACAGAGTTGACAGAAGCCCAGTTTAATGAATTAAGAATTGGATGGGATTTGTTAATAGACATTGACTCAAAATATTTGGATTACAGCAAAATTGCAGCAGAGATTATAATAAAATTTTTGGAGTTTAATGGTGTGAAAAATATTGGATTGAAGTTCAGTGGTAGCAAAGGTTTTCATCTTATTGTTCCATTTAAAGCATTTCCTAAAGAAATAAATAATGTTCAAGCAAAAGATATGTTCCCAGAATGGCCAAGGATAATCTTAAAATATATAATTGAAAAAATAAAACCCCATTTAATTGAGAAAGTAACAAAACTAATCTCTGAAAAGCAAAGTAAATATATCAAGGATTTTGATGCTTCAAAACAAGTTGTTCCAGACATAATACTGGTTTCTCCTAGGCATTTGTTCAGAATTCCATACTCTTTGCATGAAAAAACTGCTCTTGCCAGTGTTGTTATTGGTAAAACTGAGATAAAAGATTTTCAGCCAAAAGATGCAGGCCCTTTAAAAGTTAAAATAAAAAACTTTCTGCCAGATTGTAAGCAAGGAGAAGCTTCCGAACTGCTGATGCAGGCTCTTGATTGGTATAGAGAAACAGGGCAATGGGATGAGCCTGCAACAATAACAGAATTTAAACCAGTAAAGCTTGCTAAGATTTCAAATGAATTTTTCCCTCCAAGCATTCAGAAAATTCTGCAGGGTGTTGCTGATGGTAAAAAAAGGGCGCTGTTTATCCTGATAAATTTATTCCGCTCAATTGGCATGGAAAAAGAAGAGCTTGAAAAGAGAATTGAAGATTGGAACAATAAAAATCAAATGCCATTAAAAAATGGTTATATTAAATCTCAGCTGTCTTGGAGTTATAGAAATAAAATTGTACCACCTCCAAATTTTGACAAAGATTATTATGCCGGTATTGGAATAATTCCAACCCAAGAAGAAAAGAGATACAAAAACCCGATTAATTATGTTATCAAGAAAGCTCTTCAACTTAGTAACCCAGATAATCCTGTAGAGAAGCATAAACCTGAAGTCTAGAAATTTTTTTGTATGTGCCTTAATTTCTTAGCTTTAAAATTTGCATCCAAATATGACAAATTTTAAAACATCAAAAATTTCTCGAATGTCCTGAATTTTTGTGGGCTTAAAATTTGCATCCAAATATGACAAATTTTAAAACATAGAAATTTCTTATGTAATCCCTTAATTTCTTGGCTTTAAAATTTGCATCCAAATATGACAAATTTTAAAAAGAACAAATAATTCAATCTAATATGCAAAAAGGGGTATTGATTGGAATTTTCGTGATATGTTTAGTCCTAACAATCTCTTTTATCAGTGCAGCCGAGAATATAACCTCTGTTGATGATAATTCTGAACAAGCAAAAGTTAATAAGGCGTATAATTGGTTAGAAGACAAAGTTGAAGGTAACTGCGGAAGTTTAAGCATAGACCAGCAAATTTTTTCTTTGCTTGCATTATCTTATAATTCTAATATTAAATCAGAGTGCAGAGGCAAACTTGTCCAGGAAACTAATCAACAATGCTGGCCAAAAGGGAGTTGTAATATTAAAACAACTGCCCAGGCTATTCTTGCTTTAAACAAAGCAGGCGATGATACGGAAAAAGCAGAAGAGTGGCTTCTTTCTCAAAACAAAACTCCGACAGATTTAATATGGTATTTGGAAATTGACAGCAATGAAGCAACTACATGCAATATTAAATCTGGTGCCGGTCAAGGATATGCAATAAATATAGATTCAGAAAAAAAGTTAAGCGGAAATGCAGGAGGTTGCTTAACTTTAGAGCCTCATGGATACTGGCTAAGAGTTGCATCAAGCTGTTATGACAAGGAATTTGAAATTAGTTGCGATAAAGGATTTTTAACAACTTTGCTTTATTCAAGACAAGGTTCTAGCACAATTTATGTTTCTGAAACTGTTCATGAGGGAAGTGCAGGTGATACTACCAAAGAAAAAATTGAGTCATTTTGCTTTAAACAAGGAGGCAACTGCAATTATGAAGGAAGCCTGTGGGCTGCAAATGTTTTAAGTTATTTAGGGAGAGATGTTTCATCATTCCTTCCTTATTTGATTGCTGCATCAGAAGATACTGAAAATAAAAAATATCTGCCAGATTCTTTCTTGTATTCTTTAACAGGACAGCAGGAATTTTATATTAAACTGCTAAATAAACAAAAGGACAAGCACTGGGATGAATCAGGTGAAGAGTTTTATGATACCCCTGTTGCAATGCTTTCTTTATATGGGGGGGAAGACTCTAGAATAACAGATGCTAAGAATTGGTTATTAGACAAGCAAGATAAAGACGGAAGCTGGAGAGCTAATATAAGAAATACAGCATTCATTCTTGCAGCTGTTTGGCCAAAAGTAGCAGACACTTTTGACGACGGAGATCCAGATGACTGCATTTCTTCAAATCTTTATTGTGTTCCTCAAACAGAATGTGATGAAGCCCAAGGCAATGTTTTAAATGCTTATGAATGCGCAGGATTAAAAGTTTGTTGTGACAAGCAAAAAACCATCGACACATGCGCAGTTCAAGGGGGGGCAAAGTGTGATTCTTCTACTCATAAATGTTCTTATGGTGGAAGCACAGTTGAAGCATCAGACATTACATCAGGGCAAATATGTTGTGTTGGCGGGACCTGTGAAGAAAAAGAACCAGAAATAACTGCAACTTGTACATCAGATATTGGAACCTGCAGAATAACTTCTTGCCGTGACGACGAAGAAGAAAAATCGTCATACACCTGCCAGTATGAAACAGATAAATGTTGTGCACAAAAGCAAGAACCTCCTAAAAACTGGTTATGGATTTGGATATTTTTAGCATTAATTGTTTTAGTAATAATCGGAATTATTTTCAGGGATAAATTAAGAGAAGTCTGGTTTAAAACAAAATCAAGATTTGGTGGCAAAAAAGGAGGAGTACAGCCTCCAAGGGGAATGCCTCCAACACTAATGCCTCCAGGAGCAAGACTAATGCCAAGGAGAATATTGCCCCCAGGTGCTGTGCGCCCTATAATGAGGCCAATACCTAGCAGAAAACCAGAAAGCGAGATGGAAGAAGTTCTTAAAAAACTAAAAGCCATGGGAAAATAGGACTTTAGATTATTTAGTTTCTATATCAGAAAACAATTAGTTTATGGAACAATAATTTTTATAAACGTTTATTTTCAACTTACTAAATGGAATTTGAATTACACCAGTATTTTCTTAAAAAATTAAAGGAATTAGAAGAAAAAGATCCAGAGTATAATAAAGCTCTTTTTGGTTCTATTATGTTAGGGGGTGCTTCTGCTCCCTCTGTCTGCATTACATTATACGATGCACTTGAAGCTCAAATTAATTACCAAGCAAAAAGAAAAAACACTTCTCCAAAAAATATTGTTGATACGCTTTTTTTACAATCAAATGCGGACGAATTCATGCAGTTACTTTAAGCATGATTATGTTATAAGTTAGTTTAAAATAGAGAAAATAAAAATTTATTAACCTCTTTTTCTTTAGGATATTGCTAATGTAAAGCCTATGATAAAACACGATGTCATACAAAGTGCTAAATATTAAAAGTTGTTTGCTGGTTATCATTTTGACTTTTTTTGTATTAGCAATTTTTTCAATATCAATTATCTCTGCTATTGAAACCAATATTCCAGCTCAAGTTGCCAAAGGAGAAACGATAATTGCGAAAGTTTCTGGAAACTTTCTAAGCAGCATAAAGCCTGAAAACGTGTATTTTTATAGGGAGCATGTTAGAGTGCCATTTCCTTATGATGTTGCTCAGATAAATGATGAATTTTATCTTTATGCTTTGACAGAAGATAAACAAGAAGGCAATTATTCTATTGTAGTAAAAGGAGTTGAGTATTACGCAGGTTCCCAGATTACTGATAATGATATAATCCTGCCTTTCTCAATATCAAATAAAACAGCAGATTTTTCAGTTTTTCCTGGATTTATCATAACAAAAAATAATTTTTACCTTAAAGTCCAGAATCTTCAAAATAATAAAATAAACATAATTATAAAAATAAATCCAGAAGCTAAAGGGAGTACTGCTGGATTTTTTGCTTCACTATTTGGTTTTAGCGGCGATAATAGTGGCAACAACAATGAAACTATAATTAGTCTAAAATCTGGAGAAATAAAAAAAATAAATTTTGAGACAAACAGTATGAATACATCAATATTTGAAGCAGTAGAGTTAAGTTCTGATAGTTTAACCTATAATATTCCCGTTTATATTATTGCAAACAAAACCCAGCCAGCAGAAGAAACAACTTTATTTAGGTTTGACCCTGCCTTTATCAATCTTACAATGCCAACAAATACCAGCACAAAAAGAATAATTTACTTGCAGAACATAGGACAGACTGATTTGGAAAACATCACTCTTTTAGTTTCTGGAGGGCTTAACCCATATCTTTCTCTCTCAATGAGTGGGATTGACGAATTGGAAGCAGGTAAAACCAGCGAGGCAATTGAGCTTTCTTTTAATTCTTCTAATGAAGAAATAACAATTGAAGAAGAGATACGAGCAAAAACAGAAGGCGGGTTATTTGATTATCTCCCAATAACTTTGAAATTTGAGAAGAATTATGCCCCTCTTCAAAATAATAGTGCAATTAGCGATTACCAGCCATCGCGCATAAAAACTTGCGAAGAGTTGGATGGAGTAATTTGTGCAGAAAATCAAACCTGTGAAGGAGAAACACAAACTGCCAGTGATGGTCCCTGTTGTTTAACTCAGTGCAAGGAAAAATCAAAAAGCTTGTTAAGGCAGACAATTGGATGGACAATTGTTATTGTTTTGATTATATTTTTAGGCTGGTTTTTTAAATATAAGTATCGTGGGGCAAAACAAGAAGTTGATTTGTTAAAAACGGCAGGCGGGAAGAGATGATTTTATTTAGTTTATTTAGGAGTAAATTAATGCGGGAAATATACGATTTAAATAAAAATTGTGGAGGCATATAGATTAGTTGATTAATAACTTGTTGAGCACTGATTATCTACTAATCCCTTCTTAATAAATCTTGATTAAATAACTATCTTCTCTTTTTTTCAGGTTTATTCTCATCCTTTACTTTTTTGTTTCTTGCTTTATTCACCTTTTCTTTTTTTGGTTCTCCTTTACCCAACATTTCTTCAAGCTGTTTTTTAAGTTTTTTATTTTCAAAACTCAAAACTCTTGCAATTTCATCATATCCATGAAGTCTTCTTGTTAGTTCACTTAAAATATCTCCCCATCCCTGGTTTGTAATAGCAATTAATTCAGGGTAAACAACTTCTACATGGGCAGGCATATACTTAAACATCAAAATTACCAAGCTCATAATCTCATCAATTTCAACTTCGACTTCAGCAAACGTTGTGTAAAAATCTTTTTGCTCTTTTATCAGTACAGGCTCTTTTATTTTCTTTTCTTTAACCTTAACCCCTTTTTCCTCGTCAATTCTTTTTATTATTGCTTCAAGGCTTTCAATTAAATGCTCTGGTGGACGCCCTATGATTTCAAGCAGCAAAACTGCTTTAATTAAGTTTGTATCTTTATTTGATTCCATTTTTCCTTACATCATTTACTTTTTTTAGGATAAACAATAATATTAATGCTATACAAAAAAGAGCAAAAGCCCAAATAGTATTCTTTCCTTTTGCTTCTGATTTAAAATTTTCATCTGTTTTTATATCTTTTGGATTTAGATATATAATATTTGATTTATCTTCATCATTTATCGCACTCCCTGTTAATTGTACAGAACGCTCGCCATTAGTGTTTTTATCATTAACACTTTCTGGCTCTTCTTGAGTTTCATCAATTTGGTTTTCAGGTTCTTGCCATTCTTGCAGAGTATCCGAATCTTTTGAAATAAGACTATAACCACCAAAGATTAAATATTTGGTTTCGCTTCCTGATTCTCGTATTTTAACTTCAAAATTAATATTTCCTACATAACTCTCAATTTTCATTGTAAAATCTTCTTCTTGCCCTGATTCAATGGCTTCGCTAATATAATAAACAGTTGATTTCCATACTCCATTATTTAATATTCTTGCAATTCTTGCACCATCGCCAAACATATCAATTTTTACATCATAAGTGCCTGATTCAAAATCAATTAATTGAAGTTTAATCTGAAATTCTTTTCCTATTTCAACTTCATCAGGATAATCAATGGAAATATTCTGTGCAGAAATTGTAGGAATTACTAATAAGAAAAATAGGCAAAGCAATATTATCCTATTTTTTGCCATGAATAAAAGAGTAAACCAAACTATTTATATTTTATTTTAATACAGGAGCATAAGTATGAGGATAATTTCTTTCAGGTATTCTGCTTACACTCAGACTTTTTACAAATGCTCCTGGAGCAATTTCTGTACCACTTACTTTTCCTGATTCAGCACCGCAAAATCCGTGAAAAACTCCATAATTACCATCTGTTAAATCAATATGCATTAATGTTTGATTAGGTTCTCCAGTAATAAATACCCCACGAACTTCTTGAATTTTTCCATTTGTATAAACTCGAAATGCCCTTTTTGGATAAGTGTTATAATGACTTTCTTCTGGTAAAGTTAATCCTCCTTCAGTTCCCACCAACAATAAGCCATATTTTAACCCTTTTTTCTCGCATTCTGCTATCAATTCTTTTTTTAATTTTTCTTTTGAAACAGTTTTTGAAGAGGTTACAATAATATTAGACATTCTTGGGCATGGATCTGAATTTAATTCAGCCCTTGCATGTCCGTTTGAATTTGTTTTGAAATATCCTGCTGTTTCTCTTGAATGCATGTATTCTTTTAAAACTCCATTCTCCAAAAGCTTTACTTTCTTGCCAGCCACTCCCTCTTCGTCAAATTTATAATGTCCAAAAAGCGGATTCCCATTCCAATTTTCCAATGCAGGGTTATCTTCTACATGCAAAAAATTTGGCGCAATTTTTTCCCCAAGTCTGTCTTTAAATAAAGTTACTCCTCCTTCGCTAAACCACTCTTCGTCATCTTTCATTCTATGCGCTTCTAATGCATGCCCCATAACTTCATGAAATAATACCCCTACGTTTTCTCCATCAAGAATTGCCGGAAATGCTCCGCTATTTTGTATTGGAGCTTTTAATATTTCGCTTAATTCATGGGTAATTTGTTTTCCTTTTTTTATTATTTCGGTTATAGAAGGGATTTTAGTTATATCATTTCCCACCCATCTAAAGCTGTGAGGGATGACTCTCTTTTGCCCATCAACAGCCGTTATTTCCATAGATAAAAAATAATCTATAAAATTTGTAAATATCCTTGTTCCTTCTGAATTCAAGTAATATCTTTTTGTTAATGAAGCATCAAAATCAAAATTAATATCTTTTATTATCCGATTATTAATTTCTAATGAAGCTTTTGCGAGGTCACTTTCTAATTTTTTTAAATCAAATTCAAGGTTTTTTTCTTTTTCTGTATACTCTACTTTTTTGGCATCTGCAAAAAAAACATATTGCTCTCTTTTTTTTGTTCTTCCTAAAGTTTGGGCAAACCTTGATTCTAAATCTTCTGCACATTGCCAAAAAGTAGCATTTCCTACATCTTTTAAAACAATGTTACTCGCCAATGGTTCTAAGTTTCCTGGCAATTTGAATGATTCACTCTGAATCCCTCCGCCTTCTATTGGATGCCCCATTCTTATTTCAAGTCTTGCTTTTAAAGGAGTATAGCCTAAAGGTTCTTTTAAGAAATAAACTCCTCCATTCTCCATTTCCAGAATGTGCGAAATAGAATCATCTATCACACTCATAGAACAAAAAAATGGGGAATAACCTATTTTTGTATTATTTGGCCTTTTTACTTTTATTTTACTTTCTCTTAATTGTTCCAAATACCTTTCCATTATCCTAAAAATTTTAGAGTCAGCCATTCTGTTTATAAACCCAATAACGCTTTTTAAGAATAATTGTTGTCCAAAATAGATTTATTATTAAATAAGATACTCTTCCTACATCCAATTAATAACTAAAAAACTGGCTAAATCTCTCGCCTTTCTTTTTTGCCTCTTCTAAAGAAACTGCCCAGTTATTTCCCACATCTCTTAGCTTTTTAGGGTGCAAGAAAAGCCATCCTTCTCTGTTAAAACGCAGGGCAATTACTGGATGTAACCCAAAAATCTCGCAAAAAATCATAAACTGCTCAATTTGTTGTTTTGAAATATACTTCACAGGTTTTTTGCTTGATTTAACTTCAATTGCATATTTTCTCCCGCCTGCTTTGCCTGCAATTAAATCGCATTCAGCATTTTCCATAACACCGCTTCCTGCAACCCTTACAGCTCTCCATCCAGCTTCAATGAATTTCTTAAATAACTCGCGTTCAGCATTGCTTCCCTTGGATTTGTTGGACATTTTTTACAAGTTCTTTTTATAGGTTATCTAATGGACTTTTTATATTTTTTATAGATGCCTGAGAAATTTGTGTGTAGATTTGCGTTGTTTTTATATCTGAATGCCCTAAAAGCTTCTGAATTATTCTCAAATCAGTTCCATTTTCAAGAAGGTGTGTTGCAAAAGAATGCCTAAGCAGGTGTGGATAAACTTCTTTTGTAATTTCCGCCTTTTTTGCGGAATTCTCAACTATTTTTCCAATACTCTTCTTTGTTAATTTTCCTCCTCGATTTGATGGAAAAAGAATTTTATCAGGGTTCAATTTGATATATGCTTTAAGCTCTTCTGTGAGTGATTCAGGAACTTTGACAAACCTGTCTTTCTTTCCTTTTGCTAGGTTTATATGAATTAATTTTTCTTCAAAATTAACATTCTCTTTTTTTAAATTAATAATTTCAGAAACTCTTAATCCGCAACCATAAAGAATTTTTAATATGAGTTTATGTTTTATGTTTGAAGTAATCTTAATCATTTTTTTAATTTCTTCTGGTGTTAATATTATAGGGATTGTTTTGTTTCTTTTTGGTTTTGGAATATAAATGTTTTGATTTAAAATATTCTTAAAAAAATATTCAAGTGCGAAAATTGTATGATGTACAGAAGAAGGTTCGTTTTTCTCAAGCTTTTTTAATATATATTTTTTAGCATTTTCAAAATTTGGCATTTCATTAAAATAATTCAAAAATTCAAAATATTTTTTAATATGAACAAGGTAGGCTTTAGAAGTTTCTTTAGAATAATTTCTTAAAATCAAGTTTTCTTTTAATTTGTCAAAGAGCACCCATTTTTCTTCCTGCATAATTTAATCAAACCCTTATTACTTAAAAAGGTTACCATACATCTCTTTTAAGATGGGAATATAACCTCTGGTTCTATTTCCATCATGTTAGTTTCAATTTTTGAGAATGCCTACAAGTTAGAGTTCAAACAAAGAAATAGGAAATAATATTTTTTCTCCCACCCAATAGGAGAGACGCGCGCAGTTTTCTTTTCAAGAAAACTAGATAGCAAAAACTTCGTTTTTGGATTTATATGGGGATTTCCTTAGTGCTTCGCACAGATAGTCTCGGCTTCGCCTCGCAGAAAAACTTCTTTTATCCGACCAATGAAAACCCACGAAATTAAAATTTCGTCTAACAGAGGATAAAAGGTTCGCTGTCGCTCTCCCAAATTTTTCTATTTATTTTGGGGGAGTTCCTAATCCTTCGGATAGATAGTCGGCTCACGCCAAATTATCTTCTCCTACTTCTTCCTCTGCCAGTTAAAGCCCAAATTATTACTCCCACAATAACTGAAGCAATTATCCAACCTGTCCAATTACTAAAAAATCCTTTTATCACACTTATAATTTTTGAAAAAGAATTTGTTTGAATCTCAACACCTTCGGATTTTCCTTCAAATTTTACTTGATTATCTACTATGCTGTTTGGGATTTTATATTGAGAATTTATGTTTATTGCTTTTTTCTCATCATAAGGATTTTGATAATACTCAATATTTTGAAGGTCTAAAGTCGGTGTCAAAATCCAATCACTTACTCTTTTATCTCTCTCCATATTATTATAAGAATTTAATGGAATATAAAACTCAAATTTGCTTTTTGGAGGAATATAAGCTGGACTTCCCATAATTTTATGAGTTTCAGTTTCTTTACCATTTCCATTCCAATTTCCTAAATTTTTGTTTTCTACTAAAATCCTCAAATTTATAGAATCACTATTTTCAGAACCCACTTTAACCCAAAAATCAAAATTATTTTTTATGGTAACTTTTAACATAACATTATTATCAGGATTTGCAATTCCCTTGATACATCCTTGATAACATTCAGTATCAAAATCAAATTCCGCCGCCGAAGTTATTGGCAGAATTAACATCAAAAACAATAAACTTATTATGAATATATTTGATTTTCTCATAAATTTTATATGAGTTTAGTTCTTTTAAACTTTACTTTCACAAAAAGTAAAGCTTTTTATATATGCTTTTATCTATTTATTTAAGATGGCAGACAAAAATAAAAACAATTATCTTTGGATTGGAATTGCGGTTGTTGCTGTCATCATCATTGTTATTTTCTTTATGAACAATTCCGGCATTTCAAAAATAAATACAAATACTATAAGTATTACTGACTTTAAATATGTTGAACATGAAAACGATGGACCCTTATACTATGTTGATAGTTCTGGGCTTTGGCCAGGAAAGATTGTTTTTACTTCCCAATTTAATATTGATGTTGGAAATATAGAAGGGTTGTATATTTATCTTTTTAATGAAGAAGGAGAAAAACTTTTTTTGAGAGAACCTAGTGGATATGGATTTGAAAATAAACTCAAAAAAGGTGAAAATAATGTTGTTTTTAGTTTTCCAGGAGATTCTTTATACAAATCAACAGACATAAAAATTTGCCTTTCAAAAAAAGATTATCCTATTTATGATAAAGCAACATATAATCAATACATAGATAAGCTTTCTTGTATATCAAAAAATCTTAGGGCTATTAGTTTTAATTTAGAGATAACCCAGTCTCCAGATACCTTAAATTTACAAAAAGGTAAAGGTGGTAATGTTGTATTGAGAATTACTAACATCGGGGAAGATACTGCTCCATCAATATTAAATTTTGATAATGCAAATAATTTTTATGTTAGACAACAAAATACAAAAAACAATTTATGGTTAGAATCTGGAGAATCCTTTGAGTATATCTTTGAAGTTAGTTCTTCAAATGATGTGGAAGTAGGATATCACGAAATTAATGGATATCTTGATGGAGTTTATGTAGATAAATTTGGATTCAAAAAAGATTCAAAAATAAAAGTCAATGTAATCTAATTCTAAAACCTTCTTTTAGAAAAAGAAGCAAAATAGGAACTCCCCCGTCTTCTTTTTTTTTCAAAAAAGAAGCAAAAAGCTGGCGGGCAATCTCTCTAATAAAATGGTCGTTGCTTCCACCTCCTCCCCCACCCTGAAAGAAAAATTAAAACTCACGAGGTCGCTTCTTGCTCCACTCGTGCCTCACTCTTTCAGAGTTCGGTCAAGCAACAGCAGATTAAGAGGTAATTTCTTTTTGCTTCGCAAATTTTCTTCGTGAAAACCAGAAATTAGCCCAAATGTCAATCCAGCTCTCAAAAATTTCTCAGCTCGTCATTTCATTCCAGAGGATAAATTTTTGGAGGGATTGCCACTTCTCTTAATCGCATACGTTAGTTTCAATAAGCGGGCGAGCTAAATAATAAATTGTAGAATTATTTTGAAAGGCAAGCGTCTTGATTTCTTTCTTGCATTTTTTCTACTGTATTGTAAATTCTTGCACGATTGTATCTTTGTGTTAAAATAGGATATACTCCAAGAGCAAGATTTAATCCTGATCCAAGTGCAGCCATACCATATCTACCATCAGATAAGTAATCAACGGTTTGACTTGTAAATAAAGCTGCTGCCAGAAGATGTATTCCTTCATTTATTCTAGTTGCATAATCAAATTTTCTTAATCCATCTTCTGAGAAATCCCAAATAAGATAGTTATTTACGAAATGGGCTCTTTCTGTTCCAAACAATTTTTTCACTAATTTTCTATAAGTTTCAGCACATAATTTTTTAAAATGTCTTACACCTAATGCTCCATATAATCGCCCATTTTTCTCAAATGATTTGGGCATAAAATACCAGTCTGTTGCTTTATTTACAAAATTTCTTTTATCTGATGGAGGTACCCCTGTATAAAGTTCTCTCTCCAAACCTGACAATTCTCCAGCTTCACTTGAATTAAAATCCTGTTCCATAATAATTAGTTAAATCTTGTTCTTTATAAATGTTTCTATTCTGTTACTACTTATAAGATATAAATATATTCTGGCGCCTGCCTTAATTCTTTAAAACGCTCGCCCGCTTACTCTGATTTTTTGCCTTCGGCATCGTTGCACTAAATTTTAGTCCCTGCAAGTATTCGGGAGAGATTAACAGCGATTAAAGGGCTTTTTTTCCCTTCAGTCACATTGCACTAAAAAATAAATGGTGAAATTTAAACAAGTTTTTTATCAATAAGTCTCTTTAACTTCTCAATAACCTTAAGAATATCTGTCAACTTTCTATCAATATAACTTTCTTTAACAAAAAATCCTTCATAAGCTATCTTATTTCGTGTTATTCTTAAGTCATCTATTAAGGTAATTTCTGCCTGGCCAAACTCTTTATAGTTTGCTTCTAAATATTCTATTTGTCTCTTATGTGCTTTTTCACCAATCGCTTTATGACCATCAAGCAATAAAATTATGCTTATTAATTCTCTGATAATTTCGTAATACTCCTTTGCTACATTTGAAGGAAATTTAATTTTATCTATGAATCTTATCATTTCTAGAGTAGCCTCTACCATTTTGAGAATTGAACGTGCTTTCTCTTTGTCTGGTGTTACTCTTATTAATTCTTCCATATCAAAAAACCTTTAAATATCCCTTTAGTATCACTCCGTTTATTATGTTATTTCTAAGTTCTTTACTTAATTTATTGAAATTATCACTAAAGAAGATATTAATCTTTCTACTTAGCTTTTTTTCAAAATGTGTTAAATCTATTTTTTCTTTGTCAGATAAAACAAATAAGTCTATATCGCTCTCTTTTAAATCTTCTCCTTTAGACGCAGAACCAAATAATATAATAACGTCAGGCATACAATTTTCTGAGAGGTAATCTATTAATCCAGATTCTTTTATTCTAATGACAATATCCATTCTTTTAAGAAACTTAAACTCTTTATCATCTCTATTTGCGTAATAAACAGGATAACCATGAATTCTATGTTTAATCTTTATTACTAATCTCTCTTTTTCCAATTCATTAAGATACTTTTTGACAGATGGTGGAGCTACTGCTACCTTTCTGCTTATCTCTCTAAGCTGAAACCCAATTCCCTCAGGAGAGGGGTCATTCAAAAAAATCCTTAGTATTTTATGCCTGTTATCTTTTTGTAACATATGTAATAATTTAGTTACAATTGTTATTTAAATGTTTCGGTTACTTAAAAGCAGACTAAACGTGCCCCCATTTTTAACTATAGTTCCGACGACTTTGGATTTTTTCCCTTCAGTCACATTGTACTAAAAAATAAATAAAAAAATAAAAAATAAGTTAATTTAATCTTCATCAGTTTCGTTGTTTTCTGAGTTGTTTTCGTTATTACCCTTGTTATCTTTATTGTTTTGCCAAGAGAAAAACTTTTTCCAGAAAGGTATTTTTCCAGAGTTTTTTAAGTTGCTTATTTGGTTTGCTTTTCCTGGGTTTACTGTGCTCTTAATAGTTGCCAAGTCAACATCAAAACTTCCGTCAATGTTCTCGTCATCTATAATTAAAGTTCCTTCCCATATTATTAGGCCTGAACTTGTTTCTGCTTTCTTTTCAAGACTTAATGTTCCAACTGATTTGCTTTCAGTTTCATCTAAATCTAAAATTTTTGCCTTTACTGGAATTACATAGAAGCTTATACTATTAGCAGTTTCTGTTTCATTTGTTGCGCTGTTGTTAGAACTTCCAATTTTAACAAGCTTGTAAAGTCCTATTCCTGCAATATTAAGCCTTCCAACTTGCCTTACAATCCCTGTATCTGTTACATTTCCTGTTTCATTGTTGATTTTTGCAAATCTTTGGCTTACCCATAGTCCTGCAATTAAATAACCTTCATTGTTACTTTCATTTCCATTTTTAGAAGTTATCCATCCAGTGCCTTTCAACACAGTTGCAAAACCAAGTTTACCATACTTATTTTTAAGTCCTAAGCCAGTTTCGTTTAGTGCATCTGTTACATTTCCATTTTCCAAGTCAGCTGATAAAATTTCTGAAACACCTATAGCTTTTTCATTAGACTTTTGCTTAGCTATCTCCATTCTTTCTCTTGCCTTGTCTGTGATTTTTCCAGTTGCTTTTGCTTTAAATCCATTTTCTAAAGCTTTATCTGGAACAGCCATTGTAAATGCAATAGCAAACACGCTTACAACTAACAACGCTATAATCAAAATTCCTGTTTTCATTTTACTTGTTTTTTTAACCTCCTTACATCTGTATATTTCATGGTTTTCACAAGAAAAATAGGTTTATCTATTCTGTCTGGAACAAAAATGGAACCATTTTTGGAACAATGTTAGAACAAAAATACACTAAATTTGAATTTAAAAAAATTAAAACAGCAAGTTTTATAAGTATACAGGGGCATTGATATTTATGACAGAATTTAATGTTGTTATAGAAAAAGATGAAGATGGTTTTTTTGTAGCTAGCGTTCCAGAGATTCAAGGATGCTATACACAAGGCAAAACTATCCAAGAAGTATTAGAGAGAATTAAAGAAGCAATAGAAGTTTGTTTGGAAGCAGATGGTGAGGACATAAGACCCATGAAATTTGTAGGAATTCAAAAAGTGGAAATCATAGGATAAAAATGGGAAAGCTTGTTCCTATTTCCGGTAAAAAGTTGTGCAAAATATTAGAAAAATTAGGCTTTGAAAAGATACATGGCAAAGGAAGCCATTTGAGGTTTAAACATCCAGATGGAAGGAGAACTGTTGTTCCAATTCATGCTAATGAAACTCTTGGAATTGGTTTGTTAAGTGCAATTCTTAGACAAATAAAATTAAGCAAAGAAGAATATGAAAAATTGAGGATGAAGGTTTAGTTTTTAGTTCCTGCATCCTTAAAATTAGCTATTAATAAAACTGTAGTAACTGTTAGTTATTTATCTCAAACTCACAATCTTATTCCTTCCCTCACCTTTTCTATTTATCAATCCTTTTTTTTCCAATTCCCTTATATGCCTGGAGAAAGAAGCTTTTGGCATATCATCACAAAGTTTTCTTAAAATTGAGCTTTTAATCTCTTTATGCTCTTTAAGCTTTTCAATTATTAATTTTTCTCTTTCATTTAAAACCTGCTTTAATATTTCTATTCTTTTTTCTTTGTTTTTCCTAGCATTTATTGGTTTTTTCCTTTTTTCTCCTTTTTGTTTTTTCATTCTTGAAAAAAACAAATAACCCAAAACAGCTAATATAATTAAAACTGCAAGAATAACAATAGCTGTATAATCTCTTAAAACTTTAACTTTATAACTTATGTTAGCTTTATCACCTACATAAACAGATATCCTACCATTGTCAATTGCTATGCTACTTTCGTTTCCTTCAATTTTTTCTATAATCGCTCCTTTTGGAAGAACAACATTTATTTCAGCTCCTTCAAGAAAATAAGAAAAACTCCAAACTTCGCCTTGCTTGCTTGTTAGCTCTTGTGTACCCCCAATCACATCACCATTTTTAACTTCAATTCCTTCTGGAAAGTTTAAACTCTCTGTTTGCTCATTTGTCTCACCAAGAAACAAGGCATTTCCGGTTTCATCAACATAAATATTTAGGTATGTGTATGCAGAAGCAAGGTTTACAAATAGAAGAAATGTAATTAAGACAGCTATAAGTAATTTTAAATTTCTTTTCATTAGCATTTATGGAAATTGAGATATTTATAAGTTCCTCTTAAATCCAAAGCACCAGTTGATAAAATATAAAAAATAAAACCTCCTCCAACAGAAGATGGAATAAAAGTTTCAATCCTCAAACATACTTAACATAAATTTCAAAGAATTTCCTAAAAGTTTCTTTAAATTTCTCTAAAATAAATCTTTCAAGAGTATCATAATGTCTGTTGTCAAAGTTTTTTAATGCACTTAAATAAGCAATCCTCTGGCTTTTTCTTATTATAAGAGGGGGGTATTTGTTGTTTATTAATATAACATTAATTAAAAACCTTCCAACTCTTCCATTTCCATCTTCAAAGGGATGTATTCTCTCAAATTTACCGTGAAAAAGAGTAGCTAACTTTAAAGGATGTATTTTGCCTTTGCTTTCATTGTACCATTTTATTAGTTTATTAATTTCTTCCTGTACTTTTTCAGGGGGAGTGGTTTCAATGTTTCTGCCTACAATTATGTTAGGAACTACTTTATAACCTTCATTCACTTCTGTGTCCTTTACAAGCATTTTGTGCATTTTAACAATATCTTCAGATGAAATTGAAAATTGATTTTTAATTATTAAACCAACAACTTTTCTGGAGTTTTTTGTGTCATATATCTCTCTTAAGTCTTTTCCTTTTATTGAGATATTTTCAAACATTACTATAACGACATCTTTTAAAGTCATTGAATTGCCTTCTAACGCATTGCTTTCATAGGTAAAATTAGCAGTAAATCTGTCAAATAAATCTTTAAGGCTTGTTTTACTTAGTTTTTTAATCACTCTTTTGTAGTCTACCTTTATTGATTCAATTTTTTCAAGTTCTTTTTTGTTAAATATATGGTCTGGTTTAAATATTTTAAGAACATATTTTAAATTCTCATTTTTCTCTTTTTCCTCAAAAATCTTCTTTAATTCTTTATTGCCCTGATTTTTGTATATAACTTCAAGACTTGTTACTTTCCCATCTGGTAATCTAATTGATTTTACAGCGTATTTGTATCTTTTGCCCTTTATCTTCTTATTTTTAAAGTACATAATATTAGTTATCCCTACATATTTATAAATGTTCTGTTTTTGTAGGTATAACTAAAAAATAAAACAAAAAATGCTTATAATTTTTCTTTCTCCAACATTTCCTCAAACTTTTCTTTTAGCGATTTAGTAAATAAAGGACTTTTTAGCTATAATGTTATGTCTTTATCATATAAATATTTAGATAAACATAAGATGAAACGAGATTTACAAATAAAATAATTATTGTTAAAGTTGCTATAAGTAATTTTAAATTTTTTATCATTAGCATTTATGGAAATTAGGATATTTATAAGTTACTTGTCACTAAATCTATTCCAGATCATTCCTAAGCAATTATTGCAAGTATTATAGGTATTAGGGAGATATCCAAGTAATTCAAATGCAAAAAAATCGTAATATTTTTAATTAATTGTTACTTCTTTATAAAAGTAACAAGATAGAAACATTTATAAAAGGCAGATTATACTATATTCTAACATAAACTACTTTAAAGTAGTATAAATAAAATGAAACAAAAACTTTCAGTAACAATCGACGAGAAAACCATTAAAATAGTGGAGCAAATAATTAAAAGGGGAATTTTCAGGAATAAGTCTCATGCTGTTGAATTTGGCTTAAATAAATTAATAAATGAGAGCAAGGAGACAAATGAAAATGCCAGAAACTAAAAGACTATCTGAACAAGAAAAAGTAAGAAAGGTTTATGAAATTGCAGGAGATAGGGGGCTGTATGTAAATACTAACTTTGACGTTTTTAGCGATGCTCCTGAGTGGGTTTCACTTGCTATGGGGGCAGGATATAAAGTTCCACTTATAAAACCAGGAACAAATGCATATGCCTCCCCCTTGCTTTTTGTAACTTTGACTTCTTTGCTTAATCACGGAACAATGTTGCTTACAGGCGGTCCAGGAATAGGAAAAACTACCAGCTCTGAACTTGCAGGACCTCTTTTTATAGGTACATCTCTGGAAGAAATTCTGGCATCTGAAATACAGGGGCATCCACAGCTTACTGAAGAAAAAATGGTAGCTTCGTATGACTTAGGAAAGCTTGTTCATACTGGAGAGAGGGTTGTTATACCTAATAAATTTTTAGAATCTGCAGTGAAAATAATTGATGAAGGAAATAGGATACCCCCAGATACTCTTAGCATTTTAATGAAATTGGTTGATACAGGAAAAGCAGTTTATGGAGGGAATTTATTAACTGCAAGGCCAGGACCTTTATTCGTTACTGCTAATTATGCTGATGAAGGAACTTTTCAATTTACTCCTCCATTTTTAGACAGGTTTGATGCTGCTGTTATGGTAACAAGCCCTGCTCCATGGGATTTGAGAAAAATTAGAAACAGGGGAGATGAAAAACTTAACGGCAGTAATTTAGAGGGACTAACTCATGTGAATGATGGGCTGAAATTAGATATACCTGCAATTAGAAAAGAAATTAATGAAATGCCAGAAGCAGTAGAATATAATGCTTCAAAAGTTGAAAATTTTTCTGATTTTGTTTATTCTACATTAAGGTTTTCAGAAGCTGCGAGCCAGAATATAGAGAGGGCAACTAAAGGAAACGCATGGAAAATTAACCAGGATAATGCCTCTGCAGGGCACTTTATTAATGCTCCACACACAAAAACCTTAAATGAGTTAACCATAAGAACAATGAGAGCCATGCCGAGATATGCAAAAGCTTTTGCATGGTTTAATGGCGATAAGGAAGTTGATGTTTCTCATCTTAAAACAGTTATGCCTTATTTGTTATGGCATAAAGTTCAACCTTCACAAGCTGCTTTAACAGACAATCCGCACTATCATAATGACAGAATTGCATTTATTGAAGATTTAATTAAAGATATAGAAACGCAATATGATGATTTTAGAGGTAGTCCAATACACAAAGAGGTTTACATTCCAGCTTTGATGGCAATTAAGTCAGGGGAATATAAAGAAAAAACAATAAATGAGAAAGGCGAGGAAGGAGAAGAAAAACTTAAAAAAATTGTCAGGAATGCAATTACGCAGTTGGGAAATATTGATAAACCTTGGGCAGTTACATTAGCAAACCATTTGGCTTCAGAATATAACCATAGAAATAATGGGGATAATAGATAGTAATGGAAGCAGAACAAAAATAAAATGAAACACGAACAAGATATCAGGCCTTTGGTTCCGCCAAAGCCAGAAGAATTAGAAGGATGGCAGGAAAGAGCGAGAGCTTTGCTTGAAGGAAATTTTGAAA
>Ga0209542_10000182_pt1 | contig 155379 bp, 157 predicted proteins | sample RifCSPhighO2_01_FD_184028 | JGI IMG/M metagenome (GOLD analysis project Ga0209542, IMG submission 184028) | Soil microbial communities from Rifle, Colorado - Rifle CSP2_plank highO2_0.1 (SPAdes) (version 2) | ecosystem: Environmental > Terrestrial > Deep subsurface > Rock core/Sediment ... | reverse complement strand
AAGCCCGCCATAAAAATTTACGAGGACTATTTTGGAGAAGAAGAGGCAAAAGTTTTGCGTACGGAAACATTGGCAAAGCTTGCTATAATGTATCCTCTGGGCATGAAGGTTTCCGGTTCGGAAGAGCTTCTTATTCGCGACCCCATAACGGTTGATGAAAAAGGTTCCATCACATGCGCTGCTGAGATTCCGGAAGGGTCCGAAATACGCCTTATGGTGGGAAGCAGGGATGAAGCGGTTAAAGTGGCAAAATCTGCAGCAGAAAATGCAGTGGCACAGCTTGAAGGAAGCACGCCAAAAGCGGTTATTATATTCAACTGCATTGCCCGCAACAAGCTTTTTGGAGAAAAATCTGGGGATGAAATCAAAGCTATTCAGGAAGCCGTCGGTTCACAAGTGCCGCTTATTGGTTTCTATACATACGGCGAACAGGCTCCTTTGGGAGGGGAAGTAAAAAATATAGAGAGATGCAACTCCGCCTTCCACAATGAAACGGTGGTTATCTGCGTTCTAGCCGACTAGCATGTTCTGAAAATTAATATGCAAAATGCAAGCGAACAAAAAGTAATGTTTCGCGCCCTGCTGTATAAGTTTTACATAGCCCTGATTATATTGCTCGCAGTTTTTTCCGTTTTCATGTGGCTTTTAGGGGTTGATATATTGATTCTTGTTCCTCTTGCTCTGATTTTTACCGTTCTTACGCGAATTGTGCTCATACTCTTGGTCTTAAAAGATGTCCGTAAAATGTACTTGCGCACCGCTAAGCTGGAAGAAAATGCAAACCAATACAGTATTGGCACCCGCCTACTCATCAGGCGCGACCTTGAGCTTGCCAGGGCCAACGAAAAACTTCAGGAATTCGATGAAATCAAGTCAAATTTTATTTCTGTCGTTGCCCATCAGCTTCGCACTCCTCTTTCTGGAATTAAGTGGACGTTGAATATGCTTCTCTCCGGAGATTTGGGCGCCTTGAATAACGACCAGAAAACATTTCTCATGAAAAGCTATGAGTCCAATAACCGCATGATTACTCTGGTCAACGATATGCTGAACACTGACCGTATACAATCCGGCAAAATGCATTTTGGTTTCCGATTCGTCAATGTCATAGACTTGCTGGATAACGTTTTATTTGAAGTCAGTTCTGAAGCCATAAAAAGAAACATTTCTATAGAATTTAAGCGCAAGTTTGAAAATTTGCCACAGGCGTATATTGACCCTGAAACGATGCGTGCCGTCTTCCAAAACTTGCTGGAAAATTCTATTAAATATACAATGAAAGGCGGCAAGATTGAATTGGATGTAGAACCGGACAAAGACAACCTTTTGATTTCTGTGAGCGACAACGGAATAGGCATTCCGCAGGCAGAGCAGAAAAAAGTCTTTGACCGTTTTTTCAGGGCTCGCAATGCGGTAAAGCTGGAAACAGACGGTTCGGGGTTGGGGCTTTATATTGCCAAGTCCATTGTTGAGAAAAATGGCGGGAAAATATGGTTTGAAAGCGAGGAAAATAAAGGGACAACGTTCCATTTTACAGTGCCGGTAAAAGCGGGAAGCGATATTAAAAAAGTATAAATATTTATTTGTAATTATCTAACAGGATGAATAAAAAGATTTTAATAATTGAAGACGACACGTTTTTAGGGGATGTTTTAACCAAAAAATTAGCGAATGAGGGGTTTGAAACGCTTCTTGCTCGTAACGGCGCGGAAGGCTTTCAGAAGATTTATTCTTGGAAGCCGGACCTTATTCTTTTGGATATTATTTTGCCTAACATGAATGGCTATGAAATACTTGAAGCAAAAGCAAAAGATAACAATATTGCCGATATTCCTGTTATTGTCATATCCAACTCCGGCCAGCCGGTAGAAATAAACAGGGCGCTCGCCCTTGGCGTTAAAGACTATCTGATTAAGGCCCAGTTTGACCCGGAAGAAGTAATGGTCAAAGTCCGTTCCCAGATTCGCAAGAGCGAAACCGGAAGTCCCGCTCTAGGCGACTCAAGCCATTCCGCTCAATCAAAATCTCCGGATACCAGTTTGGAGGGTAAAAAAATAATATGGGTAGAGGATGACAAATTTCTCAATGATATTATTTCCAGGAAGCTTGGTAGCACAAAATGCGAATTTTTTCATTCCAGCGAAGGGGGAGAAGCTCTGCGAATGATTTCCGAGAAAATGCCGGATATTATTCTTCTTGATATTGTTCTGCCAGGCATGGATGGGTTTGAAATTTTGAAAAAAATAAAGGCTGACCAGAAAATAAAACATATCCCGGTTATCATGCTGTCCAATTTGAGCCAAGCAACAAATGAAGAAAAATGCAAATCTCTTGGAGCCAGCCGTTACCTGGTAAAGGCTACTGTCACACTTGATGATATTATAGATGATATAAAAGCGGTTATTAGTGAAAATTCTAAATAATCAAACTTCTTTCTTGGCACGTGTTTTTGAATTCGTGTTATATTAGTGTGATGAAATTTCAAATAAGGCGGGATTTCGAGGCGGCTGGAGATCCCAGTACTAGAGCAGAGCTCAGTACGGGGCAGAAAGTGCTAATGTAATGTTTTGTATGTCTAAAAATGTTTTTAAATTACATAGTACTTTTCTGCCTAGCGGAGACCAACCCAAGGCAATAAAACAGCTGGTGGAGGGGGTCAAAAAAGGTCTGAGGCACCAGACTCTTTTTGGTGTGACCGGCTCCGGCAAGACATTTACTGTTGCTAATGTAATCCAGGAAATTCAGAAGCCAACCCTGGTTATCGCCCATAACAAAACCCTGGCTGCCCAGCTGGCGCAGGAATACCGTGAATTTTTCCCGAACAACGCCGTGCACTATTTTGTTTCCTACTATGACTACTATCAGCCGGAGGCCTACATGCCGGTATCGGACACATATATAGAGAAGGAAGCTATGATAAATGAGGAAATTGAACGCTTACGCCATGCTTCCACTCAGGCGCTTCTCTCGCGCAAAGACGTCATTATTGTTGCTTCTGTTTCTTGCATCTACGGACTTGGCTCTCCGGTGGAATATGAAAAAGTAAATCTTAAAATTGCAAAAGGTGAGAAAATTTCTCGAGCAGAATTCATAAGAAAACTTGTCGGTATTCATTTTGAGCGCACCACAGCCGACCTCTCTTCCGGACAGTTTCGGGCTGTGGGTAATATGCTTGAAATCATGCCAGTTTCAGAGAAAGTTATTTATCGGATTGAAATTGAAAATAATAAAATTAGAGAAATACTGCAAATAGATGCAATTACTAGAGAAATTATTAAAACAGTTGAAATATTTTTTCTTTTCCCGGCAAAACATTTTATTTCTGGGAAAGAACAGAGCGAACGGGCTTTTAAATCAATAAAAGCCGAACTTACAGTACGGCTGAAAGAACTTGAAAAAGAAGTAAAACTTCTGGAAGCCGAGCGCCTGAAGCGCCGAACAACATACGACCTTGCTTTGATTCGCGAAATGGGATACTGCAATGGCATTGAAAACTATTCTCGGCACTTTTCCGGCAAAGCTCCGGGGGAAGCGCCTGATACACTCCTGTCGTATTTTCCCTGCTCCGCCGAGGCTACGCAGGGCAAGCCACACATACATACTGCTGATTGTAAACCAGACTTTTTAACAGTAATAGATGAATCTCATGTTTCCGTTCCGCAAATAGGTGCTATGTACGCTGGTGATGCCTCACGCAAACAATCACTTGTTGATTTTGGATTTCGTCTGCCAAGTGCCAAAGACAACAGACCTCTGAAGTTTGGAGAATTCGAACAGCGGGTTGGGCAGACTATTTATACTTCTGCAACTCCAGGAGATTATGAAAGGGAACATTCGGAGCAAATAGTAGAACAAGTCATTCGTCCTACTGGACTCATTGATCCTGTCGTAGAAGTTAGACCAATAGTGGCAAGGATGCCCCTTGCCACTGGGTATCCTGGACAGATAAAGGACTTCATTAAAGAAGCGGAGAAGAATATCAAAAATGGCGGGAGAGTCATTGCCACCACATTGACCAAGAAAATGGCGGAAGATTTGAGTGAATACCTAAAAGAAAAGGGGATTAAAGCCGAATATCTTCATAGCGATATCAAAACAATTGAACGTATTGAAATTCTGACAAATTTTCGCCGAGGGAAATTTGATGTGCTTGTTGGGGTCAATCTCCTGCGAGAAGGTTTGGATTTACCGGAGGTAACACTCATTGGAATTCTAGATGCGGATAAAGAAGGGTTTTTACGAAGCGAAACGTCGCTCGTTCAGATTATTGGCCGCGCCGCACGAAATGTTCTTGGAAAAGTTATTTTGTATGCTGACCACGAGACCCGCTCCATGCAGTATGCAATTGATGAAACAAACCGTAGACGTGACTTGCAGATTGCTTACAACAAAAAGCATGGCATTACTCCGAAAACAATCATAAAGAAAATTCAAGATATCACAGACCAGCTCAAGAGTGAACACGCAAAAACTGTTGACGAGCTTTTAAAACTTGACCAAAAACTTTTTGAAAAAGACCCGCAAAAACTTATCAAACAAAAAGAAAAACAAATGGAAGGTGCTGTAAAAATATTGGATTTTGAGTCTGCAGCGTTATTACGCGATGAGATTACTGAACTCACCAAGAAATTGGAAAAACTAAAAAAGCGACCGAACGAGAGCGATGGAAGTACTGAGGCTAGTAAGCCGAATGTGAAAAAAGTTAATCCCAGAAACAAAGATTTACTTCAGTAATTGACAAAGTAATTAAAGAGTGGAAAATGACAAGTAGAGGAGGGTTTATGAGTGATGGTGCAGAGATTAGTCCTAGTGGATATGGGGTTCTGTTCGGTGCATTTGTCGCAGCTATTTGTTTTGGTTTTGCCTCTGATAGTTTTTTAGTTGGATTGGGGGTTTTCTTTGGTCTGTTGGCAATTGAGTCAACAGCACTTAATGGGCATATGTCTCGGCTAAATGAGGAAACAAGAAAACAGACCTTATTATTCGAAGAAATCCGAGATCTTCTCAAGGAATCTGTTGACTCAAAAGAGCCTCTATGAGAAAGATTGAATTCAAAATCCGATTTATGGAATCAAGATTTTTGTCTTTGCTCGGGGTTTTACCCCGGGCTTTTTGTTTTTATATCTATTATGGTATGATTTACACCTCCCCTTACAATGGCTGTACACCTTCCACATCTTTGATTACAAGATGTTCAAGGCCTTGCGGTTGGGTCCCCACCAGAACCTCACCCATATGGACAGCTCAGGGTTTATTTTTGCATATAAAATGAAAAAAGATATCCAAGGAGAAAAAATCATAGTTAAAGGTGCTAGAACCCATAACCTGAAAAATATTACTGTAGAAATACCACGAAACAAGATGGTGGTTTTTACGGGTTTGTCCGGCTCCGGCAAATCATCGCTTGCTTTTGACACTATTTTTGCTGAAGGTCAACGCCGGTACGTTGAATCACTTTCTTCTTACGCACGGCAGTTTTTACGTCAAATGCAAAAGCCGGATGTTGATGAGATAGTCGGCTTGTCTCCTGCCATTTCCATTGACCAGAAGTCACGTTCCAATAATCCTCGTTCAACTGTGGCGACTATCACGGAGATTTATGATTATTTACGTATTTTATATTCACGCATCGGCCATCCCCATTGTTTGGTTTGTGGTGACGAAATAAAAAAGCTTTCAAACGAAGAAATCAAAAACTTCGTTCTAGGAAGAATTGCTCTAGTGTCAAGGGGCATCATTGACACACCTAAAAAAACAAAAATTCCATTACCTATATATATTGAGATTTTTGCACCGGTTGTTCGTGGTAGAAAAGGTGAATATTACCAACTGCTTTACGATTTACTCGGCAAGGGTTACTCAAAAGTTCTTGTTGATGGCCATCTTAAGTCTCTCCGTGACCGTATTGAACTTTCCAAAACCAAAAGGCATACAATAGATGTTCTGGTTGATAGCATTTCACTTTTGGATTTTACTTCTGATGCTAAAAGTGCGGAAGAGAGATTATCTGAGGATTTAGAAAAAGCCCTTCACGAGTCTGATGGGCAAGTAAAAATAATGTTCAGAGATATGGCTCGCGAAAAGGAGAAGGATTATGTACCCGAAGAATTTTTTATGTCCTCAAAACTCTCTTGTCCAAAAGACGGATACTCATATCCAGAAGTGGAACCGCGACTTTTTTCATTTAATTCTCCATACGGCGCTTGTCCGGAGTGTAATGGTCTTGGTACTCGACATTTTTTTGGCAAAGAACCTTGTCCGGTTTGCAATGGTGCGAGACTGCGTCCAGAGGCGCTTCATGTTTTGATTGGAAATAGAAACATAGTTCAACTTACAGCGATGTCAATAAAAGATGCTTACGATTTTGTAACCGGTCTGAAACTTACTATTCGTGAAAAAAATATTTCCAAAGTGGTGATGCGAGAAATAGAAGCGCGATTACTTTTTATGATAAATGTTGGTATTGAATACTTGTCACTTGACCGACGTGCTCACACTCTCTCTGGAGGTGAGGCACAACGTATCCGCCTAGCATCACAGCTTGGTTCTGGTTTGGTCGGGGCATTGTATGTTTTGGACGAGCCAACCATCGGTCTTCATGCGCGTGATAATGAACGACTTGTTCAGACGCTTCTTGATTTACGTGACTTGGGCAATACAATAATAGTAGTTGAGCACGACGAAGATACCATATTTGCATCAGACTATATTGTGGATATTGGTCCCGGAGCAGGTGTGCACGGCGGTCACGTAGTTGTCTCCGGATATTTGGATGATTTGATAACTGCAAAAACTAATCCATCAAAATCACTAACTCTGGACTATCTTCGTGGTGATAAAGTCGTAGAAGTGCCGGAGAAGAGGCGAGAAAATTTAAAGGGTGAATTGCAAATCCGCGGTGGTAAGATTTTTAATATAAAAAATATGAACGTGGATATTCCTCTCGGTCGACTTATCACAGTCACTGGTGTTTCCGGTTCGGGCAAGTCATCATTTATATATGAAATTTTGTATAAAAACTTGCAAGCGCGGTTTGAAAGACGCTATCGCTCTGCGGAAATTTTTAACTGTAAAACATTTACAGGTACAGAGTATCTTGGTCGAGCAATTTTGATTGACCAATCGCCTATAGGCCGAACGCCTCGTTCAAATCCTGCCACATACACCGGCTCATGGACATTTATCCGCGACCTTTTTGCCGAAACAGCAGAAGCTCGCGCCCGCGGATGGAAGTCAAACAGGTTTTCTTTTAATGTTAAGGGCGGACGATGCGAAACCTGTTCAGGCAATGGACTAATAGAAGTGGAAATGCATTTCCTACCGACGGTTTATGTACCGTGTGATGTTTGCAAGGGAAAACGCTTTATGAAAGAAACTCTGGAAGTTCATTATAAAAAGAAAAATATTTATGAGATATTAAAAATGACAGTCGAGGAAGCCCTGAAGTTTTTTGAAGACATTCCTGCTGTGGCCGATCGTCTTAAATCTTTAGACGATGTAGGCCTGGGGTATTTAGAATTGGGTCAGTCAGCCACCACTCTTTCCGGTGGGGAAGCCCAGCGTGTTAAAATATCGTCAGAGCTCTACCGTCCACATTTGCAAAAGACCATTTACCTTTTGGATGAGCCGACTATTGGTCTTCACTATGAAGATGTTAAAAAACTGATTGAAATTTTGCAAAAACTGGTGGACAAGGGCAATACCGTCATTGTCATTGAGCATAATATGGACATCATCAAATCCTCTGACTACATTTTGGACATCGGACCGGAAGGGGGCGATTGGGGCGGACAGCTTATGGCAAAAGGCACCCCGGAAGAGGTCGCCGAAAACCCAAAATCATATACTGGACAATACCTAAAGAAAGCATTAAAACAATATAGAGCGTATCGTAAATAAAAAAGCGGTGCCGTGTTTATACGGCCCGCCAAATGCCTCTCATCTGTTTCTAATTGCTTCACATATCTCGTTGCCGATAATTGCCAAAGAGATAAGTATGAAAAAGGTGCTCCAACCATACCAGCTTTTAGAAATAGCTATGCCGGCGCCAGCTGTCATAGCAAATAGTATCATTTGTGAAGACCCATTCATGTCTGCCTCCTCTTAACATTTAATATAATTTAAAAAGTGAAAAGTCAAGATGTTAAAAAAATAATAGCGAAGCTACCGGATGCGCCGGGGGTGTATCTTTTCAAATGTAAGGAAAAGATTGTGTACATTGGTAAGGCAACTTCGCTTCGTGACAGGGTACGGAGTTATTTCAATCCAGATATTATTGCCACCCGCTCGCCACTTATTTCCAAAATGCTTTCGCAGTTTGACACGATTGAGCACATTAAAACAGATTCTGTTTTAGAAGCGTTGGTTTTGGAAGCACACCTCATAAAAAAATATCAGCCGGAAGCAAACATACAAGAAAAAGATAATAAAAGTTTCAACTTTGTAGTTATTACAAAAGAAGATTTTCCACAAGTTCTTATATTACGTGGTCGTGAATTACTTCATTCACATTTTTCTGAATCTTCTTCTCTTACGATATATCGTAAGACAGTGAATATTCCTAAAATTGCGTATACGTTTGGGCCGTTTCCAAACGGTAGTCAATTGCGAGAGGCGATGAAAATTATACGTAAAATGTTTCCATTTCGCGATAGCAAGTGTAAGGCCTTGTCTGGTAAGCCCTGCTTTAACAGACAAATAGGGCTTTGTCCTGGAGTGTGTACAGGTGAGATAACACAAGAGCAGTACGCGGAGCAAATAAAAAATATCATTTTGTTTTTTGAAGGAAACAAAAAGCGGTTAATGAAAAACCTTGAGAAACAAATGAAAAGTTTCGCAACAAGTCACGAGTTTGAAAAAGCCAACGTTACCAAACGTACATTATTTACCCTAAACCATATTCAAGATGTTTCTTTGATAAAAGACGATATCAGCCATGGCGTATATTTGAAAAGTTTTCGAATTGAGTCATATGATATAGCGCATCTCTCTGGCACAAATGTTGTCGGAGTAATGACTGTAGTTGAGGATGGAGAAGTGAAAAAGTCTGATTATCGTAAATTTAAAATTCGCGAAGAGTCTGGTGCAAATGATACAAAAGATCTGGCTGAAGTCCTGTCGCGCAGGTTGGCGCATATTGAGTGGAGGTTTCCTGACCTTATTGTGGTAGACGGAGGAGTTGCCCAGAAAAGGAGAATGGAGAAAGTTTTGCGCGAGAATCACCAAAATATTCCCGTGGTATCGGTGGTCAAAAACGAGTATCATAAACCTCGAGAAATTTTAGGCGATAAAAAGTGGCTAGAGTATGAAAAGGAAATCATTCTTTCCAACTCTGAAGCCCACCGTTTCGCTATCGGTTTCCACAAAAATCTTCGCGAAAAACTTCTATAGAGGTATACTTATTATATGTTCACATCTCCACTATCTAAAAACTTGCGAATTGGTGTTTTACGCGGGGGACCTTCGTCTGAATATGACATTTCGCTTCAAAGTGGGGAACGCATTTTAAGCCATTTGAGGGAAACCCATAAGCCTTTGGATATTTTTATTTCAAAAGATGGCGTTTGGCACATCCAGGGTATGGAACGTCCACCAGAGAGGATTTTGAACCAGGTAGATGTAATTTGGAATGCTCTACACGGCGCGTACGGTGAAGGCGGCGGGGTCCAGGAAATTTTAGAGAGTCATGCTGTTCCATACACAGGCTCCGGCAGATTTTCTTCGGCGATTACTATGAATAAAGCCACAACAAAGAATGGTATCAAACATTTGGGCATAAAAACACCAGTTTCTGTAGTTATACGTCAGACTGACCCGTTCCAGGCAAAAATTCAGGAGGTTTTTAATTCAATACCGCAGCCTCTTGTGGCAAAGCCAACTCTCGGAGGATCGTCCTTTGGTCTTCATATTGTAAAATCATTTCCTGACCTTTCTTCTGTTATAGAGGAAATTTTATCTGGCTATGATTCTGCTCTAGTTGAAGAATATATATCCGGTAAACCAGTTTCATGCTTTGTTGTGGATAATTTTCGAGGTCAGAGTACATATGTATTTCCGGCAGTAGCAGAGCAAAGTTCCATCTCTGCAAAAGAAAGACATGAGGTGGAGAGTATGGCAAAACAAATCCATGAATGGTTTGGACTATCCCACTATTCCAAATCTGATTTTATCATCTCTCCCAGGAGAGGAGTTTATTTTTTGGAAGTTAACACGACGCCCAAACTAGAAAAGAAATCTCTTTTGCATCGAGCTTTGGAAACGGTAGGGGTGGATACGGTGCATTTTATTCACCATTTGCTTTCTCTGGCGGTGAATAGGAAGTAAAGAAAAGTACTTAGGTGGACCCTACAGGACTCGAACCTGCCACCCCCTCATTGCAAATGAGGTGCTCTACCAGATGAGCTAAGGGCCCACCTAAGTACTTTTAGTTTTATTAGATTATCAAAAGTTTTACAATCATACAAGTTTAAAATCTATTTATCCGGAGCATTAATGGAGATGGCATTAATAAAAGCAGTCGTACCGCCCATCCCCGCAGCAGAGCTGCGAGGTATTTCTCGAATAAAACAAATCTGGCTCAGATACTAATTCATGGTGAGTATAATCAATTAGAATTAAACAAAATTTGTTTTACAATCAAGAAAATCAAATCTTCAATGAAAATTACAAATGCAATACTCTTTGCTACTGGCCTGACTACACCAATTCGCGCCAGGAGCCCAAGGTCTGCATGATGGCGGAATACCTGCGGTAGTGTTAGGAACAGTTTCTAATGCGGTAACTATAATAGCTCCAATGGTGGGACTGCCTGGTCCATAGTTATAATAACAATAAATTTCACCTCCAGGACTTTTTGGAATTGCCGCAAGAACTTTTGCGTCAACTAGTTCTTGCATGCTTCGTTCATAAAATCCGTCTCCTTCGCAATGTCCATTGGGTTTGTAATTATTCGGCATTCTGCCATTTATATCGTAAAATAACTGGAGCGCCGTGGAAATTGATTTAAAATCAGCTTGTTTTCTGACGTCTCTTGTTTTTGCTCTTGCGCTATTCAAACTTGCCAAAACTACGCTGGACAAAAGACCGATAATGGCAATAACGACAAGCAATTCTATAAGTGTGAACCCGCGCTTCATGGTAAAACATGTCATTTTTTTATTGTACAATTATTTTTGTATCATAACTTATACGTTGGATGTCAATGTAGTAGAAATCATCTTACCACGAGCATGCAATAATAATCCCCGCCGATGCCGCGACCTGCTCCCCAGTAGCCGACGGTACCACCAGCACAAGTTTGAGAAGTAGGACTACTGTTTTCCACTCCCCAATGCAAGGTTGCATATGTCCCATTTACATCATTATCGATACGATACATATAAGCGTCACCATAGCGGGAAGTATTGTTTAAAGGGTCATCGGGTATTTTTGATATATACTTTGGTGATAAAGAATTATCCAGTGCAGTGCTACCATGATAACCACTTGCGGTAGTCCAACATGTCCCCGCGTTCCCATGACCCAAACAACACCAACCATTCAAACATCCGGCATTGGAAGGGAATATTCCATTATTGTCGTTCACATAAAATTGTATCACGGTAGCTAGTTGCTTTATTTCTGCAGCTCTATTGACATCTCTCGCCTTAACTCTCGCACCATTTAAACTAGCTAACACAACAGACGACAAAAGACCGATAATGGCAATAACGACCAAGAGTTCAATTAGGGTAAAACCTGTCTTATTTTTATTTTTCATATAAAGAAATGGGAGTTGGCAATGAAGGAGGAAGTTTTGGGCCCTTTTTTACTCCTCCTCCGCCAAAAACTAAAAACAAAGAAATAGTAATCACTACCACTACAAATCCAAGCAAGGCATAACTTGCCTGTTTTTCGTCTTTGATGTATCCGCCGGAATACTTGATAACCCACTCTACCATTTTTGGCGTTGATGCTTGGAAAGACCGGCTGGTTTGTTGAAACTCTTCGCCTTCAAACACTATTTTCGGCGGTTCGTTATTTTGGTCCATACTGTTTATAAAAGTTTTGTTGCAGATTTAGTTTTCCACAATTATTTTAATTGTATCACTTATACCCACCCCCGCAAGGAACTTAGCGCGTGCGAAGAAAGTTCGAGTAAATGCTAAAATAACATCACTAAATTTGATTTGCCGAAGATGGACTTTTCAGTTATATTGTTTGTAGAAACAATTCTTTGTTTTATGAACAAACATAATATTAAATCAGGATTTCTCTTTGCAACTAGTACCGCCTTTGCGGTAGTTTTTACCGTCGTATTTTTGAGCGGGTTTTTTGCTGCCACTGTAAAGGCAGAAACCGCAACTACAACGCCATCATCGTCTGGTGATGGGGGTGGTGGTAACTCCACAAATCATCCACCGACTCTTTCCGAGCTCGGGCAATTTGATGGCGCAACGTCAATCCCCGAAGGATGGATTCTGCGACATCCATATATAAGCAGTTTTTCTGCGAATGTTAGTGACCCAGATGGTGACCAAGTTAAATTACAAATGGAGTTTCGCCGATTTGAAGAACCGTTTACTGGTATTGACGATGGCGGCATACTAACTTCTGATTTAGTTGATCCAGTCCCATCGGGGTGGAACGCTCGTGTTCCAGAAATGCAGTTATCCTGCGGATGTCGCCCAGCAATACATTTGTCCGATGGAAAATATCACTGGCGTGCGAGAGCGATTGATACTGTCGGCAATGTATCAGAATGGCAAGAATTTGGAGTTGTTGGAAATGTTGATTTTGAAATTCTGACAAATAAGTTACCAAGCTTTTCATTTCCTATAAAGGGATTTAGTCCATATACGGCACCAGTGGGTTCAATTTTAGATCATTCAGGTAACTTGAATTGCAACAAACCAAAGACTTGCGATGGTCTGGTTAAGACTTTTGATGGAGAAGTTGGATTAAAAGAGTTTGGCCAAAACGCTTCTCCTCCTGGTTATGTCAAGGATGCGAATGGCACGTCCTTTTTTAAGGATTCATTCACGCAAACTTTTCAAAATAATATTATACAAGAACACCTTAATTATGTGGGGTCTGGTAGCGAACAGTGTTTTGATAAGGACGGTAACTTAATGGAATGTTTTTCACCGAAAGCTTACTTAAATTATGACGGCCATTCAGGGTACGATTTTGTTATACCAAGAAGAGTGAATATTTTAGCAGCGGCAGATGGGTATTTAGAAAAAGTAGAGTGTGGCGGTGATTTAATAAATGGATGTGGATTTAATGCCTTAAAAATTGTCCACGCCAACGGTTATGAGACATGGTATCTTCACGCAATAATTGGTTCAGAAATAGTAAGCACGGGAGAGAAAAAATGGGTGAACATGGGTGATAAAATAGCAGAGGTTGGCAATACGGGAGTAGTGGCCTACCATCTTCATTTTGAAGTTCGTCACAGCGGTAACATAGTTGATCCTTATGATATAAACCAGACATTATGGTCATTTATTTCTTCTAATTACATAGCGGGTCAAATTCATAGCCCAGGAGAGTTGCGCGTATATGATTCAGAGGGAAGAGTTACTGGACTTGTGAATGGAGTGGAAAAAAATGAAATTCCAGAATCAGAATATGGAAATGAGGGTTTTGTTATATATAATCCAAGTGGCGAGTACCGTTATGAAATCGTAGGCACCGAAGATGGAATGTATAGTTTAGATATTGTTTCAGCTAGTGAAAGTAACTATACAAAGTTTGAAGCCACAGATATTCAGATTCAATCAAATGAAATTCATCAGTACGAAATTGATTGGAATTCTCTTTCCCAAAATGAAAAAGGCGTTACTTTGCAAATTGACAAGAGTGGTGATGGCACTGTTGATGACACAGTGCAAGTCGGCGCAAATTTCAGTGATAATATACCGCCTATAGCCACGCCTGTTATTGATGGAACATTCGGTCAAGATGATTGGTATATGTCAGATGTTACATTTGCCTTAGATGTTATTGATAATACGGGTGGCGTTGGGGTGGAGTCGATAAAATATTCACTTGATGATGGTACTTGGCAAACATTCTCTTCCACGTTACCAATTAATATTAAGACCGAAGGGATACATACTCTTCAGTATTACTCCACTGACTTTTTTGGTAACCAGGAAACAATAAACACAGCGATAATTAAAATTGATAAAACTCCGCCGGAAGCCGTTATTCAGTTTGACCCTAAAAGTAGTGATTTAAAATTTACTGGCACTGACAACCTTACAGCAATGACAGATGCTAATGTCAATGATAATGATGACAATATTACTATGACTGACGAAGCCGGTAATCAGACGATAATAAAACTCAAAGACAAAGACCGTAAGAAAACATTAAAAGTCGAAATCCAATCTATTTTCTACAACGGTGAACCTGTTGATATCAGCAAAAACAAACTCCAATTCTTTTGGTCGTACGATAAAAACAAAGACCTCGGTATTCTTTCCCAGCATATCCAATCAAAAAATGGCTACAATATTTTGGCAGTCTATGACGTTGAAAAAACTAGACTTTCAGGAAAAGATACTTTTGGTATCATTTCAGGCATTCGCCCCGGTTTGGTACTGCTAAAAATCACAACTAACAAAGGGAACTTTAGTTGGGGATTTTAGGAGATTGATCGTTGCATAGTATTAAAAATAACAATACGGGATTTTTAAACTTAAAAAATGAGCCGAAGCACATTCTTTTATATATTACTTCCACCTCGTCTTTATATACTCCTCCGTTTCACTCATTGAAAATGGCTGGGTTGAATTGCCGACACGTACAAAAAAATCTTCTTTTTGGTTGCTGTTGTGCAGGTATGCCGGCTTGTGGGATTCTCCCACAGACACCGTACAGACGTCCATATCGTTTATTTTTTCAAATTTTACGCTGATGTATTTTGCAAACGGCAATCCAATCATTGTCCTTATGAGCATGCTTAAATGGTTTTCAAATCCGTCACGGTTTTTCTTCGGCAATGTTTCATAGTCCCTCTGCAATCCCGTAACTTCTCCTGAGTCGCTTACCCCTATGAGCAGTGTTCCGCCTTCGCTGTTTAGAAATGCCACAATGGTTTTTATCACCGCTTTCTCCATTTCTTTGCTAACCTCGTTTCTTCTTTTGTCTAGGCGTAGGGTTTCTTTGAACTCTACCAGAAATCCTTCGCCTTCTTTTATCAATGCGGAGATGTCGCGCGCGGGAGTTTGTCCGGAGGAGTTATGGGCAATTTGCTTTATAATATGGGCGTATTCCTCTGCTCCTGCCAAGTTTTTTATTTTTGTGACCGCGCCGTTGCGATGGTGCAGGATAATGGTTGCATGGCGCATCATTCTGCCGACAGGAGAATGATATGTTTCAATTGAGCTTACATCCGATATGTCCAAATATTTACGGTGGCGGAAGAGCAACCCTGACTTTTTTACGATTTCTTTTTCGCTGATTTCAAAATGGGAAAAGTACCAGTCCAAAAATAGGAGAGAAACGTACACAAGTTGAAAAATAGAAAATGCAATGACTAAAAATAAGTCGTAGCGGATGAAATCGGATAATCCCCAGTTCCTGTAAAGCATCTCGTAGTTTTCCAGAAATGACATTGCGTAGAGAAAAATAGCAGCTATGATTTCCATAACCACCACATTTCTTAAAAAAACCAGAGGCCCTTCCTTTATGGTTATCTTTCTCATGGTGGCATTTTAGCACAAATTGCTTGCCTTTGCTTTGAGTGTTAAACTATCTAACAAAAGTGACTAAATAAATGACAAAATGCTAAAACAACTGCTTTTTATTGGAGCAATCCTGGCTGTTATCGTTGGCAGTTTTTCTATTTCTTCCAAATTGGGAAAAATTAAAAGCAGTAATGCAGACTCTTATGCCTCAACGACTTCTTCTCAGATATCTGCCACTTCAACCATTGTTTTAATAACTTCATCCGGTTTTTCTCCAAAATCCGTTACTGTTAAGCGGGGGAGTATTGTCACTTTTAAAAACATTGACGGGGAAGCCCACTGGCCTGCCTCTGACGCTCATCCCAGTCACACTGTTTATCCTGAGTTTGACCCAAAAGATGACGTTTTGCCTGGAGAGTCGTGGAGTTTTGTTTTTGATAAAGTGGGAGAATGGCGTTTCCACGACCACGAAAACCCTTTGCTTCGCGGGACAGTAACCGTTGTTTCAGGTGAACTTCAAAAAGAAACAGTCGAAGTTAAATCTAGCGCGGAAGGCAAAATCAAAACCATTTCGGCGGAATGTTTAAAAACAAGCGCCGATTTTTCGTGCTACGAAAAGTACTATGAAAACTTGGCGCAAGAAAAAGGTATAGTTGCCGCATTTGCCGATTTGAAAGAGCGTTACAATGGCAGTGCATATGTCCGTTCCCAATGCCATCCTCTAACCCATGTCATAGGGCACGTCGCTGTGGAGCTTTATCCGGAAGTTTCTTTGGCTTATACACATGGCGACAGTTTTTGTTGGTCAGGATATTATCACGGAGTGATGGAAGGAATTATAGGAAAAGTCGGTAAATTTGCCGTGGTGGAGAAGTTGGACTCTATATGTAGTGGAATACCCGGCAAAACAACATACAGCTTTGACTATTACAATTGCGTTCATGGGCTTGGTCATGGTCTTATGGCTTTAACTTTCAATGAATTGTTTGATTCACTTAAAATTTGTGATAACTTGCAGGGCTTGTGGGAGAAACAGAGCTGTTACGGAGGTGTTTTTATGGAAAACGTTATTGTGGACAACAAAAATCATTTTACCAAATATCTCAAACCGGAAGAGCCGTTGTATCCGTGCAATGCCGTGGAAGATAAATATAAAAGTTCTTGCTATATGATGCAGACCTCTTATATGCTCAAAGTTACCGGAAGCGATTTCAAAAAAGTCTTTGAACTTTGCTCCTCTGCAGAAAATGGATATCAAAATTTATGCTACCAAAGCCTTGGCAGGGACGCTTCCGGCAGGAGCCTAAGCAACGCCGAAGTGACAAAGGTCACTTGCGAGCTTGGTTCCGGATACGAACAGCAGTCAAACTGTATTATCGGAGCAGTAAAAGATTTTATTTCCTACTATCATTCAGACGCGCAGGCAAAACACTTCTGTGAAATACTATCTCCGGCGCAGAACCAAATCTGTCTGGATACGGCGAGTTCATACTATAAATCCTTCTGATTTTTTGTTACAATTTTGATTATTAATTACTATCTAAATTAAACATATGATTAAAATAAACAGTGAAGTGCCTAATTTTGAGGCAGAAGTGTATCACAAGGGGGATATCAGAAAAGTGAGATTTTCGGATTATCGTGGCAAGTGGGCGGTTCTGGTTTTTTATCCTGCGGATTTTACCTATGTTTGCCCGACAGAGCTGGAGGAAACTGCCGAGCTATACGAGCAGTTTAAAAAAGAAGGCGCCGAAGTCATAAGTGTTTCCACCGATACCGCTTTTGCCCACAAGGCATGGCATGATACCTCTCCTGCTATAGGCAAAGTGGAGTACCCAATGATGGCGGACCCGACAGGAAACATAAGTCGGATGTTCGGAGTATATATAGAAGAAGAAGGATTGGCTCTGCGCGGAACATTTATCATAGACCCTGACGGAGTTTTGAAAACAATAGAAATTCATAACAATGACGTTGGCAGAAACGCGGAGGAAACCTTGAGAAAGCTCCAGGCAGCAAAATTTGTCCGCGAACATCCAGGAGGCAATGTCTGTCCGGCAAACTGGAAACCGGGGGATGAAGCCCTTCACAAAGACATCAATTTAGTTGGGAAGATTTAACTTCCAAACATACTTCGTGGCAGTTCTAAATTTTCAATTATTTTCTTGTTTTCCTCGTTTCGTTTTAGGAAAATAATACTTTGGTCGTCAACATACACTGGAGCCCAGGCTTTATCATCTATTTTTTGCAGGAGGAAATTTTGGGCCCATGGGGTCATGTCCAGACGGTAAAAATAAATGGCATTAAAATGGTATTGCATGTCTGTTTTTTGCCACGCTACGTTGCTTTCTTGCGTGGGTATGTATACGTTATTGAAAAACTCTGCCGGATACGTTTCCGGCCTGTTGTCCACAAAAACTTTTTTCTGTGGAAAAAATGAAAATATCATTGCCCCGCCGATATCGTAATTATTGAAAAATGGTCCATGAATGTCGTTATTTTTTATAAAATTAATTGAATCAAAAGAGCCATTTACCACTCCCAGACCAAAATTCCTATTCCACGGAAGTTTGTTGGAAAAATGAGTAAATGTTGAAACTAATATCAAAAAAGAAATAATTCCGTATAAAAACCAAGTAATCTCGCGGTTTAACCACTTAGAAAGTGATTTTTGTATAACAGAAAAGTTTATGGCGAGAAGGGGCAGAGAAACCAAAGCGAATGCTGTCATGTGTCGTATGCCGAAGTATGCAAGCACGGCGAATGTAAGAGAAATAATTGTAAGTGAAATTGGAAAATCTTTTCTCTTTCGAATTAACGTTAAAGCTGACGACAAGACAATAAGTCCGAGAGTTACCTTATACCAAAGAAAACTTGGGTTTATAAATGAAAGGTTTTCCAAAAATGGTATTGATTGGTTTTCTACTATTCTGTAACCGTAGTTTTGGAAAATAGTGAAAGGGTACACGGCTCCCGAAAGGCCATACGGAGTTATGAGTGTGGCAAAAAAGGTCAAAGCTAAAATAATACCCAGTTTTTTTGCCATGAAGAAGTTTCTTTTTACCAGTGTTTCAAAAAGAAAAACTCCGACTAAAAACGGTCCGAAGATAAAATAGATATGCATATTTGACCAGAGAGCTTCCAATAAGGGAATCAAGAGAAGCCATTTCCAAGGTATTCTGTTTTTGGAAAACTGAAAAAGAATATAAATAAAAACAGAAATAAGAAGATAACTTATCGATTCCGGTCTTATTTCCGTCCGGTCTGCGACAAGGGGAGTCAAAAAAAGTCCAGTTATGAAAATATCAAAAAGATTAGCTTCATCTTTTGCAACAAGCAAAGCAAAAATGAAAGCTAAAATTATACAAAACCAATAGGCGATAGACAGTCCTGAAAATCCGCTAGCTAGAAATATAAGATACATGGCAATTCCACTGCCCCAGTGATGGTTTATAAAAGGAAATTTTTGGTATGTGTATGAAAATAAGTTGGTATGTAGGACATCTGACTTCGGTATTCCAAAGGCATTGCTATTTAGGAAGATTTCTCCATTTTTTATATGCCTGCCTATGTCCGCAGTCAGGAAATTTATTTTTTGGAAAGAAAAAATACAGAGGTATAATGAAAGAAGCAGAGCTATAGTCCAAAAGTAACTGTTTCTCATGAATTTGAATAAATCATAACATACTGTATTATGTGCAGATAATACATAATTATAAAAATCAGAATGGTTAAGAAAATTCTTATACTGCTGGGACATCCAGACAACGAAAGCATGTGCCGTGAGTTTGCCGACAGTTACGCCTTTGGCGCGCGCAAGGCGGGCAATGAAGTCAGACGCGTCAATGTGGGCGATTTGCAATTTGACCCGATACTCCACAAGGGCTACAAAGTTATCCAAGAGTTAGAGCCGGATTTGGTCAAACTTCAAGAAGACATCCGCTGGTGCGAGCATTTTGTTGTTATTTATCCGTCATGGTGGTCCACTATGCCGGCTTTGCTCAAGGGTCTTTTTGACCGAATGTGGCTTCCCGGATTTGCATACAAATTTCCGGACCCCGGCTTTGGCTGGAAACGGCTACTTAAAGGCAGAACGGCTCGGGTTTTTGTTTCTTCCGATTCTCATCCCATTCTTGCCAGACTTCTTTTCGGCGATAATACAAACGAAATAAAAGACGGCATATTGTGGTTTGCCGGTTTTAAGGCAAGAATTAAAAAAGTTGGTCCTATGAAAAATATTTCTCCAAAAGGTAGAGCAAAATGGGTAAAAAAGTTTGAAAAATACGGTGAAGCGATATATTAAAAAATAAATAGGCTGAGCGCAATGCGCCCAGCCTTTATAAGTAACTTCCACCCCTTCTTTTTTCAAGAAACTTCTTGTGGCACACCTTAAGCGCGGCCGCCCTCACATTTCTTTCAGATGTGGCTACTTGTAGGACCGCGCTCGCCTCTATCTCTAGGATATTTGCCACCCTCAAGACCTCTTCGGTGAAGGAAGAAGCATTGAACTTGAACAAGCCAATGATTATCGCGGCTTGTTCTTTGCTTGCCTCATTGGACTTTTTCTCCATTAAAGACTCCTTCCTTTAAATCTGTCTTGAAGTGGACGTTTATTGCTAACACCTTGCTGGACTGTGGCTTTTTCAATGGCGCACAGGCGCAAAAATATAAATACGTCCATTAAAGCGAACAACAGCGCCCACAATATCCAGTGTGGTATCTGCTGAGTCTGTCGAATCGTTTCAATAAGCTCCATCATTTTTTCTCCCTCAAACTGGCTTTTCCGTCTATAACATAACAAGATTTAGTACTTTTTGTCAAATTCAGCGTAACGGTTCAATAGCTTGGCACCACTTTAACGTTAATACTTATAACGTCGTCTGCAACTTCAAACTGTTTGAAAATCTATAAATTACATATAATACAGAGTGTGCAATAATATAAAACATAATGAAAGGAGAAAATTTTGAACTAGAAATCGGGCAATACGAATCTGAAACCGGTTTTGAAAGCAGGTACGAAGAAATCGCCGAGAAAAATTTTAAATTGATTAGAGAAAACGCTCATGCGGAAAGCGGATTGTTTTCCGCCGTTGATTCAAAAATCGATACCCCCGCTTCAAAGGAAAACCACATGTCTGAAGCGTGGATAAGGGATACATCGTGGAACCTCATCTCGCTTCTTGAAACGGCAAGAAACATAAAGGAAGTCAATCCGGAAAATAAAACCATTAACGATGCGTGGAAGTTTATAGGAGAAGACTTGAAGAAAGTGCTTGTTTTATTAAACCAAGACCGATGGCTTGGCAAATTTAAACAGGACGTTATAGATAACGACTCCTTTACTTCTTTAAGCGGCGAGCCGCCGGAAGTTCATATGAAAGCGGACGGAGGAGAGTGCCATTGGGACCAGAATCAGCCGGAGTCGTGGGGAGAAATGCTCATCGCTTTTGGCAAGGCAAAAGAAGACGGAATTGTAGAAAAATATTCCGGCGACGAGATGGAAGTTATCAAAGCAATTACGGAATATTTGGTCAAGATAAAACCGTGGAAGTTTGAAGGAGCCGGAATGTGGGAAGGATTGCCTGGGCGTTCTCCGTCCAGCCGTTCCAATGCCATTGCAATCGCCAAAGGCCTAGACGCTATTTTGCCGCTATTTCAAAATGACCAGTTTTTTCAAAAAAATATAAATGAAACCATTGACCAAACAATGAACTTTGTCAGAGAGGATATTAACACCGACTATACTACTCCATCTGGTCATAAGGACGGAGCCGATTTGGCAATGCTTGTGAGTATGATTTTGCCTGAAACTCAAAGAACGGCACTGCCATTTGCAAAGTATGTAAATGATAATGGTTCCAAGCTAGGAATAGGGTCATTGCCTGGGGCAATAAGATTTATTGGGGATGATTACAAAGCGGGCGAGTTAGGCGAAGCCAGGTGGTTTATGGCTGACCCCGTTCTTGCTACAGGTTATTTTAGAGAGGCAAAAAAAGAATTTGCCGATGGTAACTTTGAGAAAGCAAAGGATTATGAAAAAATGGCTAACTCGTATCTTGAAAGAGCTTTGAATATTTCCAAGCGCTACTGCCATGACCCGGAATTATTTCCTGAACTATTTATACAAAGAGACCCAAATAAAGTAAAAGGCCAACCAAATGTATTAGAAATGAACGATGGAGCAAAAACCGTAGCGCTGGAACCTCTTGAAAGAAGTTTGATATGGAACAGCGCGTTAGTCATGACAGCCGGAACTTTATCCGACAGTGTTGCCAAGCTTAATGTTGAAACTTCTGCATCTAGGTCCGCTAAAGCGGCATAACTAAAGCATGCTTGAGTTTTTGTTTGAAAAAAGAGATATTTAGAGAATGAAACTATCAATCGGCATTGTAGGTTTGCCAAATGTGGGGAAGTCCACCCTTTTTAACGCGCTGACAAAAAAATCCGTGCCGGCGGAGAATTATCCGTTTTGCACCATTGACCCGTCTGTCGGCATTGTGCCGGTGCCGGATGAACGTTTGTGGAAGCTTTCAGAATTATCAAAATCAAAGAAAACAATCCCAGCAGTTGTTGAATTTGTTGATATTGCCGGGTTGGTCAAAGGGGCATCAGAAGGAGAAGGGCTTGGCAACAAATTTTTGTCCAACATTCGTGAAGTTGATGCCATTATCATGATGGTACGCACTTTTGAAGACTCAAATATTATCCATGTGCACGACAAGGTTGACCCGCTTTTTGATATAGAGATTATTAACATGGAACTTGAAGCGGCCGGTATCAAGAAGCCAACTCTCTATGTTCTAAACATCTCGGAAGTCAGCGGCCAAATAAACCCTGATTTCAAATCTAAAATTCCCGGGCCGTATCTGGAAGTTGACCCCATCTTTGGGACGGGTTTAGATAAGCTTATAACTGAATCATATAAACTCTTAGATTTGATAACTTTCTTTACCACGGGGGAGGATGAATCACGCGCGTGGACTACCAAACGCAACGCCACAGCACCGGAAGCTGGGAAATCCATACACACCGATTTCCAGGAAAAGTTTATCCGCGCGCAAGTGGTTTCTTATGCCGATTTAATCAATTCCGGCTCTATGGTTAAGGCGCGCGAGAAGGGGCTTCTGCATACACAAGGCAAAGATTACATCGTCCAAGACGGAGATATCATCGAATTTTTGATTTAGGTATAATTCCATTATGAGAATAACCATTATTGGTAGTTCAAAATTCGTAAAAGAGATGGTTGATTATAAAAATCAACTAATCAGATTACTTCACCCATTCCTTTTCCAAATGCATCCATTGTTGTTTTCCTCCCATTTCTAATTATATTAATAGCACAACATTTTTTGTTTGACAACTATTAATATTTAGTTTATAAAATACCCAGAAGTTCAGAGAAATAAAGGGTATTAAACCCCAGGGCAAGCCCTGGACCCGTTTTGAGTGAGCAAAGCTCACACGGGTCCGCAGCAAGCTCTAGGGTATTCATCCCTATTTTGCTCTTCTCGGCTCGGTAATGAGAAAGATTACTTTCTCATTACGCTCGCTCTACGTCGGCAATAAAACAAAAAATCAAAAACTTTGAGGAGATTAAAGATGAATTCACGTCCAAAATATTTTCTTGCTCTGGGGCTAGGGATACTCGGTGTTATGGCTGTCGTAGCGGTCATCGTGTATCTTTTCAAAATGAACTCCACTGGAGTTTTAGTGTCTGTGGTTGCATGCTGGTTCTTTTTCCACTCTGCTGGACGTATCACCTCTGCCCCAGCGGGTCTGATAGAAAGGTCTCCGGAGAGGCCTTCCAGAGTAAAACGCTGAATATTTTTTAATTGCCCCCGGCACAAGTTGTGTGCCGGGTTTTATGTTACAATATATGTGCGTTAATAATAGAATATTTTATAATGAACTTTTCACCATTTATGTTTCTTTCATTTATTCCAACTATTTTATTTATTATTATAATAGTTGGAATTATCGCTTTCTTTAGCAACCGTAATCATAATGTAAATAATATGGAACCAAATCAAATAAAACCAAAAGCAACAGCGGGAGATTTTTTATTGAATATCGGAGCTATTATTGCTCTATATACGATAGTCAGTTACCTTTTGAATCTTACATTTATCGTTATTGAAACATCATATCCGCAAATAACCGGTGGATATAATTATTATATTAGTCAATCAATAAGCTGGCCTGTTTCTATCTTGATTATATTATTTCCAATCTTTGTAATTATAATGGGGTTCTTGGAAAAAAGTTATACACAAGACCCAGAAAAAAGAAATGTCGGAATTCACAAATGGCTCACTTACATCACTCTTTTTATAGGAGGTATCATTTTGATAGCAGACTTGATTACAGTTATTTACTATTTTATTGACGGACAAGAGTTAACCGTAGGTTTTCTTTTGAAAGTTTTCTCTGTGCTAATAATAACTTTGATAGTATTTCTATATTATATTGCTGATATTAAAAATACGCTGACACCTTCAAAAAGGAAAACTTGGCTTACTGTTTCCACTCTGGTTGTCGTAGCTTCTATTGTCTGGGGTTTTTCTGTTCTTGGTTCGCCCCAAACACAACGCTTATTGAAATATGACCAGCAAAAAGTAAATGATTTACAAACAATAAATTCTCAAATACAAAATTACTTTTATTCAAGCAAAGTATTACCTAAAACATTGGATGAAATTATTTCCACAGGTAATTTTTACGGTAATATAATTGACACACAGACCAAAAAACCATACGAATACGAAAAAACAGGAGATAAGACTTATAGTCTTTGCGCCGAATTTAATAAGACATCAAATAATGCTGTTGCAACAGATAATGGAGTTACATATCCTCCGGAAAAAATATTGTATTTATACGGAGGCACTTTATGGACACATCCAGCCGGCAAATACTGTTTCACTATGACAGCTGTTTCAGATATATATGGTAAACCAATGATAGGTAACTAAAGAGTAAGGGTTTCGTTTTTCATTTTGCATGAGGTATTCATTTTGTGTAAGATGAAGGGATGAAGGAATACAATCATTCAGAGATTGAGCAGAAATGGCAGAAAGAGTGGATTGATAAAAAAATCTTTGAAGCAAAAGATGATACTAAACTTGAAAAGTTCTATTCTCTTATAGAATTTCCATATCCGTCTGGAGATGGTTTACATGTCGGGCATCCGCGTCCATATATAGGTATGGATGTTATTTCCCGAAAGCGTAGGGCAGAAGGTTACAATGTGTTATATCCCATTGGATGGGATGCCTTCGGTCTGCCTACAGAAAATTATGCTATTAAAACCGGGAAACGGCCTCAGCAAGTTACAAAAGAAAATAGCGATAACTTCCGGCGACAGATTCAGCTTTTGGGAATTTCATTTGACTGGTCTCGGGAAATAAATACTACTGACCCCAAATATTACAAATGGACTCAATGGCTTTTTCTCCAGTTTCTTAAACATGATTTGGCGTACAAAGCCAAAATGGCTATCAACTGGTGTCCTAAAGATAAAATCGGTTTAGCAAACGAGGAAGTTGTAAATGGCTGTTGTGAACGTTGTGGTACTCCTGTAGAAAAGCGCGAAAAGGAGCAATGGATGCTTGCCATAACCAAGTATGCGGAGAGGTTGGATAAAGATCTAGACACAGTAGATTATTTGCCTCAGATAAAGCTTCAACAGAAAAACTGGATTGGTAAAAGTGAAGGAATGCTTTTCACTGCACCGATAAAAGATACGGACATGAAGATTGAGACTTTTAGCGCGCATTTTGAGGCGTTTTGCGCTGATACTTTTGTGGTTATTGCTCCCGACCATCCGCTTTTGCCAAAACTTATTGAAGGAGTTGCTAATAAAAACGAGATTATTGATTTTTGTAAAAAAATTATTTCAACGCGATTACAAAATAAAGAAGAGAAAGAACCGGAAGGAATTTTTATAGGAAGATATATTATCGACCCGGTAGGGAATGGAGATTTGCCAATATGGGTAGCAAGTTACGCGTTAGCTGATTATGGTACTGGAATTGTGAAATGTTCTGCCCATGATGAGCGAGATTATCAATTTGCAAAAAAATACAACATACCCTTAAAAGAAGTTTTGATTCCAAAGGTTGTAGATACGCGCGACCCGCCAAAAGAGGGGGTAAAGACGGTCGAACGCACTTCAATTCAGGCAATTATTATAAATCCGAAAGATAATAAAGTTTTAACTTTAAAATGGAAAAAGTTTCCGTGGACGACATTTGTGACTGGGGGAGTTGAAGGAAACGAAGATATGGTTGAAGCGGCAAAAAGGGAAATTTTAGAGGAAACAGGGTATCAAAATACAAAATTTATCCGCCAGCTCGGCGGTCCGGTAGAATCGCATTTTTTTGCAAATCATAAAAACGAAAATAGGAAAGCTCTATTCTATGCTTTGGTATTTGAACTTCAAAATGAAGAAAAGAAAGAAGTTTCAGAAGAAGAAAAGCAAATTCACGAACCGGAGTGGATGAGCTGGGAAGAGCTTGAAAAAGATACAAACATGAAATGTGCCGAATATGATATTTGGATGGACAGGTTCTTCAACCCGCCGCATGCATGGATAGATATGAAGAGCGCTGTGCTCACCGAACCGAAAGAATTTGCAGGAAAAGTGGCAAGAGATGTTCGAAATGAAATAGTCGAGTACCTTGAGGCAAAAGGTTTGGCAAAAAGAAAAACTACATTCAAATTGCGGGATTGGGTCTTTTCTCGTCAGAGATATTGGGGCGAGCCGATACCGGTGGTGCATTGTGAAAAAGACGGCATTATCCCGCTTCCGGAAAGTGAGTTACCGCTTGTTTTGCCTGAAGTAGAAAAATATCAACCAACCGATACAGGAGAATCTCCATTGGCGACTATTTCAGAATGGGTCAACACAACGTGTCCAAAATGTGGCGGTGCTGCTCAACGTGAAACTGATACCATGCCAAACTGGGCAGGTTCGTCCTGGTACTTTTTGCGGTATATCGACCCGCACAATGATAAAGAGTTTGCAGGTAAAGAAAAATTAAAGTATTGGATGCCTATTGACTGGTACAATGGCGGAATGGAACATACCACATTGCATCTTTTGTATTCGCGATTCTGGAATAAATTTTTATTTGACATCGGGCTTGTGCCGACAAGCGAGCCATACAAAAAGCGCACTTCACACGGGCTTATTCTTGCCAAAGGTGGAGAAAAAATGTCCAAATCAAAAGGTAATGTGGTTAATCCGGATGAAATAGTAAAAACGTACGGCGCCGACACTTTGCGGATGTATGAGATGTTCATGGGACCGTTTGACCAGGCCATAGCGTGGGGAGAGGAAAATATAATCGGCGTGCGCAGGTTTCTTGAGCGGGTATGGAGGCTCGGGTTGAAGATAGAAGTTAGAAGTAGGAATTACGAAGAAAAAAAAGCCAAAAATTCTAAATTCGAAATTCTAAATTCTAAATTCGATTCACTTCTGCATAAGACTATAAAAAAAGTTTCGGGTGATATTGAGGAAATGAGTTTCAATACAGCGGTTTCAGCGATGATGATTATTGTAAACGAAATGGAAAAATTGGAAAAAATAAATCAAACAGATTTTGAAATATTTTTGAAAATCTTGTCGCCGTTCGCTCCGCACATTGCGGAGGAACTCTGGCATTCTTTAGGACACAAAACTCTTATCGTTTTGGAAAAATGGCCAGAAGTCAACCAGAGTAAAATGAAAGAAACGGAAACAACTATTGCAGTCCAAGTGAACAGTAAAGTCAGGGCGGAATGCACAGTTACTATTGATAGTACAAAAGAAGAGGTGATAGTTCAAGCCAAAAATCTGCCAGTCGTGGAAAAATGGCTTTCCGGCAAGGAAGTTAAAAAAGTTATCTATGTACCCAATAAATTAATCAATTTTGTCTTGTAAAATAAGGCATACTGGCAGGCACTTGACGTAGATTGCATATAATGATACAAATAAACAACATTCGTTATACTAAATATTAAAAATTCTAAGGTTTCATTCTATGACAGAAAAAACACCAATATCTTTTAAGCCAAAGCAGGTTACAAAAAGGCTCCTTTCCGTTTTGGGGGATAGGGCGCAGGACGTTATCACAAGTCGTTTTGGATTGGGCGCGGACACTAAACGGATGACACTGGAAGCTATCGGAAAGAAATACAAAATTACCCGTGAACGCGTCAGACAGATTGAAAACTACTCTATTATCAATATCCGCAAATCCAAGGAATACGCCCGTGAAAAAGTGACTTTTGACGAAATTCACGATGTCATTCTAGGTCTTGGAGCCGTTATTTCAGAAGAAGACCTTTTGAAGCATTTGGCAAAAGATAAATCAACTCAGAACCATATCTACTTTTTGCTTATTGTCGGTGATGATTTTACTAAAGAAAAAGAAGACTCCGAATTTAAGCACCGCTGGCATGTGGATAAGGAGCTTTCCAAAAAAATTCACAATTCGCTCCGCCAACTATACGCGACACTTTCTGACGACGAGATTCTGCTTGAGTCTGACATGGTGCAAAAATTTCTGGACCAGGTCAAAGACGTTAACGAAAAATATAAAAACGAAGAGATTGCCAAGAGATGGCTCTCACTATCAAAACTTATCGGTAAAAATCCTCTTGGGGAGTGGGGCAAGGCTTCATCTCCTAATATAAACGCCAAAGGCATGCGCGATTATGCTTTTCTTGTTATCCGAAGGCACGGTTCGCCAATACATTTCCGCGAAGTGGCAAAATCAATCACCGAGCTCTTCAAAAAGAAAGCTCACGTGGCAACTACCCATAATGAACTTATAAAAGATCCTCGTTTTGTTCTTGTCGGGCGGGGCTTGTACGCTCTAGCTGAGTGGGGATACATGAGCGGAGTGGTAAAAGATGTCATCAGAGAAATCTTGCAGAAACATGGTCCGCTTTCAAAGGAGGAAATCATAAAAAGAGTTTTGAAAGAAAGATATGTAAAGGAAAACACTATCATGGTCAATCTCCAGAATCCAAAGTTTTTCAAGAAATCAAAAGAAGGAAAGTATAGCGTAGCATAAATTCTCTAACTGCAGAGTTTTCTTTTTAAGATTGTTTTGAAATTGAAAACTAGCCTGTTATAATATAAGAATGTTTGAACCGTACATAAGATTTTTTGCAAACGAGAACGTGCAAGAAGGACTTCGCATCCTTTACCATTCTTCATTCGTTTGGCTTCCGGCATTTCTTGCAATCACTCTTTTTGATATATGGCTTCAATACAAAAGAGAATCATGGATTCAAACCCAGAATTACTTGTTGCTTGAGGTAAAAGTACCGCGGGAGATTTCTAAATCTCCGAAAGCTATGGAATTTTTTATGAACGGCCTTTTTAAAAAAGGCGATAAAGAAGCAGATTGGTGGGAACTTTATGTACAGGGACATACCAGGCCGGTATCATCTTTGGAAATCGTGTCCATTGACGGGCAAGTGCATTTTTTTGTTCGGGTTGTCGGTTGGCTCAAGGAAATTGTGGAAAGCCAATTATACTCCCAATATCCGGGCATAGAGATTTTTGAAGTTCCAGATTATACGTTGCCGATTTCACATGACCCGGAAACAAGAGGTCTTGTGGGGACGGAATTCATTCTATCTCAAGCGGATGTATTTCCAATAAAAACATATATAGACTACGGCATGGATAAGGACCCGAAGGAGGAATTCAAAATAGATCCGCTTACGCCGTTTATAGAACATATCGCTTCTTTTGGCCGAGGTCATCAGTTCTGGTTGCAGATTGTTATTCGAGCGCACAAGGAGGAGGATAAGGACCCAAAAACAGGTAAGAAAGTTGACCTCAAATGGAAAAAAGACGCTGAAAAGCAGATTGAAGACATATTAAAAAAATCTAAGGCTGAAATAGACAAGGAAACAGGTAAAATCATCCCAGGCACTGGGAGATTTTTGACACAAGCTGAGCAGGACACCATAACCGCTCTGGACCGAAGCATTTCTAAAAACGGCTTCGATGTCGGCATGCGCCTTATGTATACCGCTCCGAAGGATATTTACGCTACGAGCAATATCAGCGGGGCTGTCGGAAGCATCATGCATTTTTCCTCGCAAAATCTCAATAGTTTCAAGACATCCAACTGGACCGGAGGCAAGTATACTTTTCCTTGGCAGGATATGAGAAAGAAAAAAACCAATCTGGAGAAAGTAGAAATGCTTGATGCCTATAAACACCGGGGGTTTTTCTATAAGCCGCACAAAAGAAAATATTTTGTTTTAAACACAGAAGAACTTGCCACCATTTTTCACTTCCCCGGACAGGTTTCTACTACACCTACCTTTAGCAGGATTGAGTCCAAGAAAGCGGAAGCCCCTGCCAACCTTCCTGTATAAAAAACTTCCAAATATGGAATATTTTCTGAAAAATAAGAAAAAACAAGCTGCTTTTGTTGTCGGGTTTATTATTTTGTCTGGAATCTACGTTTCTTTTCATGCTCCGCCAAACAACTTCCCTTTGGGAGATATTCTTGTCGTTACCGCCGGGCAATCGTTGCAGGATATTACGAACGTTTTATACGATGCCCGTATTATTAGGTCTCCGTTTTTCTTTCGCACCCATGTCATTTTGCTGGGCGGAGAGAAAAGGGTCATAGCCGGAGACTATTTGCTTAACAGAAAGATAGGCTCTGCGGATTTGGCATATCGCCTGGTAAAAGGTGATTTTCAGCTGGAACCTGTTAAGGTTACTATTCCGGAAGGCTGGAATGTTTTTCAAATTTCTGATTATTTGGACAAAAGTTTTATTAATTTTGATAAAAAGCTATTTCTCTCGCTGGCCAAGGAAAACGAAGGATATCTTTTCCCTGATACCTACTTTATTTCTCCTATTGCCAAGTCTGAAGTGATGATTGAAATGATGAAAGGTAATTTTACAAGTAAAATTTCAGGTATCAAGGAAATAAAAAGTTCTTCCCATACGCTGAAAGAAATAATTACCATGGCTTCTATCGTTGAGCTGGAAGCTTCAACAACCCCGAGCCGAAGAATAGTCTCGGGAATCTTGTGGAAACGCATTGCTCTCGGCATGCCGCTACAGGTTGACTCTGCTTTTTCGTATATAAACGGAAAAAATACTTACGAGCTCACTGCTTTGGATTTGAAAATAGATTCTCCGTACAATACGTATAAATATAAAGGGCTACCACTAACTCCAATCGGCAATCCTGGATTGGATTCTATACAAGCCACACTTTCTCCTATCAAGACTGACTATCTCTATTTTCTATCAAGTAAAAGCGGGGTTATGTATTATGCAAAAACTCTGGAAGAACATATAAAGAATCGTGCGCGCTATTTGAATAGATAGGAAATGTGGTATAAAGAAAATGTGGATACAAAAAAGAAAGTTTTTGTGGGGGTTTCCGGCGGAGTTGATAGCTCCGTTGCTTTAGCATTGCTTCAAAAAGAAGGCTACGATGTCACCGGAGTTTTTCTCAAGACTTGGTACCCCGAGTGGATGCAGTGCGATTGGAAGGAGGAGAGGCGAAGCGCCATGAGAGTGTGTGCCACTCTAGGGTTGCCCTTTTTAACTCTTGATTACGAAAAGGAGTACAAAAAAGAAGTGGTGGATTATATGTTGCGAGAATATAGTGAAGGTCGCGTGCCGAACCCTGACGTTTTCTGCAATAAATATGTAAAGTTCGGAGTATTTTTACAAAAAGCGCTGGAATTGGGCGCTGATTATGTTGCTACCGGTCATTATGCGAGGACTTCTTTTGACTCATATCTTGTCCGGAGCACGAAATATTTCCGGGCTGGAAATTTTCTCGCTCTCGCGCCGTCGCGCTCCGAGAGTCTCCGTCCACGACATGAGTCAGCGAAGTCCTTCCAGCTTCTGGAGTCAGTTGATAAAGAAAAAGACCAGAGTTATTTTTTGTATACACTTGGGCAAAAAGAACTTAAGCATATTTTGTTTCCAATCGGCGGAATGACCAAGCCGGAAGTGCGCAAGCTTGCTGAGAAATTCGACCTGCCAACGGCTCACAAGAAAGACAGCCAAGGACTCTGCTTTCTCGGCAAGGTGGATATGAAAGATTTTCTCTCGCATTATATAGAAACAAAAACAGGCGATGTTTTGAATACGAACGGAGAAGTTATTGGCACACATCAAGGCGCGCTCTTATACGCTATCGGCGAGCGACATGGATTTGAAATTGCCAAAAAGTCGCCGAATGACCCGCGTTACTTTGTTGTGGCGAAAGATTTGTCAAAAAATACAATTATAGTAGCCGATAAAGAAAAAGAAGCGGATACTGTTTATTCTGTAAAAGAAATTATTATCAAAAACTTGCATCTTATTAATTTAGACGATACATCGTCTAAATTGAATAAACCGCTCAAAACCTATGCGCGGATTCGCTATCGTCAAGAAAAACAACCATGTGTTCTGGAAAAAAAGTCCGGCTGGTATCGTATTGTTTTTGATGTGCCTCAAAGTGGAGTAAGCATCGGACAGTCAGCTGTTTTGTACGATGGAGAAATTTGCCTCGGTGGCGGAATAATTGAAGAAGTGCGATAATAACCTTATGGTAGAACCAATATATGTTGTAAAAGCTGATGGAAATCGCGAACCATTCAATATTTTAAAACTGGAAGAGTCGCTTGAGCACTCCGGCGCCTCAAAAAAAGTCGCTGACGACGTTATAGCCCACATATCTTCCGAGCTTCATGACGGAATGACTACACGTGAAATTTACCGGCATGCCTTTGAAATACTCCATCGCGAAGAAAAACCGGTAGCCGTGAAGTATTCGGTGAGGCATGCGGTCATGGAGCTGGGACCGTCAGGATTTCCGTTTGAAGGTTTTGTGGCTGAAATTTTTAAGGCCAAGGGGTTCAACACAAAAATTGACCAAATTGTAAAAGGCTTTTGCGTAGAGCATGAAATAGACGTTGTTGCATGGAACGAAGAAAAATTGATTATGGTTGAGGCGAAATTCCACAATGAACTTGGAACAAAGTCGGATTTAAAAGTGGTTTTGTACATTAAAGCAAGGTTTGATGACCTGCAAAAAATGACCTTTAATTACGGCAGAAAGCGCAATCTTGATGAAAGTTGGCTTGTGACAAATACAAAATTTTCTTCCACTGCCATAGAATACGGCTCCTGCCAGGGCGGGCTGGTTATGATAGGGTGGAATTATCCGCCGGTTGGGAATTTGCACGACATGATATTGGAATCAAAACTTCATCCTCTTACATGCTTAATCAGTCTTAATGACCGTGAGAAAAAAGTTTTGCTTGGCAGTGGCGTTGTGCTTTGCAAAACAATACAAGAGAACCCGGATATATTGGATACACTCGGTTTTAAAGAGAGCGAAAAAAGGAATGTGCTGGATGAAATTGCTACACTATAATATACCAACCAACATTCGCACATTCGCGTACTTATGACAAAAGAGAAAAGATTTGAAAAGATGAAAAAAATTCGGGATGAGCTTTTGGATTTCAAAGAATCTCCTTTGTACAAATATCGGACAGAAAATAAATATTTTCCTGTGGTTGGAGAGGGAAGCCACATGGCAAAAATAATGTTTATCGGCGAAGCTCCTGGAAAAAATGAAGCGGAGCAAGCCCGGCCGTTTTGCGGGGCTTCCGGCAGGCTCTTAGACGAAATGCTTTCCTCAATAGGGGTGAAGCGCGCTGATGTTTACATTACCAATGTGGTTAAAGACCGTCCGCCTGAAAACCGCGACCCGACTATGGAAGAAATCAGCCTCTATGCTCCATTTTTGAATAGACAAATTGATATTATTCAGCCAAAAGTAATCGCAACACTTGGAAGATTTTCCATGGACTACGTGATGAGACTTCTTAATTTAGAAAGTCAAATAAAAGGCATTACTTCTATGCACGGGAAAGAATTTGAAGCAGAGGCAAGCTATGGAAAAGTAACTATTGTTCCTCTATATCATCCGGCAGTTGCATTGTATAATGGAAGTAACAAAGAAACTTTACTCCAGGATTTCCAAGTGTTGAAGAAGTATCTATAGGGTGTATAATAAACCGAATGAAAAAGAAAACTCCAAAAAAGGAAATTACACTCAAAACTATTATAGATAAAGTAGAGTCTTTATTTCGTGTTTTAGAGTCAAAAATTGATTCTATTAAATTTAAGCAACAAGAGCATGATGACCGTTTTGCAATTATGGCAAGGCGGTCTGATAGGATGGAAGTAATTTTAAAAAGGGATATTAACGATTTGGCACTTTCTACAACTCGGGGATTTGAAAACCTCGAAGAAAATCTAAAAAGCAAAATGGATGGACTCGGGAGAAGAATTGATGATTTATCAGAACGTAAAGTGGATAGAGAACAGATAAGGCCAATTGAAACACGCTTATTACGAATGGAAAGAAAGGTAGGAATAAAATAACATGTGGATACTTTATGCTTTCGGTTCGGCAATTTTCGCGGCAGCGGTGGCAATACTTGGCAAGATTGGACTGAAAGATATTGATTCCACTTTTGCCACGACAATCCGCGCCATTATCATGGCGGCATTTCTCTTTCTCGTCGCTTTGCTTTTAGGAAAATTTAAAGATTTTTCTCTAACTTCGTTTGGAACGAAAGCCTGGCTATTTGTCGCCCTTTCCGGTATTGCGGGCGCGCTCTCATGGCTCTGCTACTTTTTTGCTTTGAAATACGGTCCGACTACTGCCGTAGCTGCAATTGATAAGCTGAGCATTGTCTTTGTGGCGGTCTTGGCTACGCTATTTCTCTCTGAAGGAGTAACTATGTATAAAATTACCGGGGTTATTTTGATTTCTTTTGGCGCGTTTCTAACAGTTTTGAAATAAAGCCTATTTTGTGCGATTATATTCCTATGCCAGAATTGACCTCAAAACAAATTCGGGAGCGGTTTTTAAACTTTTTTCAAAAACGCGGGCACGCTGTTATACCTTCAGCATCACTTGTGCCGGAGAACGATCCATCGGTTCTTTTTAACTCTGCCGGCATGCAACCTCTGATGCCATATTTGCTTGGAAAAGAACATCCTCGAGGAGCTCGTCTCGTTAATTCTCAAAAGTGTGTTCGTACCCAAGACATTGATGAAGTCGGAGATAACACCCACGATACGTTTTTTGAAATGCTTGGCAATTGGTCTTTGGGGGATTATTGGAAAGATGATGCAATCAAGTGGAGCTACGAATTTCTAACTTCAAAGGAAGATGGACTTGGACTTGATTCTGCACGTCTTTACATCACTGTTTTCGGTGGTAGCGATAAAATACAACGTGACTTGGAGTCAGTGGAGATATGGAAGTCCCTTGGAATACCAGAACATCGCATTTATTTCAAAAACTCAAAATCAAATTGGTGGAGCATCGGGCTAAATTCTCCAGCCGGCCCATCGACTGAAATGTTTTATGACCTTTCCGGCACTTTAGGTGATGCTAACCAAGAAACTTTTGAAAAAGCGGAAGAAGAACAGCGCGTGGTGGAGATTTGGAATGATGTATTCATGATGTACTGGCAGGAGAATGGGGAAGTTGTAAGTGAACTGCCAAAAAGAAATGTCGACACTGGAGCGGGACTAGAGCGAGTGGTAATGGCAGTGCAAGGGAAAAATAATATTTTTGAGACAGATCTATTTTTGCCACTTATTAGAGTGATTGAAGAAAGTTCAAACATAGAAAATCAAAGGGCAGTACGTATTGTGGCGGATCATATTCGAACTGCCGTATTTCTTATTGCTGATGGAGTGTTGCCTTCAAATCGAGAACAAGGGTATATCTTGAGAAGACTATTGCGACGTGCTCAATACTATTTTAACAACAAGCTTGGCGGAAGCGTGACATTGTCAGTCTTCGCTCAATCCATAATTGATACATATAAGGATACTGAGTATAAATTTGACAGTAAAGTGATTGAAAAAGTCATTACTGATGAGGAAGCAAAATTTAGAACCTCTCTTTTATTGGGGTTAAAACAATTTGAGAAATTTTCTAGAGGCAACATCTCTGGCATTGACGCTTTCACACTATTTTCCACATATGGTTTTCCTATTGAGATGACAGAAGAATTAGCCAGAGAAAAAAAGATTTCTACTGATATAGACGGTTTCCAACAAGAATTTAAAAAACATCAGGAACTTTCGCGCGCCGGCGCGGAGCAAAAGTTCAAAAAATAAAAGCAGTCGTGCCGCCCATCCTCGCAGCAAGCTGGCGGCACGAACCAGGGCTCTTATCTTCGTATATGAATCGGCCACCGCCGATACATGTTTATCAATCCCCGCAGCAGAGCTGCGAAGTATTTCTCGAATAAAGCAGACTTATGAACACTTTTCTTTGCAATAGGTGATAATTGAGTTACAATTGACTTATGGCAAAAGATGGAATGAAAAAAAATATCGTTCAAGATGTCATACCTCCAAAACGTTCAATCCGCGATGTGGAGTTGCCAAGCCGAGGCCGGCGTCTTTCGGTGGAATCGAGGGAAGAATACAAAGATAGTGAGGCAAAACCTGCGTCAGAGGAAGATGTAATAAATAAAGCTTCCAAAAAAATAGAAAAACTTACGAAAAAACCAAAAGAGGAGCTTTCATATAAATATGAATACAATGAACCGCCAAAATCTTCCAGAAAAGGGCTTTATATTGCTGTTTCCATTTTTATTTTAGCCATAGCGTTTGGCATTTCGGCTTTATTTAGAAGCGCCACCATTACAATAACTCCAAAGCAAGAAACCAAGACTGTTGGCGAAGCTTTTACGGCAAAAAAAAATACGGCTAACGGAACCCTTGCTTTTCAGCTTGTAACAACAACAAAAGATGCCGATAAGGCGGTATCCGCCACCTCTCTACAAAATGTGTCAAAAAAAGCTCGAGGTAAGATAGTTATTTACAATAAGACAAAAGCTCAGTCTCTGGTCGTGACGACCAGATTTCAAACGCCAGAGGGTCTCGTCTACCGTTTAATTGACGGTGTGACTGTACCCGGACAAGTCGGTACCACGGCCGGTTCAGTTGAAGTTACTGTGGAAGCGGATGCTCCGGGGGACACACACAATATAGGATTGAAAGATTTTACCATTCCCGGGTTCAAGGGCGACCCGAAGTATAATTTGATATATGCAAGGTCAAAAACTGCTATGACTGGCGGGTTTGTCGGCCAGCAAAAAGTGGTATCGGATTCCGCCTTGGAACAGGCTGATAAAGAATTGGAAGGACTACTCAAGGGACTGCTTTCAAAGGATATTACCTCTCAAATCCCCCAAAATTTTATTCTCTATCCCAACAGTTTGTCTTACAGTTTTGAAAAGGCGGAGCAGGTAAATGGAACGGGAGGCAACGCTGTACTTCGTAAAAAGGGGACGGTAAGCGGGATCATATTTGATAAAGGTTCGCTTTCTCGGGCTATCATAGCCAGAATATCGCCTTCCATCGGCGATTCTGTGGTCAAAATAAACAATCTGGAAAATCTTCGTTTTTCATATCAAGCCGGAGAAGGTTTCAATCCAAGCAATAACTCTTCAATCACTTTTAATCTAGCGGGAAATGCCAATATCGTCTGGGTATTTGATGAAAATAAATTGAAATCTGACCTTCTGGGTTTGTCTAAGAAGGACGGAAAATCGGTAATCGCCACTTACTCTGCCATCAAAGAAGCTTGGATAGAAACCAAGCCGTTTTGGAGCCAAACTATTCCAACAAGCTCGGACAAGGTTACTTTGGAAAATACCTTGCAGTAGAGCAAAACTTCCTGCAGGGTCTGCCCTCCGCCCAGTACTGTGCTTTGTTCCAGGGCGGAGTTGCGTAATAAGGCATATTCTGCTACTATGCTACTTGTTGTTTCATACATTTCATTAGTTCCAGAGGACAAAAATAATGCACGATCAGAATAAAAAAGAAACTTCCATATCGGCTCAAGTCATAGAAGCACTGCCAAACACTTTTTTCAAAGTAAGACGGGGTGATACCGGAGAGGAAATGCTCACCTATCTTTCGGGTAAAATGAGGTTGCATAGGATTAGAGTCATGGTCGGTGATATGGTAACTGTGGAACTGGACTCATACGGCGGGAAAGGAAGAATAGTAAAAAGAAATTAAACGAGCGAATCCTACTAAAGATTACTTTGTTGATTTATCTCAGGTTAGATGATATAAAGATGCAATTCAAATTAATTACCATATAAACATAAACTGTGGAAATTCCTCAAGCTACCTGAGACATTTCCTAACTCTAACGGGATGAAAGTTAAATCGTCAGTAAAAAAGATATGTTCGTCATGTCAAGTAGTCCGAAGGAAGGGTTACGTGTATGTTGTCTGCAAGGCGAATGCAAGGCATAAGCAAAGACAAGGCTAGAAATTAAAACAAGAGTACTGAGTCAAGAGAAACGAAGAATACAAATTCATAACTCTCTACTCGGTACTCGTGACTCTATCAAAAAAATGAGAATACTAGGAATAACATTGCCAGAAGAGAAAAGAATAGAAATCGGTTTAACCGTGCTCTATGGTATTGGGCGTCCGCGAGCCCATGCTATTTTGGATACGGCAAAGGTGGGATATGGCAAAAAACCAAAAGAAATTACTGTTGATGAAGAAAATGCCATAAGAAAAGCGGTTGAGGAATTTAAAATTGAAGGAGATTTGAAGCGGGAAGTGTCGGGAAATATAAAGCGCCTGAAAGATATAAAGGCATACCGCGGTACGCGCCATGCAAGGGGGTTGCCTTCCCGAGGTCAGAGAACGAAAACAAATGCCAGAACCCTTCGAGGTAAGAGAAAGACTATGGGAACTGGACGCAAGGTAGCGGATAAAAAATAGAAATAACAATTTAAAATTTAAAATTAATCATTGGAAATTAAGTAAAAAGTAAAAAGTAAGAAGTAAAAATTCTTTAATATTATGGGAAAGAAACGAATTGTAAAAACAGGCGAAAGTACGGAGGGAGGGGTAAAAGCTCCTGTTGTTTCCAGTGTTTCAAAGAAAAAAGTTGATGTCGGCACGTTGTTTGTACAGTCGACATACAACAATACAAAGCTTGTTTTGACCGACCAAAAGGGGAATGTCTTGGCCACGTCTTCCAGCGGTTCCATCGGCTTTAAGGGCGCCAAGAAAGGCACCCCCTTTGCCGCCGCTAAAGTGGGAGAGATTATAGGGAGCAAGGCAAGCGCTATGGGCATGAAAGAAGCCAGAGTGGTGGTAAAAGGGGTCGGTTCTGGACGCGAGTCAGGCATCAGGGGCTTTATTTCAAAAGGAATAAACATTACTTCTATCAAGGATGTGACACCGATACCGCATAACGGGCCGAAACCCAAGAAGCCAAGAAGAGTTTAATCGAAACAAGAGTACCGAGATATGAGAAACGAAGGATTCAAAATCGTAACTCTGGTTTCGGGACTCGTAACTCTATCAAAATTATGATTATAGGACCAAAATACAAAATAGCAAGGCGGTTAGGAGCTCCGATATTTGAGAAAACTCAAACTCAAAAATACGCTCTGCATTTGGAGCGCAAGGGCAAAAAGAAAGGCTTTTCCAAACAAAAGTCCGAGTTTGGCATTCAAATGAATGAAAAGCAAAAGGCTCGATTTACTTACGGCCTGTCCGAGCGCCAGTTTTCAAATTATGTAAAAGAAGCTCTATTAAAAAAGGGAGCCAATGCTTCTAGCGTTATTTTTGAATTTTTGGAAATGCGCATTGATAATGTCGTTTATCGCCTCGGCTTTGCCAAAACTCGCCTTGGGGCGCGCCAAATGGTTTCTCACGGACATATCACGGTAAACGGAAAGCGGATAAACACTCCTTCTCGAAGAGTTTCCGTCGGCGACAAAGTGGGAATTCGTGAAGCGTCAGTCGGGAAGCCATTGTTTGCCAATTTGGATGAAAGAATTAAAAATATAACTATTCCTTCCTGGATAAAATTGGACAGTGGCAGGAAGACAGCGGAGATACAGGGCAAGCCAGTTCTTCAGCCTGCGGAGAATATGTTTGACCTTAACGCCGTCATCGAGTTCTACAGCCGCTAAATTTGAAAGTTTATCGTCGACAGCGAGTTCATTGCGGGTCCAGGGCTTGCCATGGGGTTTAATACCTTTTATAGTAAGTCTTGCGTTATATGTATAATTGGTGTATATTAACAACCGCGTTTATTTTAAAAAATTTATAACTTACTCTACATGTCTGACTACACAATTGTATTGCCTTCAAAGCCGAAAATTGTCTCTGAAGCTGATTTTACCGGTTCATACGAAATAGACGGTCTTTACCCTGGTTATGGCCACACACTGGGTAATTCTTTGCGACGCATCATCTTGTCCTCTCTTCCAGGCGTTGCTATTACCGGAGTTAAAATTGCCGGTATAGACCACGAGTTTTCTGTCATTCCACACATAAAGGAAGACGCCATTACCATTCTTCTAAACCTTAAAAAAGTACGCCTTAACATGGTCAGCGACGAACCTCAAATTCTGACACTTAAGGCAAAAGGAGTAAAAGAAGTTATCGCGGGAGACATTAAGGTTCCTGGAGGGGTTGAAATTCTTAATCCTGAGCTTGTCATTGCCACCATGACGGATAAAAACGCGGAATTAGATATAGAAATCACCGCTGAGAAAGGTTTGGGCTTCATATCAAAAGAAGTTTTGCAGAAAAATAGAGTTGATATAGGGCAGATTACTCTTGACGCTATTTTTACGCCTATCAGGCGAGTTTCCTACGAGGTTGAGAATATGCGCGTGGGCGACCGGACGGATTTCAACCGCTTGAAAATTTTTATTGAAACTGATGGAACTATCACTCCCAAAAAAGCTTTGGAGAAATCCATAGAAACAATGATAGGTCAGCTCAAGGCCATCATAGGGTTTAAAGAAGAAGAAACCATCATTCCGGCTTCCTATGGAGCTGAAATCGCAGCAACTAAACCAGATGTTGACGAGGACATGCTCAAAACTCGCATTGAAACTCTGAATCTTTCTTCACGGACTTCAAATGCTTTAGCGAACGCCAATATTCGTACGGTCGGAGGGCTTGCGCGCAAAAAAGAAAAGGATATTCTTGAAATCGAAGGTTTGGGTTCAAAAGGCCTTTCAGAAATAAAGGAGATGCTTTCAACGTTTGGAATTACATTGAAATAACTAAATCGAATGAACCACAGCAAAGCTACAAGAAAATTTGGACGAGAAAAGAAAGTGCGAGACGGACTTATGAAGTCTCTTGCTTTGGCTTTGGTGTTGGGAAACAAGATAAAAACTACAGATGCCAAAGCTCGCGAACTTCGTCCGTATGTGGAAAAAATGATAACACAAGGTCGTTTGGGAACGCTAGCATCTAAACGAAACTTAGTTTCAAAAATCGGAGTTATTGGCGCTGAAAAAATCGTAAAAGATGTTGCTCCAAAATACAAAGGCCGAAGCGGGGGATATACGAGAATTACCAAATTGCCAAGAAGGGTTTCAGACGGTAGTCTTATGGCTGTTATTGAGTTCGTATGAGAATAAATTTTTACTTTTTAATTTAGAATTTATAATGAATTTTCAATGATAAATTTTAAAATTAAAAATTAAGTAAAAATTAAAAAGTTTAAATTAAAAATTATGAAGTATTCAATTGATGCAGAAAATAAAAAGATAGGACGAGTAGCAACCCAAGCTGCGGTTTTGCTCATGGGTAAAAATACCCCTGATTTCAAAAGAAATGCTATTCCAAATGTTATAGTAGAAATCAAAAATACATCAAAAGCCTCAATTGATGATAATAAGAAACTGCAAAAAACATACAGTAGATATTCTGGCTATCCCGGAGGACTTCGCCAACCAACTATGACTCAAGTTATTGGTAAACACGGATATAAAGAACTTTTCAAAGAAGCTGTTTCAGGTATGCTTCCAAAGAATAAACTACGACAGAAAATGATGAACAATCTTATTATTAGTGAGTAATAAGAATTTTTACTTTTTAATTTAGGATTTATAATGAATTTAAAATTTTAAAATTAAATAAAAATTAAAAAGTATAAAATTAAAAATTCTTTAATTACAATGGAAACTATAAAAACAAAAGACACTGGACATTATATAGAAACAGTCGGACGCCGAAAAACTAGCGTCGCGCGAGTTCGTATTACCCCTAGTTTAAAAACCACTTTTTTAATTAATGAAAAGGAATTAGAGAAATATTTTCCAACAAAAGAAATGGTAATTATCGTCAGACAACCGCTTGAAGCCGTAACAGATAAATTCAAGGTTACTTCGCATATAAAAGGCGGGGGAATCCACTCACAATCAGAAGCACTCCGTCATGGGATTGCCAGAGCTCTGACAGAATACAATGGTGAACTCCGCAAGACTTTGAAAAAAGCCGGCTATTTGAAACGCGACCCTCGGGCAAAAGAAAGACGAAAGTTCGGCCTGAAGAAGGCAAGGAAGGCACCTCAGTGGAGTAAAAGATAGATTTTAACGCCCTTCGGGGCTTTAGCGTGCCATATTGGTCAAAATGATAAACAACAAAGGCGCCAATAATTTGGCGCCTTTTCCGTACCGATATTCCCGTCGGGTGCGTACTTTTCATATTCTTCCCTCTGTTTTTGTGAGTCTCTCCCCGGAAAAGGATATCACTTATTTTTAATGTAACAGCTACGTTTACTTTTGTCAAATGTTTTTATATGAAAAAACCGCCAGTCATGGACTGACGGAATTTTCCGTCGCCACGATGGCGGCTAAGATATTTTGAAGTCCGGTGGCCCGGAGCAATTATCTCCTTTTGCTCCAATGGACCCAGCCCTTCGTCTTTCCTGAATCGCAGATTCAAAGGAACTTTTTTTGAGACAACTGAACCCGCCTTCACCCAACCCAAGAAAACTGCATGCAATCTCGCCTTTGCCAGACTTGCATACTGTTTCCGCGTGTTCCGGAGTAACAGATACCGGGTCAGGTTTTTTGAACAGTTCTGTCATCATGCATCGTTCGCACCTCCCGACGCTCGGGTCTTCCCCGTCAGGATAAAAGTCGAATATAAAAGATGGTACGAAGGTTTTTTCACACACTCTGCACGTTCTTTTCTCACCTACAGTCTTGGACATTGCCACCTCGTTTTTATTTCTAAATAAATGATATCACAAGATTTTATAAAGTCAACTAATTTTGAATTACCAAAATTTTGTGCTAAAATATGAAGAATGAAAGATGAAGATAAAAAAATAATTGAGGAGGAGGTTGATACTGACCACGGGGATGACGTGATTTTTGAGGATAATACCGAGGTTACGGGAGCTGATTATCAGCAAAAGGTAGATAAGCTCAAAAACAGAATAAAAGAGCTGGAAAAGAAGAATTCAGAGCTTCTGGACTCATGGCAGAGGGACAAGGCGGATTTTATAAATTCCAGAAAGCGAGATGAGGAGCAAAAGAAAGAGTTTCTAAAATTCTCAAGAGCAGATACGATAGCCGAACTTTTGCCAGTTTTAGATTCTTTTGAATCAGCTTTCAAGAATAAAGAGGCTTGGGAAAAAGTAGATAAAAACTGGCGGACTGGTGTGGAGTACATTCATACACAACTTTTTAATATTTTGTCAGGTCATGGCCTAAAAGTTATAAACCCACTTGGTGAACTGTACGACCACAACCGTGACGAAGCAATAGAAACTATAAAAGTTGACACTGAAACGGATAATGGTAAAATACTGGACGTAGTACAGGTTGGGTATGAGTTAAATGGTAAGGAGATTCGACCTCCTAAAGTAAAAGTTGGTCATTTTGAAAAATAGTATGATAAAAAAATTAATTGTATTTATTATAATAATTATAGTCATATTATGCGGAATCTATTATTTTTCTTACTTTAGAAAAGATAGATACATATCACGTTTTGATTGCGAGTTTGTAAATAATAAACAATGTACCTATTTTATTGCTCTGGATTGTATGCCCATACCAGACGCAAGTGTTTGTGATGGAGTACTGGGTAGCCACTGGTCACCCTAAAAAATAATATGCAAATCGTCTCCACAAATCAAAAAATAGTTGAGAAAACACTCCGAGATAAAGAAGGACGACTTATTCGTGCCAGATTTTGCATATACGAAAGTGCGGGTAGAATTAAGGCTCGTCTTGTTGATTTTGTATATCTTGATGATAAAACTTTTAATAAAAATAATGCATACATATTAGCTGGATTTAGTAAAAAAGAAACTTGGACATCCGATGTCCAAACGAAAAAATACGTTTCTCCATATGTAACATTTAAAACATTTTATTCACTTGGTTCTAAACCTCGCGCTCCAACAAGATAAACATACTAATCTACGAATGTAACGAATGATACGAATGGCTACGAATAATCAAACGCTAAACGCATTCATTCGGAGACATTCGCAGATTAGAATTATTCGCATATTCGTATATCTAATTAAAAAATTATGGCAAAGACTATAGGTATTGATTTGGGAACAACAAATAGCGCTGTGGCAATAATGGAAGCGGGACAGCCGAAAATATTAGAAAATGCCGAAGGTGCGCGAACTACACCTAGTATTGTTGCTGTGTCCAAAACAGGCGAACGACTAGTAGGTCTTCTTGCAAAACGTCAAGCAGTAACAAATCCAAAAAACACTATTTTTGGTATCAAACGATTTATAGGACATACGTTTGATGACGCTGGTGTTCAGAAAGACAAAGCCATTGTGCCATTTGAAGTTTCAAAATCCACAACTGGTGGTGTAAAAGTAAAGCTAAACGACAAGGAATCCACACCGGAAGAAATTTCGGCGATGATTCTATCAAAAATAAAAGCCGATGTTGAGGCAAAAATAGGTGAGAAAGTAACTCAAGCTATTATCACTGTACCGGCTTACTTTAATGACGCTCAAAGACAAGCAACAAAAGACGCTGGTCAGATAGCCGGACTAGAAGTCTTGCGTATTATAAATGAACCGACAGCCGCCGCGCTGGCTTATGGTTTTGACAAAGGTAAAAAAGAAGAAAAGATTGTGGTCTTTGACTTTGGTGGAGGTACTTTTGACGTTTCTGTTCTAGAAGTCGGTGACTCAGTTATAGAAGTAAAATCAACTGATGGTGACTCGCATCTCGGTGGAAAAGATATTGACCAGAAAATCATTAACTTCCTCGCTGATGAATTCAAAAAAGAATCTGGAATTGATTTGCGTGGAGACACTTTGGCTCTTCAACGATTGGATGAAGCGGCAGAAAAAGCAAAAATAGAGCTTTCCACGGCAATGGAATCGGAAGTAAACATTCCATTCATCACATCAGATGCGTCAGGCCCAAGACACCTTCTCATCAAACTTTCCCGGGCAAAATTGGAAGAACTCACAGCGGAATTCATTGACCGAGCCATGGCTATTACCAAAAGAGCTTTGGAAGCTTCAGGATTTGCTACATCGCAGATAGACGAAGTTATCCTGGTTGGAGGTCAGACACGCATGCCAAAAATGGCAGAAAAGGTCAAAGAATACTTTGGCAAAGAACCAAACAAATCAATCAATCCTGACGAAGTGGTGGCTCTTGGCGCGGCAATTCAAGGTGGTATTCTCTCCGGAGATGTCAAAGATGTCCTATTACTAGACGTTATACCACTATCGCTTGGCATAGAAACAATGGGAGGGGTAGCTACGAAACTTGTTGAACGAAACACAACTATTCCAGCATCGCGATCACAAGTATTTTCCACGGCAGCGGACAATCAGACATCCGTGGAAATTCATATCGTCCAAGGTGAGCGCGCAATGGCCGGGGATAACAAATCACTCGGACGATTTATCCTAGATGGTATTCCACCAGCGCCTCGCGGTATGCCACAAGTGGAAGTTATGTTTGATGTGGATGCAAATGGTATTCTCTCTGTAAAAGCAAAAGACAAGGCAACAGGCAAGGAGCAGTCTATCAGAATAGAAGCTCGCTCGAGCCTGTCAAAAGAAGAAATAGAGAAAATGCAAAAGGATGCTGAAGCGCACGCAAGTGATGATGCAAAAAAGAAAGAATTGGTAGAAGCAAAGAATATCGCAGAACAGCTCATCTATACGGCAGAGAAATCTTTGCGCGACGCAGGAGACAAAGTTCCAACAGAACTGCGCGCGTCAATTGAAAACAAAATTACTGATGCGAAAACTGCAAGCAAGGGTGAGGATATGGAACAGATAAAAAAGACCACTACAGAACTTTCCACAGAACTTCAAAAAATAGGGGAGATACTGAACAAACAAGCACAACAGCAGCAAACTCAAACTTCGCCGGAAGGCCCAGCCAGTGAAGGACCCGTCCGTGATGCGGATTTTGAGGAGAAGAAAAGTGACGAGAACAAATAAAATTTAGTTTTAAATCTCTTACTCGACATAATCCACAAAAGAGTACGCCGTAAATCCTTGCTAGGATTTCGGCTCGTTCTCGTGTCTTCACGCACTCCGAAAGCCTCTTTTTTGGATTATGCACAAGACGAGATCTTCAAAACAGAAATTTTATTTATTCTCTAGTGATGATGTAAATGGATACAAAAAAACCGCCGTATGTAGCAGGTGGTTTTCCTGCGCCATTCGCGTTCGAATTTCATCCATTTCAATTCTCCTGCTCTTACGATAGCATATTATACAAAATAAGTCAAGTGTGTGAAATAATAAAAAGTGATAGAATAAAAATATGAGTAAGGATTACTACGATATACTGGGGATAGACAAAAAGGCTCCAAAGGAGGAAATTAAAAAGGCCTTTCGGACTTTGGCGCATAAATATCATCCGGACAAGAAAACTGGTGATGATGCTAAGTTTAAGGAGATAAACGAGGCATATTCGGTATTGTCGGACGATAAAAAGCGGGCAGAGTATGACTCGTATGGACGAACATTTAGTGGAGCTGGAGGTGGACAAGCCGGAGGATTTGGTAGTAGTCAAGGATTCGGAGATTTTGATTTCTCCCAGTTTACTCAAGGAGGAAATACCGGTGGATTTGAATTTGACCTTGGCGATATTTTTGGTAATGTTTTTGGTGGGGGAAATCGCCGCACACAAGCAAAACGTGGACGTGACATCTCAGTTGATATTGAACTATCATTTGAAGAATCTGTTTTTGGAGTAGAACGTATTGTGCTTCTAAATAAAGTTTCCAAATGTGATACTTGTGGTGGAAATGGCGCAGAGAAAGGCAGTGAATTAATTACTTGTGGAACTTGTAACGGTAAAGGTCAGATCCGCGAAGTTAAAAGAACATTTTTTGGTCAGTTTGAACAGGCAAGCACTTGCGAAGTATGTAATGGTACAGGTAAAGTACCAAAGGTCAGATGTCATACTTGCGGAGGAAAAGGAATTATCAAAAAAGAAACCGAAGTCAAAATAAAAATCCCTGCTGGAATAGACAATGGTGAGATGATGAGACTGACAGGAGCTGGTGAAGCAATTGCTGGAGGCACAGCAGGGGACCTGTATATAAAAATCCACGTTAAAAAGCATGCTACTTTTCGTAAGGACGGCAGTAACTTAGTAATGGACCTAAACGTCAAACTAACAGACGCTCTTCTTGGTGGTGAGCAGACCATAAATACTTTGGATGGCGCTATAAAAGTCAAAATCCCGGAAGGAGTAACTTTTGGGGAAGTTTTGCGGGTAAAAGGCAAAGGCGTCCCAAGTGAAAGAGGTCATCGCGGTGATATACTGATAAAACTAAACATTCTTATTCCAAAGAAACTTTCAAAAGAGGGGAAAAGAGTCGTAGAAGAACTTAAAAAAGAGGGAATATAAAAGGTTAAACCCTAGGGCAAGCCCTAGACCCGCAATGAACTCACTTCGTTCATCCATTGCCATGGCAAGCCACGGGGTTTTAAACCTTTTTTCGCTCTCCTCGGCTCGTAAACGAGAAAGATTACTTTCTCGTTTCGCTCGCTCTACGTCGGCGATAATCCACAATTTTAAATTTAAAGTTAGTTTGGTATACTATACTCATGAGTACGGTAGTTTCATATTTGCATACACTGTTTTCATACTTTATACAACTTCGGAGTGTTTTAACATCTGATATTGTTGCTCTGGGTGTCATATTTGCGGTGTTTCTGGCTTACATCATGTTTTTTGGCAGAAACATGATGATTTCACTTATCCTGGCTTTTTATCCGTCAACACTGCTTTATAAAACGTTTCCTTTTATTGACAAACTGATGATTGTTCAGGGAGAGAGACTTTTAATTATAAACAAGGGGGTTATTTTTCTCATATTTTTAGTACCGTTAACTATCATAATAAGCCGGTATGTTTTATCGGAATCTGTATACACAGGTTCGTCCCATATTATTCGCACACTTGGCTTTGCTTTAGCTGGGCTTATTATGGTACTCCTATTTTCCTATGGAATAGTCAACTTGGACCCACTTCATAACTTTTCCATCTCCGTGGATGCCTTGTTTGTTGGGGCTGATAAGATTTTTTACTGGAACTTGGCTCCTTTGCTGCTTTTGGCAGTTTTATAATCAACCCAAAGGCTTTAGGTTGCACTTTTACCATTTCTAAGGTTTAATAAAATTTGCAAATATAGCCCTATAAATAAGCCTTTTTAAGCTTTTTTTATCCACATTTTTTGTAATATTTAATTGACAGTCGATAACCAAGTGTGATATAATGTAAATAACTCAGAAGACCTGAGTTTTTCTGTTCATTACCGCCGGAGCACCAGAAAATTCATTGGTGCTCGGTTCCAGAATTACAATCTAAACTTAATTTTATTTTGAATTTCACAGCTATCGGTTTGTTCATGGTTATTTCTTCAGTTACAGGTATTACTGCTCCGGCTACGACAAACGAAGTTCCTGTAAATACAATAGATACCGCTGTCGCAAGACAAGTAGAAAGCAAAAAATCAGTAAGGGAAATTGAAGGTATGTTGGGAACGGAACAATATGTTCGCCAGTACTTTTCAGATATTCCCATTATGATTGCCATCGCCAGATGCGAGTCTCACTTTAGGCAACTTGACCCGGATGGAGAAATTCATCGAGGTCAGAAAAATAATGCCGATGTCGGTGTGATGCAAATCAATGAATTCTACCACGGCAAGACTGCGGACAGGAAAGACTACAACATCTATACTATTGAAGGAAACACTGCTTACGCCCGCGATTTGTACGAAAGACAGGGGACAGAACCTTGGTCATCGTCCAAAGCTTGTTGGGGCAAGTATCAAGAAGCTAACAAGTCACTCGCGCTGAACAGTAAATAATATCAGATAAACTATTAAACAAAAGCTCCGCTCAAAAGGCGGAGTTTTTGTTATTTATTTAGAATTCCATCTAAGATATAATAGAAACATGAATATCTTGGTTGTAGGCAACGGTGGGAGAGAACATGCTCTGATATGGAAACTTAAACAATCTACGAAAGTAAAACAAATTTTTGCCGCACCGGGAAATGCGGGAACTTCTGAATTGGCGACGAATCTGCCTCTTTCAAATACAAAAGAAATAATTAACTGGGTAAGAAAGAATCAGGTCAACTTGGTTGTAGTTGGTAATGACAGCTATTTGGCAGAAGGAATAGTGGATAAAATAGAAGCACTTGATATACCAGTATTTGGTCCGACCAAAACAGCATCAGAAATTGAGTGGTCTAAGTCTTTTGCAAAACAATTTATGAAAGAAGAGGGTATTCCGACTGCGGATTTTGAAACCTTTGTCGATATTAAAAAGGCAAAAATACACGTCAAGACTCAGAAATTTCCACTTGTAATCAAAGCCAATGGTCTGGCTCTCGGCAAAGGGGTAATTATTGCAAACAATATTACAGAAGCAGAAAATGCAGTAGAAGATATATTATCTAAAAAAGTGTTTGGAAAAGCGGGGAATAGGGTTGTAATAGAGGAATATCTGTATGGCCGTGAGATTTCTGTCCATGCTTTTTGTGATGGTGAGCGCGCAGCATTATTTCCTTCCGCAGAAGATCATAAAAGAATAGGTGAGGGTGATATCGGACCGAATACAGGCGGAATGGGTACTATTGCGCCGGTACCATGGGTTACAGAAGCTCAGATGAAAGAAATAAAGGATAAGATTGTACTACCGACGCTTAAAGCCTTGAAAAAACGAGACAGAGCATTTAAAGGTGTTCTTTTCCCGGGGATTATGATAACCGAGACCGGTCCAAAAGTAATTGAGTTTAACGCCAGATTTGGGGACCCGGAAACTCAGTCCTATATGAGAATTCTTAAAACAGACCTGATTGATATTATTTTCGCTTGTATTCAAGGAAATCTGGGCAGACAAAAGATTCAATGGCACCAAAAGTCGGCATGTTGCATAGTTGTCGCTTCGGAAGGATATCCGGGCAGATATAAAACTAATCGAATAATACATGGTTTAGAAAGTATTTCTGATAAAGATATCGTTGTTTTCCATGCAGGTGCAAAAAATAAGAGCGATAAAATAGTCACAAATGGCGGACGAGTACTGGGCGTTTCCGCAATAGGAGATACTCTGCCAAAAAGTCTGGCAAAAGCTTATGCCACTCTCAGCAAAATTTCTTTCACAGGAATGCAATTTAGAAAAGATATTGGGATGAAATCAATTTTTTTTACAAAAAATGTTAATGTTTACAAAATTGCCGTGAAAATAAGGAAAAATCTTCAAAACAAGAAAATACCAAGTACAATTTTGGCTCGTTTGTATCAAAAATATAATACAGAAGTAAATGTCGTAGAATTTGTAAAAGAAGCCAAAAAACTCTTTCCAAAGCTTAATTGCGGGCTTGCGTCTGTCTACCTCAAATATGTTTTGGGTCGTGGGGAAGTAGTTTCTGGCAAATACGACCAAAATAATCATACGTTTTTAAAAATCGGCAAAAACAAAATTTTAGATATTACAGCCGATCAATATGGAGGACCAGAAGTTTATTTCGGAGAAATAAAATCCCCATGGAGCTTATAAGGTAATAGAGGTGGAAATAATAATACTTTTATTTCCTTCTACGAGGATGGACGGCACGACTGCTTTTATTGAAGGGGAGTCATACTACGTGTGTCGCACAATATATCTTTAGTGCATATTATAGTAAAAGCTTCAAACTGACCTATATTCATTTTTTTGAATACTCTAAAAACATACGGCGTATCTAACCTTAAAAGTTTTTAATCTAAGGCATTATAACGTGCCGTTTTTTGCTTTTCATATCTATATGCTTACAAGCTTAATGACTGAGTAGTTTACTCAAAATTCCGCTTCCCGATAGGGAACTCCCCTGCCCTAGTTTATGTCTATCAACTGGTATATTATTAAGTTCATACAAGCTAACTAAAATTTCATGGCGGGTAAAAATAAAATTGAAATAAACAAAGCAAAAAACAAAGAGTACTTTCTTACAATAAAAAGCGCAAACAATAAAAAAGTAATGACTAGCGGTGAAACCTATAAAAGTATACAAGGAGTAAAGAAGGAGTTGGGAGCTGTAAAGAAAATAATTAAAAATCCAACCGTGGTTGATAAAACAAAACATAATAAGAAGTAAAGGATATTAACCAAAATAAAAAGAGCTAATGGGCTATAGTTCTGAGAAAAAACGTGGTGAAAATTAAGTGAGATTAAAACCTAATTAGCGGGGAAATATGCCAGAGGGTCAAGATAAGCCTTAATGTCTGCCAAAGGTATTGTTACTTGCTTGCATCCCCTGCTTTGGACATATTTTTCTATTCGTACGCCCTGGGTGGCATATACGGTTATATGCAAATGCGGACCGGTAGAGTAGCCGGTATTGCCGGAGTATCCCACAGTATCTCCCGTTTTAAGAGATTGGCCGGTAAAAGAGGAAATGGCCGAGAGATGTGCGTATATTGTTGAAAGTCCGTTTTCATGCCGAACCATGACCCATTTGCCGAATGAATAGCATCCGGGGTATGCATCCGTATTGCCCGTGCCCACCACCACTCCATCTGAAACATTTTTTACTCTTGTGCCAACACTTGCCCTAAAATCTACGCCGTTATGGGAGCCGGAAGTGTATAGCTTTTCAGCCCCGACAGTTTTTCCGAATTTTTGAGTAACAAATATGTTATCCAGCGGCCATGACAGAATGTTGTGCCTGGGGCTCGGATAACTTCTGCGGTCTATGGAATAATGGAGCTGGGATTCATATTCATAAAGTTCTTTTTCAAATAAAGCCTTTTGCTCTTCTTTTGTTTTTACCAGCTCCTTGAAAAGTTCTTCTTTGTTTTTTGTTTGGGAAAGCAAGTTAGATTTTTCCTGTTTTGTATATTCTACCGCTTGTTTCTTGCCGGTAAGGTCTTGTTTTAAGACAACCAAGTTCTTTTTCTGTCCTTCCATAGCCGACTTTTTAGTTTCCAAATTTTCATGCAAAACTTTCAATTCAGCTGATTTGTTTCGTATTTCGTTTTGGATTTGCTCTGTTTCGTCTATGTCATTCCAGATGTCATGAACGTTTTTATTTGATAGAAGCATAATCACGACGCCGGCATCCTCCAGTATTTTTCTATCTTGAAACGCGGAAATGATAGCATCTTTATTAAGGCCTATGTGATTTTCCGTTACTCCTATTTCTCCTCCAAGCTCCTCTATTGTCAGGCTGGTTTTACTTATTTTTTTATCGGTTAGACTGATATCGGTCGTTATTTTTTTCTGAGTTAAGTCCAGAGTTTTTAATGTATTTTTGAGGGTAGTCGCTTGTTTGGAAGCGTTTTCCACCTCTTTGTTGTACTGGCTAATTTCCGCTTCCAGCTGTTTTATTTGGGCTGTTCTTTCGTCTATTTTGCTTTTTATATCATCTACCGTATCCGCCAAAACATATTTAAAATTTCCAATTGCCAAAAAAATAAACAGGCAACTGGAAAGCGGGAGAACTATGAAAATAATGTTTCTTTTTACATGCATGTTTAATTACAGTTTTTCCATTGCCGACTTTAAGCGCGCCATTGATTCATTTTTACCTAGGATGTAAATAAGAGTGAATGGGTCTGGGCTTTTTTCTCTGCCGGACAAAGCTACCCGAATTGGCCACAAAACTTGCCCTTTGCCATTTTCTGTTGCATAATCAAAAATTAGAGATTTTATCCCAGTAGCAGAGCCAAGCTCGCTACAGGACTCCGCTTTTTCCAAAATTTCCTTCACTTTTTCTAAATGTTTTTTTGTTTCTTCCGCATTTGAATCTTTCCAGACCAATTTTTCTGCATCAATCGCCGGAGGAGTGAAATAGTAGTCGAGCTCCCCTTCCCACTCCATCTTCTCTATATCAGACCACTTTGAAATTCGATCAAAAACAATATCAAAAATTTTTTCATTTATATTTTTGTAGCCAAGTTTCTCAAGCCACTCGGCAATATTGCGGTTACGTTCATCGACAGGCATTTTTTTAATATATTCCCGATTAATCCAATCAAGCTTTTTCTCATCTAAAATCGCTCCACCCTTCCCTATTCTTTCAAGCTGGAATTCTTGTATCAAGTCTTGGAGAGTAAAGAGTTCGCGGTCATCCTTTGGATGCCACACAAGCAATATCACAAAGTTGACGATAGCTTCCGGCAAGTATCCTGCTTTTCGGTAATTCTGGAGACTTACTGCGCCGTTGCGCTTGCCCATCTTCATGCGATTTGGCATAAGTACAAACGGATAGTGCGCATACACAGGCCGTGTCGCTCCAATGGCTTCTTGTATCAAAATTTGTCTAGGAGTGTTTGCGAGACCGTCTTCCCCTCGGATGACATGCGTTACTCTTGTCTCGTGGTCGTCAACAACGACAGTGAGATGATACAATGGAGAGTTAATGTCTCGAGCAATGATAAAGTCTTTAAGGTCTGTCGTGTCTACGGAAATATCTCCGCGTGACATGTCGTGAAAGGTTACCACCTTGTTCGGATTTTTAAACCTTACAAGATCGCGTATTTTCCCCTCTTCATTTGTTTCTCTCGAGAGATAAGCTGTTCCGTCGGAAATCATTTTTGCGATATATTTTTTATAGATCTCTGTGCGCTCCGATTGGCGATAGGTTTTGTCCGCCCTGATGCCAAGCCATGCCAAACCTTCAATGATTGCTTCTTCGAATTCCCTTTTTGAGCGCGCCGGGTCAGTATCTTCGGAACGCATAATAACCTCCCCGCCGTTTTGGCGAGCATAAATATAGTTAAGCAGTGCATACATGGCCGTACCCAAATGTGGCAGCCCTGTTGGAGACGGAGCAAAACGAGTTATTACTTTTTGATTTATTTTTTCTGACATCATTTTTCGTGCGTGAGGGCGATTTTTGTTATTTCTTCGGCAATCAGTTTCGCCGCGTCGCGTCTGGCGAACCTTTTGGCGGCGTTTGCCATTTTTTCTTTTTCTTCCGGACTTGATAGAATGCGGTCAATCTCGGAGAAGAGCACGTGCGGAGAAAGATTTTTTTCTTCTATAACCTCCGCCGCTGCGCTTCTGGCATAGGCATAGGCATTACTTCTCTGGTCGTGAGATGTTGGCTCTGGTATTGGGATAATAATAGACGGCCTGCCCCAGGAAGCTATTTCAAAAATGGTGGAACCTGCCCGCGATACAACTAAATCTGCTATTCCGGCTGACATGCGCAAGTTGAGCACATTTAAATAATCAAACGGCCTGTATCTTTCTTTATGTTCGCTATCTTGCAAAATAACATCGCGAGTTTCTTCTATCACTTTTATATTTTTCTTGCCTGTTTGATGGATAACTTGATATTTTTTAACAAGCTCGGGAAGGATATCCATTATAATTTCGTTTATAAACCGCGCGCCTTGAGAGCCTCCGAGGACGAGAACGGTCTGCACATTCGTGTCAAAATTGAAAAATTTGTGAGAACCAACAGTAAGAGGTTCTTCCACTTCTTTGCGTATAGGATTACCGGTGTATGCGATTTTTTTTGTGTTTTTACCGTCGGTAAAAAATTCCGCCGCGTCAGGATAAGAAACTGCTATTCTTTCGGCAAATTTACTCGCCCATTCGTTTACTTTGCCCGGTATACTGTCTGATTCATGGATAATTACCGGTATTCTGAGAATTCTGGCGGCAAGGAGAGCTGGAAAGCTGGTGTATCCGCCCTTGCCGAAAACCACATCCGGATAAATCATAAAAACTTTCCATAACGCAACCAAACTTCCCCAGCCTATCCTAAAGAGGTCAATAAAATTTAGAAAAATATTTACAAGAGATATTTTTCTGCGAATTTTGCCGCTCGTAACTCCTATGAAGGTAATATTATTTTCAAATAGCAAACCTTGATTGTAAGGTTCTGTCGACATAAGAAAAAGCTCCGGTCTGACGAGCCGGTTTTCTTTTGCTATGTTATTTAATTCTGTCGCAATGGCGATAATCGGGTAAAAGTGTCCGCCCGTTCCACCACCAGTAAGTAATATCTTCATGAATAACTTCTAATTTTTGAATTTTTATTTTATAAAGAATTTTTAATACTTTAATTTTTAAACATTAGAAATTTAAACATTATTTAAAAATTACAAAATTAAGAATTAAAAATTGTTAAGTTTTCTTTCGGGTTTTTGATATATTTAATACAATCCCAACCTCTGCAAGCGTCATAAACAGAGCGGTTCCGCCGTGGCTAATAAAGGGTAAAGTAATGCCGGAAAGCGGCAAAACTCCAACCATTGCCCCGATATTTACAAAAGCTTGGGATGTAATCATTATAACAATTCCAAGGCAGAGTAGTCTACCGAAGCCGTCCTGCACATTTGAGGCTATTTTCAAGCCTCTAACCGCAAAGATTAGAAATAATATGACTATAGAAAAAGCCCCGACAAAACCAAATTCCTCTCCGGCTACGGCAAATATGGAATCCCCTATCGGCTCGGGCAAGTAGTTGAATTTCTGGATACTCTGTCCAAATCCCCTGCCCCACAAGCCACCTGAACCTACCGCAATAAGCGATTGCTGTATCTGGTACCCGCTTCCAAGAGCGTTTGCTCCAGGATTTATAAATGTTGTGATTCGGCTCATTACATACGGACGACTGTATGCTATAGCTCCAAGGCCGATAATTCCGCATATTCCCAGGACAAAAACGTATTTCCATTTGCCTCCGCCGGCTATATAAATAGCAAGACCTGCAAACATTGAAATGAGAAACGTATCAGTGTCAGGCTGAGAGAGGAGAATCACCCCGATTATTCCGGATAGAATGACAAAAGGCAATAAGCCGTACTTTAAAGTATTTGACTTCTCTTTTGCTTTTGCCATCCACGCCGAAAAATAAATAATAAACCCGATTTTCAAAAGTTCAGACGGCTGAAATGACAGGGACCCGATATAAATCCATCTGTGCGCTCCGCCATGAGATACACCAAGGCTTGGAATAAAAACTAAAAGCGTTGCCAAAACAGAAAGCGTCAAAATATAAAAAGAATATTTGCGATAAACTCTGTAATCAATATTGGAAGTAATAAAACAGGCAAGCGATCCTAAAAAAAGCCCAAAAAAAGTCTGACTGAAAGCTACATTCTCGTATTTTGCCGCTTGTCTGGAAAGAAGCCCGAGTGAAGCTGAGGTAAAAATCAAATATCCTGCGATAACCAGTATCACGACGGAAATTAAAAATGGGACATCAACTTTAAGCCGTTTCATCCCGTTAGAGATAGGAAATGTCTACCAGCATTTCCGTAGTTAAATTTTTTTGTAAAAAAGTTATCGACCATGATTATATAAAATCTTACATACTTATGAACCGCGTAGTCTCTAACGGGATTCGCTACCAAACTATTCTAACACACATGCTCTATGAAAAATCAGTTAACTGACCAAAGCGATAATAACCCCGATAATCGCGAAAATTAAACTCAAAATCCAGTAGCGCATGACAATTTTTTCCCTAGACCAGCCTAGAGCTTCAAAGTGGTGGTGGAGTGGAGCTACGCGAAAAACTCTGCGCTTATTAAAATATTTGTAAGAAAAAATTTGAATGCTGCTAGAAGCTGAAGATATAACCAGAGGCAAAGCAATAATAGGTAAAACAAGCACAGAGTCTGTCAGAAATGCGACGACAGAGAGAGTAACAGTCAGCCCAAGCATACCTGTCTCACCCATATAAAAGCGCGCGGGTGGAATATTAAACCAAAGGAAAGCCAGTATCCCTCCAGCGATGACTGCGCATAGAGCCGAAATATCAATTTGATTGAAAGCAAAAGCGATGATGGAATATGCGGTAAAAACGACAGCTAAAACTCCTCCGGCAAGACCATCCATGCCATCTATAACGCTTGTGGAAAATGTGGCTAGCATGACCAAGATAAAAAACGGAATAAACCACAAGCCCATATCCAAACTGCCGAAAAAAGGAATATATATGGTGTTAATTTCAAGTTTGTAATAAAACCAGTAGCTTATGGCTAGACCAATTAGGATAATACAGACGATTTTTATTTTGCGATAGACAAGCGGGTCTTTGGCGTATTTGCCCGTGCCGGTAATCTGGAGAAAATCGTCCACAAGACCGATTAGAGAGGCTAGTATCAGGGTGGCGAGAGGTATTAGTGTCTGGTTACGGCTGAAGAAATTTAGTTTTAAGGTCAGGTCTGTAGGGAAAAAGACCGAAAGAATATATATTAAAGCAACAGTGAGAAGTACCGATACCCATATAATAACTCCGCCAATGCGCGGAGTGGATAATTCAGACGCAGTATTGTGAAATTTGCCGAATTCTTCCGAAGTATCGCTGTGAGTTCGGGGGGATTTCTTCCACATTTTGTACTTGTAGAAATACTTTGTGAAAAATGGCGTAATTAAAATGCCCAGAAAAAAGGTTAGAACAGATGGTATTACGACTTTCAGGACGTCAATCATGGTGTTAAAACTTTCAATGTTTAGAAATTTTATTAAATAATCTTAATATACGTCGGCGATAAACCTATCATACCATAGCGAGAGCATGAGTAGGAGATAAATTTTACGCGAATTATCAACTTTTCTAGATACGTGAGCGTCAATTATATTTTTGATATACTCTACATCCATATGAGTTTTTATGTACTCGTTTTCAAGAATAGTTTTATAGATATCTTGTCTGTCGTTTGTCAGCCAGTTTTTTATCGGTGTCGGGAAACCCAGTTTTTTCCTATTTCTGGTAGATTCAGGAATTATTTTCCTAAAGGCTTCCCTCAAAAGGTACTTCGTTACCCCTCCTCTCCATTTAAATGTGTCCGGCAGAGTGCGAGCCAAGTTTACCACTTCAATATCCAAAAATGGCACACGAAGTTCTAGAGAATGGGCCATCGTCATCTTGTCCGCTTTTGCGAGAATATCTCCAATCAGCCAGGTATTGATATCTATGTATTGCATCTGAGTTGATTCCGATAAATTTTCAATATTTTCATATAAATGATGAAGAGGGATGAATTTCCCACCATCACCTTTCCAGATTTTTTCTATCTCATCTCTTTGAAAGATAGATTCATTAAAATACTTCTGGCCGAAATACCAATCCTCCAGTTTCATATTAACCCTGCGCAGATAATTCTTACCGAAATACTCGAAAGGAATTTTCAAAAACAGCCTGATAACTGATTTCGGTAGCCACTTTAATTTTTCTGAGGAAAATGGCGCAAGGTAAATATTGTACCCACCAAAAAGCTCGTCTGCCCCTTCGCCTGAAAGCACCACTTTCACGTGCTTGCGAGCTTCTCGGGCTAGAAAATACAACCCGATTGCCGAAGGGTCCCCTACCGGCTCGTCAAAGTGGTAGACGGCATCCGGCAAAGCTTTGAAGTACTCGTCCGGACCAATAGTTATTTCAGTATGGTCTGTACCGAGAAAATCTGCTGTTTCTTTTGATTCTAACCCTTCGGTTAAAGTATCAAATCCAACCGTAAAGGTTTTAATCCTTTTTTCTCCGCGAATTTTCTGCATGAGCGTGGCAATAATAGACGAGTCCACTCCGCCGGAAAGAAATGAACCAACCGGTACGTCGGCAATCATGTGATGTTCTACAGAGTTCTCTATTGTACCAAAGACTGTCTTTGACGTAACCACTTCGTCTAAATTATTATTTTGTTCAAACTTAAATGACCAGTATCTTTTGATTTCTACTTCTCCACTCTGCAGATTAACTCTCATATAATGCGCCGGTAGAAGTTTGTAGACATTTTTGAAAAATGTTTCCGGAAGCGGATTGTACTGAAAAGAAAGATAATTCTTAACTGCATCATTGTTGACTTCCGGTTTGAAACTTGGAATTCCAAGAAAGCTTTTTATTTCGGACGAAAATGCTTTGATTTTCGTCCGCCCTGTAGTGAGCTCTGCTCTACTACCGGGGCCGTCCTCCACTAAATAGTATAAGGGCTTGATACCAAAAAAATCTCGGGCAATAAAAAGTTCTGCGGTTTCTGTATTATAAATAGCAAAGGTGAACATACCCCGCAGCCGCGTAAGCATGGTAGGTCCGTGCGTACTAAACATGTGCAAGATAACTTCCGTATCACTGCGCGTTTTAAACACACAGCCTTTTGCCACGAGTTCTTCCCGCAATTCTTTATAATTGTAAATTTCTCCATTAAAAAATATCAGTTTTTTGCCATCAGCAGACCAAATAGGCTGTTTGCCTGTAGAAAGGTCAATGATAGAGAGCCGGCGCATTCCGAGGCCAATATTTCCATCAACAAAAAAGCCGTCATCATCTGGTCCGCGATGCCTGATTTTCGCCACCATATCGGCTATTATTTGCTCTTTTTCGACTGTATTTGGGCTTAGTATCCCTGCTATTCCACACATATTTTTATAACTTCCATATTTGGCCAATCTCATCGTCTAAAATACAAACCCGAATCCTCACCGTATACTTATACGCCTCTGATTCCGTTTTGTATTTTATACGCGACCTTGTCTCAAATCTGGCAGTTCTAAACAGTATACTAAGTGAGTAAAAAATGTCCAAAAATAAAGCTATTTTCACTACTTGACATTTAAATTTAAAAATGTTAATTTATATGCGGAGGTGGAAAAAGATGGAAGTCCTGGAAAACGAAATCGTCTGGTATATTTCTCATGAGAGAATAAGTCTTCGCGGGGCAGACTTCGAAACAAATCCCTTACTCTTCGGATTGGAGGTTCGAAAATCCGGTTCTGACACTCAACCGATTATCAAGCTTGTCTTGAACAACAGTGTCCACAATAATGTTAAGGAACTGGAATTCAACGACACGCTTCCCTACCACGTACTCCCCGATACACTGGTCTCGTCAGCGCTCATTTTAAGAGACCAGATTAATCAACAGACACTTCTTTCTGCGCTCGCAAACAAATACGCGCGGATGTTGATGTGTACCTGGACATTGGCACTTTCCGAACTTCGCTTGAATGCAAGTTGGAAGACTTGCAAGGATTTCTCAAGCCACAATTGGAAACGACTGAGATGTGAGAACAAATCTCGTATCTCCTCTAAAAACCCCGGACTAGCGCCGGGGTTTATTCTTGTATGTATTGTAAACTTGCGTTTACTAAATTTTGAACATTAAAGGATTTTGCGGGGTTTTCATTTATTCAGAAATATATTTAAAGCTAGCATTGACGAGCTGCTGTACATCTTTGAACCTGCCCTCTAGAGTTGAACCGAGGACAACCGCAATAATCGGCCGACCGATTGAAGCGTCAAAAGCTACCACAAGATTGCCGCCAGCAAGAGCAGTGTACCCTGTTTTTGAAGCGATAAGTCCTGGAATTTTTTCCACATTTATGTTTGTATTTTTTGCCGGATGAGTTTTGGAGAGAGAGTTGATATCACGACTTTCATATCTCGTGGCTTCCAGAAGCTCCGGTTTCTCTGCCAGAATATGCTGGACTAATTTTGCTATATTTTCGGCAGAACCGTATCCGCCGGAAATACTTTCGTCGTCCAAACCGCTTTCATTTATAAAATAGGTTTGTTTTAAGCCGAGTTTTTTAGCGGTTTCATTCATTTTTAAAATAAAATCTTTTCTACCGAGGTTAAAATCTTCGGTTTTTAAATTCAAAGCTCCGACAACAGAAGCCACTGAACGCGCTCCGTCATTGGAAGAAACCAGAAGCGAAAAGTCCAAAAGGTCTTTCAACTTCCATGACTCGCCGGAAAGAAGCCCCGTATCCCCTTCTTCCCGCAGAAATTCTTTGCGAACAATAATATGTGAGTCTTTTGGCACAAGTTCCACAGCAGTGAGCGCAGTCATGAGCTTAGTCAGTGATGCAAGGGGCATCTGTGCTGTTTCATTCTTTTTATAAATAACTTCATTTTTTAGCACATCATACACATAGACCGACTTTGCCTGAATTGGCAGTTTAGAAAAAATTTCGTTTGTAACTATCTTTTTCTTTTGCGATATTACTTTGTTTCCTATCGGCTTATGCAAAACTCCGTAAATGGCAAAAACCATTACCACTATCATGCCCAGCATCACGCCGTTAAAAACAAGAAGCGTTTTGGATATCTTGTTGCCAGGAGGCAAAAGTAAAACCGGGTTTGCTATTGGAAGTATATTTTTATTATTCTCCATATTCGTCTTTTCCTTCAGTTTCTGTACCCATGATTTCTGCCGATTCCAGTTGTTTTTTTACTTCTTCATATTCAGGCAGTTCGCTTATATGCGACAGTCCCAAATGCATTATGGCGTCCGTAGTAATGCTATACAGTATGACACGTTCATCTTTATCACTGCCTTTCTTTTCCACAAGTCCGCGCAAAAGGAGACTGCGCAACGCCCACTGGCAATTCACACCGCGTATGTACTCAATTTCCTTTTTACTAACCGGTCCTTTATATGCAATGATTGCAAGCGTTTCAACCCCTGCGCGCCCTAAATCTTTCTCGCGTTCTTCTTTGACTATTTTTTCTATCGTTTCGCTAAATTCCGGCGCAGTAACAAGTGTGACTTCGTCATTATGAAAAACTACCCGAACTCCGCAATTTTCCAAATCCGCCTTAAGCTCATGAATTGCTTTGACAATCTCATCTTTTGAAACACTTAAAGTTTTAACAAGAAAATTCACTTCTACCGGCTCCGCAAGGTAGAAAAGTATTGCGTCTATTTTTTTAGTTAAATCTGATTGTTGTGGCATAGATTAATAATGAGGAACTCCAGTGCTCTGTGTTTCCATCTCAATGTCATGAAAATCCTTATCTTGCCGTACGCTTATGATTCCCTGCTTGACCAATTCTAACATAGCAAGAAAAGAAACTATGACATGTAACTTTTCTTGCCTTGCCGAAGCTTCATACGAAGGCAGGTCTGTCTTACCCATTTTTGCAAAATCTTTAAAGCTCATTTTTAAGCTTGCGGTAATGCGTTCTGACAAGTTTGACATGGTTTCTTCCAAACTAATCACTTTCTGCACAATGGCCTTTGGTACAAACTCTTTTTTCGGCATTTGCAAGATAATAGAGCGGATGGATTCCCGCATGCGCGAAACTGTCATGTTTTTGTCTGGCGCAAAGACGGTCACCTTTTCTTTTGAAGGCAATCTCAAATATTCCGTCTGAATGCCAAAACGGTCGCGCAAATGGACTGCCAGAGCTTTGTACTTTTGGTATTCTGCCAACCGGGCTTCCAAGTCCTCAATTGAGTGCTGTTCTTCTTCAGAAAGCTCCAGATTTGGCAAAAGCGACTTGGACTTGATTAAAACAAGGGTGGAAGCAATTAAAATAAAGTGAGCAGAGTCGGCAATCGGAAAATTTTCCAAACTTTTGATGTAGGCAATATAGTCATCCGCAACCTGCGCCAGGGAAATATCGTTTATAAAAAGTTTCCGTTTTTCAATAAGAGAAAGGAGCGTATCTAAAGGCCCTTCAAATATATGTGTTTTGACTTGGTATTCATCTCCCATAAATTCAGTATATCAAACTTAAGGTGGTTTTAAGGATTTAGCCTCTCCATAATTTCATCCCAAGAATAAACTCTAGTAATTGGAGGCTTGACTTCACTTTGATTCCATGGAGCATCCAGGAGAAGAATTGGTATCCCTGCCTCAGCCAAATCCTCCGCGTTATGCATAGCATCTTCTACAAAAATTTCAATGCCAAGCTCCTTACAAACTTCGGATTTTTTACGTTTATTGCCATCACCATAGAAAAGATTGGTAAAAACAACCTGTTGAAATACTTGTGGAAAATATTTATCGAGCCACTTCAGTGTTTTTCCCTTGATACTTTCGGGTCTAGCGGTAATAACAAAAAGTTGATGGTTCTTTTTTAGTATGTTGATTCCTTCCACACTTCCGGGCATTGGCAGAGCATTCAAGTGCATTTCGTGTTCGTAAAAATCAAACACCCTCTGTTTTGAGTCTTCGGGAGTACAGCCCCATCTTTCCCACAAATTCCAAACCTTATCATCTTCCCTTTTTAGATTTGTTCCATATTGAATATTATGATACCCACGAAGAGTATCCTGAAAATTCAGCAAAATATCATCCAAATCAAAACCGATAATCATAGGATTTAAGGATTTAAACGCCTAACATCACGAGGTAAATAGGTTGCCTCTCTGACATTCGGCAAATCAAGAATTTTCATAATAAATCTGGCAGGACCGATACCTGCGCCACCATGCGGAGGACAGCCATATCGAAAGAAATTAAGATAATCTTTTAGAGGATCAAGCGACATACCTTTCTCCTCTGCTTGTTTAGTTAAAATATCTATACGATGTTCACGTTGGGCAAGTGTTGTTACTTCTATACCACGATAAAGCAAATCCGCCCTTCGGGAATAATCACTACCCTCTTCCAACCTCATATGATAGAAAGCGCTTTTTGATTTGTGGTACTCGGTAATGAACACAAAATCATGATCTTTTTCTTTTTTGACATATTCAGACATGGCGCGTTCTTCTTCTGGAGATAAATCATGCTCTTCCCCGCTGGATACACCAAGTTCTGCCAAAATCTTTTTGGCTTCAATCATCGTAATTCTTGGGAATGGCTGTGTCGGGACAGTGATATTAACATCTGGGAATTTTTTCAACACTGCCTTAAATCCTTCTATTATCATCCCCTCTTCGGCATCCATGACATCATTGTGTGAGTCAATGTAAGCCATCTCAAAATCCCAGCCAGTGAATTCTGTCGTATGTCTTGCGGTAAAAGATTCTTCTGCACGAAAAACTGGTCCAACCATAAACACTTTTTCAAACCCAGAAGCAATACCCATTTGCTTATAAAATTGCGGAGACTGCGGAAGATAGGCTTTACGGTCAAAATAGTTTACCGTAAAAACTTCTGCTCCAGATTCCGATTGTGCAGAAAGGAAGTTCGGCGGGTAAAGCTGGATAAAGTTATTTTCATCCCAAAACTTTCTCCATCCTTTTTCAAATTCGGTCCAAACTTTGAAAATTTTTGCTTTTTCCGGCTTGCGCAGGTCAATCCAGCGGTAATCAAAACGTATTGGAGCTTCAGTTTCCTCATCACTCCCCTTTGTTACAACAGGTATTGGAAGTTCTGGATCTGCCACAGAAAGCGCTTCAATAGCGGAAACGTTAATTTCAAAACCGCCAGGAGCCTGAGTAGCCTCCTTAACTATACCTGTAATCCTTACTACGGATTCATGGGAGAGGTTTTTTGCTGTTTCAAAGGCAGGGCTCGATTCTTCCACCACAGTTTGAATCGTGCCAGTCACATCGCGCAAAATAAGGAAAACTATCTTGCTCTGCACTCGTAAAATATGGACAAAGCCTGCAACCGTAGCCTCCTCTCCAACATACTGGCCGATATCTTTCGTATAGATTCTTTTCATTTAAAAAATATAACATACATTTATAAAACACACTACGATTGACAGTTGACAAAGAAGGTTATAGTTTGATTGTAGAGGTGTATATGGAAAAATTAAAAAAAATGATGCGGTATTCTGTGGAAACACCCGTCAAAGACAAAGACCAATCCAACAAGGATTTTGACCTTCTCCAACTTGCTATCGCTGACACAAGGCTTCAAAAATGGAGCCGTGAAGATCTTGGATTTATCCATACAGACGGCAATGTCCGGGCATGCGATGCTCCACCGGAAGGATTTGTTATTTTTGAGAGTGCTGAAAAGCACGATGCCAAATACGAAGTTATCTATTTTGCCATTCCAGAAAATTCAAACTGGCAAGAGGTTGGTCCATTTCCTGAAGGAACCCTGAAATGGAAAAAGGGAGAATGGCGTCCCCTTCTCTGGGACTTGTAAAAAAGAATTCATAAATTGCGCTAAGTAAGCAAGGCTGAACAGCGCAATTTTTTAATTTATAAAAATTACTTTTTAAATCTTTTTGTTTTTTAAACTTTTAGATTTTAGACGATGAGATTGGCCAAATGTGTAAGTTTAATATAGTTTGACGCCAATTGCTTCTCTAACTTGTTCCATTTTACGTTCCGCTTTTAGTTTTGCTCGTTTACCGCCTTCGCGCAGGACATCCAGAACATATTCGGTATCATCTGCCAGTTGTTCTCGCTTTTCTCGGAGTGGTCGTATGAAATTTTTAATATCTAGAATTAAGGCTTCTTTTAAAACTTTGTACTTGCCTTTATTTTCATCATATAGAGATGCAAGTTCTAATTCTGATTTGAAAAGTTTGTGGATGGCGTACACACGTTCAGGCTTCTCTCCACTTGAATCAGTCACAATAGACATGACAGCTTTTTCTATCTCTTCGTCGGTTGCAAAAAGAGGAATAGTATTTCCATAACTCTTGCTCATTTTCCGCCCGTCAATACCGGGGACAACAGCCACTTCTGACATTATTTTTACATCAGGAAGTTTAAAAACATCTTTCTTAAAAATATGATTGAATTTCTGCGCTGTATCCCTAGCATACTCCACGTGCTGTTTCTGGTCTTGCCCTACCGGCACGATATCCGCGTCATACATGAGAATATCTGCCGCCATAAGCATTGGGTAGTTAAATGTGCCAACGCTGATTTCTTTTCCGTTTGCCTCGGCGTCTTTGTATGCATGCGCTCGCATGAGGTACGACATAGTCGTAATCGTATCAAAAATCCAAGCCAGCTCAGTATGCTCTGGAATATCAGATTGCTTATAGATAAGGGATTTCTGTGGGTCCAAACCAAGCGCAAGGTAATCCAAAGCCAAATCAATAATCTGCTGTTTCATTTCCGGCCCATCTTGAATAAAATTCAAACCGTGATAGTCAGCGATAAAAAACATGCAATTGTATTCATCCTGCATATCCACAAATTGCTTCATGGCACCAAAATAGTTCCCAATATGCGGCCGTCCTGTTGGTTTGACTCCAGAGAGTAAGATCTTCTTGTTCATATAAATAGTCTATCAAAAAAAATAAAATCCTACTACCTGTTTCCAGGTAATAGGATTTTTGAGTAATTCACACAACATCGACGTACTGCTTCTGCCACAGTTCGGCAAATTCAGGACAGGTTTGCTGTAACAGATTGACTGTACCAATACCAATGATCTTGCCTTTGTCGAACATATAAACCTGATCGAAGAGCGACAACACCTGCAATGTATGAATTGATGAAATGACAGTTTTGTCGTGGAATTGACGAAGAATGTTTTGGAAAACAGTCATCGTGTTAGCCATATCAAGACTGCTTGTCGGCTCATCGAGGAGCACAATGTCTTTATCGTGACTAGCGAGAAGTCCCCTTGTCAGAGCAAGTCGCTGAACTTCACCACCGGAGAGATTGACCCCTCTTTCTTTTACCATTGAATCAAGTCCTTTTGGAAGTGAATCAATAACTTCAGAAAAACAAGCGATGTCAGCATATAAACGTATCAACTCATCGCTACAATCTGTTCCAAGAGTAATATTCTCTCGAATACTTCTCTCAAAGATTTGTGGCTCCTGCTGAACAAGAGAAATTGCTCGACTGACACCATCAAAACCAGTTGGAATAGGCACTTCATCCACAAAAAGATTCCCCTTTTGTGGATGATAAATATCCCTCACAACATTTAACAGTGTTGATTTACCAGAACCACTACTACCGACAACAGCTATTTTTTTCCCACGATCAAGTTCAAAGGATATATCATCAAGATGCGGATCACCTTCAGACTTACCATAGGAAAAACAGAGATTTTCAACCCTGAGTTTTTTCCAGCTTGTAGGTAATAGATGATTCGAAAAACTGGTCTGTTTGAAGTCTAGAGAAAGCTCGTCACCATTGAGGAGTCTATACATCCGCCTAATCGTCCAACCGTAGAGATTAGTGAAATTAAATGCTAACTCACTAATCTTATCTAAGTAACTGACAACAAGGAAGAAACTACCAACAGTCACTTTTACAGCAGTATCCTTGTTCTGGAAAAAATACATCCAATACACAAGAACCGTCATGATAGAGCAACATAAACTGGTCAAATACCACTTTGTTTCGTTCAGACGGGCGTTCCTCTTGAATATCTCAAAAGGAAGAATCATCTTTTTCAAGATTGAGTCATAGACTAATTTCTCTACACGTAATGTGATGACTGTGGATATATTGTTGATGGCGTCGTGAACACTCTCAGACAGCTTATTTTCTTGTCTGCTAAGTTCTCTGATCATCGATCCACAGATGCTATCGATTTTAACGGTGATTGATATCGCAATGAGCATAATCGCAATCACAATGAAAGCGGAAACGCCACTGAAATATACAATTGCACTGAAGCAACCAATAAGCTTGACGATCGGTTTGACGAACTGAAATGTCTCCGAAGAGAAATCGTAGATCGACAACGCACCTTTTTCAATCTTGTCGATTGTATTACCGGTGTGATGTTCGTTGTGCCACTCAAGTGGCATATTCATCACACCTTGCAACTGATTTCCACGGTAGTTAACTCTAGCCAAAAAAGCATTAGCTTCTTCTAAACATCGAGCTGGACCGTGAAAAATCCATGAAAGTGTGGAACCCAGAGGTAGTAGAAGTGATAACAGAAATAGTTTTTTGATACTGCTGTCTGTAATCCCTTCCCCACCAACAATGTTCAAAATTGTCGCCATAACGATTGGCGCCCAAAATGTGTTGATAATCTCACTCATGGTAGACATGAGCAGATATATAACAACCTTTCTACGATTGCCTTGTGAATATTTCCACATCATACCGAACAGATATGGAAGTGGATTCTTTCTACTAGACATTTCTCTTTCCTTTCATCTTTTTTTCGAATTTTGACCACAATGGTTTCCAGTTTTTACGTGTAACCATGAGACTGACTGTGTCATGGTATTTTCCATCACGAAACGTATCACTCGGATATACACCGAGCTTTTTGTATCCACATTTGAGCGAATACTTGATACTTCGTTTGTTGAATGCAAGCGCGTAAGAGTAAATCTGTCGAAGATTTAATCTGAAAAAAGCGTACTTGAGTAAAAGCATTTTTGCTTCCGTACCAAATCCTTTTCCCCATAAATCTTTTCGACCGATAAAAGTTCCAGTCGTCGCAGTTCTGCTGATCCAATCAATCTGATGCAGACCGATAATCCCGATGACTTCGTGCGTCTCCTTCAGAACGATTGAACACACTCTGTTATTATCCTTACGCTTTTCTATTGACTCATACCAATGTTCCTCCTCAAGTTCAGTTACTGGACCTGCAGTGAGAAGGAATCTACTGACTTCTTCGTCATTGATGGCTTTGACAAAAAAAGGAATGTCTCCTTTTTCAACCGGCCTCAAATAGACTCTAGTTTTCGGTAAGTCAAGAAATACCACATGTCTTTCCATACTTTCTCCTTTTGTGTGAAATTGTGAAAGAACTGTTGTTATAAAACTTTCATAATCTGAGTTCAGTTCTAGGCGGTGAGAAGTCGTGTTACGACTTCGTAAAACCTTGAGCATCTGTACTCAGATGCAAAAGGTGTACTGTTCCTGTAAGGAAAGTAAAAAAGAGCCCAAGCCTTACTAGACGTAAGGTGAAGGGTTATTTTTTGCTTACCAACAACGAAATGGCTCAGATTTGGAAGTTTTATCTAAAGAACTAAAATGCCGCGTATCACGCGGCATTTGAAGAATTTAAAGAGAGTTTAAATGCTTAAAATACAGCGCAATCTTCCTGCAATTGGTGCAGTAGTAAGGGTTGAAACCACAGCGAAAAAGGCAAGCCCCTTTCGGCCGTTGTCTCCCCTATACATCTGATTAGCTATGTTTGTCATAGTGCTTTTTATATTATGCTATTTTACGAAAATGTCAAGCTTCTCATAAATTATTTTGACTTTTAAGTAAAACTCTTTATATTAAAACACATGACAGTCAGCATTATCGGATTTGGCAGATTTGGAAAGACTTTGCATCGCCTTCTGCGTGGACATTTTGATATTGTATTATTTGATATAAGTGTGAAGGCATTCAGTCATTACAACCCTGACAAACGAACCCACATTACTAAAAGTTTAAAACGGGCATACGAGAGCGATACGATTTTTTATTGTGTGCCTATCCCAAAATTTGAGTCTGTAATAAAACATCACAAAAAACATTTCAGAGATAATCATGTTCTTATTGATACATTATCAGTAAAATCATATCCAGAAAAAATATTTTCAAAATATCTCAAGGGTACAAAAACTAGGGCAATACTAACCCACCCAATGTTCGGGCCAGATAGTAGCAAAGACGGTTTTGATAATTTACGAATGGTTATGAATCAGTACACCTCTGATAAGCAGACATATTCATTTTGGAAAATTTTTTTTACTTCTTGTGGTTTAAGCGTTGTTGAACTACTACCAAAAAAACATGATGAACTGGCTGCTCGTTCCCAAGGAGTGACTCACTTTATGGGACGACTACTCGCGGATTTTAAATTTTCCAAAACTCCTATTGATACCAAGGGTGCCGAGGAACTCTACAAAGTTATGGAACAAACCTGCAATGATAGCTGGGAACTTTTCACCAGTTTACAAAATTATAATCCATACACAAAAAAAATGCGTATCAAGTTAGGCAAAGCATATGACCGTTTATATAATAAATTGTTACCGACTCGCGTAAACAAAAGTTACAAAACATTCGGTATTCAAGGTGGTGTGGGTAGCTTTAATGAGCAAGCCATTCTACATTATTTGAAAATAAACCACATTACTGACTATCGGATATCTTATCTCTACACATCTGATAAAGTTCTTAAAGCTCTCTCTGAGGGTACTGTGGACTATGGTTTGTTCGCAACTCATAACTCTATCGGTGGTATTGTGGACGAATCTATCAAAGCAATGAGTAAATTTAAGTTTGTTATTATCCAAGAAATTGAAATCCCAATTCAACATTTTCTTATGAAGAGAAGAGATATAACTTTAGACAAAATTACTAAAATTATGGCTCATTCTCAAGTTTTCAAACAATGTAAAAATACCATTTCTAATAAATTCCAACATCTTATTTTAGAGAGTGGAAAAGGAAATTTGGTTGACACCGCAAAAGCAGCTCAGTCTCTTGCTCGAGGCAGGTTATCAAAAACGACTGCCATATTAGGCCCCAAACATCTTTCAGAATTGTACAACCTTGAAATAATTGCTGAAAATCTACAAGATGATGCGGTAAACCAAACTAGTTTTCTATTAGTAACTAGGTAGTAATGTTTGTTTGACAAGCTTATTAAAAAGTTTATTCTTAAGTATGGAGGTAAGTGATGTCAGATAAATTAATTGTTCGACTGAAGGAAAAACATTCAGAAGGTAGTCTCGAGTGTAGGACTGGTATGTGTGGTTCTGAACCATCAAAAATACACCGAGTTCCAGTTACCTGTCCTTGTGGAGGAATCATACACGGAGAAACACTGGGTTCAGCTGAAGATGGACCATTTTTTCTTTTTCAGTGTGACACATACACAAATCAGCCCATCGGTGAATTGAAAACAAGTATCACCGATTACTAGATATAAATCTTGAGGTAGGTGGTTGGATTCTTCCATCCTCTTACCTCAAGATTTTTTTAAAATTTTACTACAAAAATAAGCTTGTGTGGTACTGGACAATAACACATATTTGGTTTAGAATGAAACAAGACTAAACCTACACAAGAAAACCCTAAGGTTTAACTTGATTTAGAACATTCAGTACATTGAAAGGATTCATTATGAACAATGCCTTAGATGGTCTCAAAAAACGCGGATTTGTTAAGCAAAGTACTGACGAAAAGGCACTCGGAGCCGTTCTGGAGGAAAAAGGCCAAGTCTTTTATGTTGGGTTTGACCCGACAGCTGATAGTCTTCATGTGGGTAGTTTGGTACCGATAATGGCAATCGCACAACTCCAGCAAGCAGGTCACTTTCCGATATGCATTATCGGAGGTGGAACAACCATGATCGGCGACCCGAGCGGTAAAACCGAAATGCGTCGGATGATGACATTGGAAGAAATTGAAGCAAATGGACAGAAAATCCTTGCTCAACTGAAACAATACGCCGTTTTGGATGGAGAGCGGGGTCTATTTCTGAACAACGCCGACTGGTTGCTCAATATCAATTACATTGATTTCCTGCGCGATATCGGCAGGCATTTCAAAGTAAATGAGATGATTCGTTCGGAGGCCTACAAACTCCGTCTTGAACGACAGGAGGGCCTTTCTTTCATCGAGTTCAACTACCAAATCTTACAGGCCTACGATTTTTTGGTCTTGTCCCAGAAATACAACTGCACAATCCAGATGGGTGGGGACGACCAATGGGGCAATATTCTTGCCGGTAACGACCTTATTCGTAAGGTGACTGGTAAAAATGCCCACGCTCTAACATTCCCATTACTTACAACCGCTACAGGTCGAAAGATGGGTAAAACTGAGTCTGGAACCATCTGGCTCGACCCAATGAAGACCTCATCGTACGAGTTTTATCAGTACTGGATCAATACTGATGACAGGGATGTTATCAGTTTCCTGAAATTTTTCACTTTTCTTCCCATTGAGGAAATCAATGAGCTAGAGAAGTTGGAAGGTGCTGATATCAGACAGGCCAAAGAAACTCTTGCCTTCGAAGTCACCAAACTGGCTCATGGAGAAAAGGAAGCGGAAGGTGCCCGTAAAGCTTCTCAGGCAGCATTTGGTCAAACCTCTGAAGATACGAGTGCAATGCCGACAATCACGATTAACCGAAATCGATTTATCAAAGGCATAACTCTGTCCGATTTGTTTATAGAAACTGGTCTTGCGGAAACAAAAGCAGGAGTCCAGAGACTGGCAGAGCAGGGTGGCGCTTATGTACAAGGAGAAAAGGTCCTTTCGGCAAAGACGCTTATCACCGAGGAGATGTTCAGAGAGAACGAACTATTCTTAAGCGCTGGTAAGAAAAATCGTATCCGGGTCATCTCTAGTTGGGAATGAATCTTGGTTCCTACCCCAACGTCACTTTCCCAAGTGGCGTTGGTTTTTTATATTCTAAAAATTATAGTAGGTATGATTCTGATAAAATAACATGTATAAAAAAGCCTGGTATAGCTCAACCAGGCTTTTGCGACATTTTTAGCTCACAATGATGTTACATCTGGATACGATCCGAGGAAACGCAAAGGCAAGAGTGATATTCCAAGTTTTCGGAAATCTTCCCAAGCCTCAAGCATGCGTGGTTCCGAAACATAACCACTGACCTCGAGAACAAATGTGTACTCCCACCTTTTCCCCAAGATAGGACTTGGATATATAAGGAGAACACTAATCTCATGACTTGCAAAGACACCTAGAGTTTTGTAGAGTACTCCTGATGCCGTTTGCTCAAGGTTTGCAAGAAAACAGGTTTTGAACTTTGATTTCACATCACCACTATTTTCAAAACGCGCATGCTGTTTTCCAAGAATCCAAAATCGCGTAGCGCTGTTCTTGTAATCAGTGACGGACTCTTCACGAACTAGCTTAAGTCCAAAGTTTTCTAACGCAGCTTTTGAAGCTATCGCCGCCACTTCTGGATCCTCCGACGCCAACTCCGCGCCACGAGATGTTGATGTTTTTTGATCATCGCTCAAGTCGTTAATAATGATACCCAACGCTTGAAGAGTTGATACAAACTTTCGGCTTTGTCCAATTGCAGTTTTGTGGGAAATAAGCTTTTTGATCTGCGTTTCATCTCCACTCTGGTTCATATAGAAAAGTTCTATTGGTAGAGTGACTTCACCCCAGATTTTGAGACCGAGATGACTATCAACACTTTCGATCGCACGTACAGTTTCCGCCACGACTCCGTCAATAACATTCTCAATCCCGACAACACCATAGTCAACATCCATGTTGCCTACAGCCCAACAGACTTCACCGTGATTGTTAAATTCAACAGGTTCGATAGTTTCGAAACCTTTGTTTGCAAAAAACTTCTGGAGTGCCTGGTATCCAAAAGTGCTGACACCGGGCCCCATATAGCCAACCCTCACAGAGTGGTGATTATTTGAGCGGTCTTTTACAAAACCACCGCTTGATAAATTGTCAAATACATCCACATGTCTCACGTTTACCTCCCTTAAAAGTCGCCGTCGGAAATTAGGACTTTAGTTCTTCCACAATGCTTTCATTGTATAACAAATCTGTCAATAGTTGACATTTGTATCAAAAACAAGTTTTACTTATCAATAATTAACTTCTCAATTAAACTTTTTATTTGGTTGTAAGTTTTTTCTGAAACATCACGTGTAGCAAAAGGCGGATTTTCTACTTTCCACCATATTACTTTTTTATTATTTATTAGAAAGTCTGGAATGAATGGTTTTTCTGCCATCGAAACAACAACACTAGCCTTTTCAAGCATTTCTGGTAAAAGTTTTTTTGTGCGATTGTTTCTTATGTAAATACCTTTTTCTTCCATCAGTTCAAAAAAGGCCGGTGTGCGAAAATATCTCTCAATCATACTCCCCTCTGGCTCGTCCAGTGAGCCAACATAAGTACCGGCAGAGTCAGCATCAGTAGTACCCGTCATTTGATTGTATATTGACACAGCCATTTGGCTACGAAATTGGTTACTTTTACAAATAAATAATACTTTCATACTAATATACTATCAAAAAACGACTGGCATATAAATCATGTCAGTCGTTTCATTCTAGTTTCTTCGTAAAACACTCTTTACCAATATGTCGGTATCGGCGTCGTTCTCGTTGTTAACGACAATGTGGTTTTGACCGTCAGCAGAAAACGTTTCAAAAACCTGTTTGAACATCAGGTGCATTCTCAATGCTTCTTCGGTGGATAAAATATGCCCTTCTCTTCTTGTTGACTGAAGGCGCTTCTCAACCGTCTTGTATGGACATCGCACCTCAATCCACACTACATGCACATGTTGTTTAGCACATAGAGCCTCTAACTGAACACGAAGTGAATGTAAGTGAAACACTTCGTCCATTATGACAGTGGACACACCTTGGTCAAAAAGACCGAAAACATACTCCAGTGCTTTTTGGTAGTAAGACCATCTTAGTTCTGGTGGATCAATTTCTTTCGTTACGAGAGTTGAGTCCACGTTGGTCTTCTTAAAATCATCGATATCGACAATTCTTGCGCCAGTTTTTTTACTTACCTCCTTGGAAATCGTTGACTTGCCGACACCGGGCAAACCAGCAAATAACAGAAGTTTTTTCACCTACTACCTCCTAGTTGTCAAGATTATTTGTACCGACTCCAACTTGAAAGTATCATGGAATGGTTTCCATGTAAATGCTTATTTTAAAACTGGTAATATATACCAGTTGCCCAATTGGAAATAATATCTTTTGTTCAAAAAGCGGGTCATGAAGAGTGAATTTTCAATCCGGAAGATACCGGTGCAAAGATTACAAAATCAGGTTTAGTTTGCTGTCACACATATATCAGATTTCAAATTTGCAGCTCATGTGACTGATAAAGCGAAGGTAATTTTGACAAAAGGACTCCTTCTCCTCCCCTTTCAGAAATTTTGGAGCAAATATTTCTATGTGATACGGGTAAATCGTAAACGCCATTTTCTCTTTTTGAAATTCAACTCCTGCACCTATTCCTTTAGTTGTTTCAGGACCATCTTGGTCAAAGACGAAATTTCCTAGAGAATAAAAAATGACTCCTGCATTATAAATTTCCACCGGTTCCACAACATGTGAATGATGCCCAAAAACAACATTTACCCCAGAATCAATAAGCCTGTGCCCAATCTCTTTTTGTTTACCGTTAAACTGCGATTCATACTCTGTCCCCCAATGTATATTAACAACGATAAAGTCGTTTTCCATTTTCAGTTTGGCGATAAGCGGATAGAAGTTTGAAATGGGAACGGGTTGCACGGTTTCATCCATGCCGACAAATGCTATTTTCTTTCCATCTATTATTTTAACCACAAAACTTTTATCCGCTTTTCTGTCGCCAATGTACGAGATTCCAGCTTCTTCCAAATACTTTTTAGTGCTTTCAAAACCCATTCCGTAACAATCATACATATGATTATTGGCAATGTTTACCATGCTAATGCCGGCGGTATTCAAAAGCTCCGGAGTAGTGGAAGCAAACTGGAAGTTGTAGACCTTTTGCTGGCATTTACCCCTGTCCGTTTCTACAATTGGCCCTTCCAAATTGGCAATGACAACATCATATTTCTTGATAACAGGCATCTCCTCCATAGCATATTGAAATGGGTTTCGCCCCCTCCTTTCCATGATATTGCGCACACCGCGGTCAAACATCACATCGCCAAAATTCAAAACGGAAGGATAGTCTTCTTTCATAACTGCAGCAACCGGCTTCTCCGGACTTTTCTCCGTAGAAAAAACGTTAGGGAGAAAAGCGAATATGGCGGCAAATATAAAAATATATATTACTTTCATTTTTTCATATAACAAATCCAAAAGTTGCGTTTATAGGAACGATTGTTCATGCGAGTATAACGAGTAATTTTTTCTAAACGCAGGATTTTGAAATCTTTTTGATAAAAGTGGATGAAGTCCTCCTTGCTCCAGACACGTTCGGTCAAATTCATTTTCGGCATGATATACGTGTCTTTTTCCTTGCCGGGAGATTGTTTCAAAAGCGCTTTTGCATTTGCATCACCATCTTTGCACAAAGTTTTAACAAAAAAGAAGCCTTCAGATTTGAGTACCCGGTACGTTTCCGCAAGATATACTTCCCTCTCGTACTCGGAAAGCGAGTTTGATGAAATAATATCAAGGACAATATCGAAACTCTCATTTTCAAATGGAAATTTCTCTCCAATGCTCTGCTTCACATATCTAATGTCAAGAACGCGACTTGACATTGTTTCTGCTAAATTTTTCTGGGCAATATCAATTGCTGTTTTGGAAATTTCCAAACCGGCGACATTCGCGCCTCGTTCGGCAAAATAAAAACTGTTTCTGCCCATTCCAGAACCTAAGTCTAGAAGGTGTAAACCGCTAATTTCAACTTTTTCCTCTTTTTTCAAAAATTCGTAAAAACGCACAACATCGCGTGAAGCAATATTTTCTTTAACTAAAAGTTTTGACTCTCGGTATTCCTTGTCCCAGACATACTCTTGAACCATAATTTTTAATTTATAAATTTAGAATTTAAAATTAATTCTAAATTTTAAAGTTTAAAGTTTAAATTGTTTAGTTTTTTAGAGCTTCCTCGCCACTATCGGCAATAAATCCGCTGACTTGCAGGTTCCACAACTTTTTATACAAGCCGCTTTCTTTGTTTGAGAGCTCATCATGGGTTCCCTCTTCAATAATCTTGCCATCGCTCATGGTGATAATGCGGTCCATCTTTTTAATAGTTGACAGCCTGTGGGCAATGACAATGGTCGTCGCTCCGCGCATTAGGTTATCAAGCGCATCTTGGATAAGAGATTCGGAATATGAATCCAAACTAGATGTGGCTTCATCAAGAATAAGTATCGGGGCTTTTTTCAAAATTGCCCTGGCAATGGCCACTCGCTGGCGCTCTCCGCCGGAAAGTTTGATGCCACGTTCGCCAACAAATGTTTCATATTTCAAAGGCAGTGATTCTATAAACTCGCCGCAGTGCGCCAAGCGGGCCGCTGTTTTTACTTCTTCATCGGTGGCGTCCCGCCTGCCGTAGCGAATATTTTCCAAAAGAGTGCGATGAAAAAGGATGGGGTCTTGAGGCACAAGGCTGATGTTTTCTCGAAGGCTGTCTTGGACTACCTCGCCAATATTCTGACCGTCAATAAAAACGCAACCTTTTGTCACGTCATACAACCTCATAATCAATCTGACAAAAGTCGTTTTGCCGGCTCCTGACGGTCCAATAACCGCCACTTTTTCACCTGGCGCGATGTGAATATTCAAATCATAGATTACCGGCTCGCCTTCCCGAAAAGAAAACGACACATTTCTAAAGTCAATTTCTCCTTTTGATACATTCAAATCTTTGGCGTTTTGAATATCTTTTATTTCGTACGGCTTGATCAAAATTTCCACCATCTCTTTTGAGTCAGCAATGCTCTGATACATATTGCGGATAATCCTGTTGAGACCCCAGAGTTGTTGGGCTAAGCCGATAATATAAGTTTGCGCCAAAACAAACGTACCGATAGTAACAAGTCCAAGTTCCCAATATTTTATGGCGTAGTAAAAAACAAAAAATTCTACGATAAAAATAAGAAATCCTTGGGTAGCATCTACAACTTCGCCAAGCTGCCAAGAGAGACGCTGTTTTTTGGCCTGGTTCATTGATACATCTCTGAAACCCGCGGACTCGTAAGCAAATCCGGTAAAAAGAGAAATAGCGTTATTATTTGTGATTGCATCCGAGAGATATCCGGTAGTGCGCGAATCAGCCTCGGAAGAGGCAAGGTCATATTTTAATTTCCATCTGGAGTACAGGATATTAAAGGTGGTAAATACAACCACCCAACCGATAATGATTGCCGAAATTATCGGCGCCACAAAATATGTTACGAGGATAGAACCGGTAATACTTATAATAAGCGGAATAATATTGAAAGCAAAACTGTCCGTCAGCGCTTCAAATGAACGGCTGAAACGGCCAACTTTTTGAACAAGACTGCCGGTAAAACTATTGGCAAAAAACGTATACGAATGATGCATCATGTAGTCAAAGGCGTTCTGTTTCAGGCGCGCCATAACAGTCGACTGCATTTTGTTATATATGTATATTCCTATGCGCCAAAGGAACCACCCCAGAAAATGCAGAGCAAATATAACGGCAATAATTTTTATAAGAAATAGAGCAGCTAGATGGTTTGCAACCTCTTTTCCCAGAACATCAAAGAATTTTTTATAGTAGAGTGGAATAAAGACATTAACAACATTAGACACAAAAAATAAAATATACGCAGTAAAAAACATCCCCTTCATGGGTCTGGCTCCGTCCCAGAACTTTCCTATTATCTGCCTGATGGATATATTTTGGCTAGACTTAGCGGGATTTTTCACAATTTTGTGATTATACCACTAACTTGCCAGTTTCTCCAGTTTTTCTATATCTTTTTCAATGCTTTTCAAGCCTGATTCAAAGAATCTCGGGTCTGATGTGTCAATGCCGGCTTTTTTAAAGATATCTTCCGGACTCACAGAACCTCCGGCGGAAAGAAACTGAAATATTTTCTTTTCATAGTTTTTATCCTGCTTCCAATTCTCAAATAAAGCCCGGCTGATAATTTGGCCGTACGCATACGAGTACACATAGAAAAATCGCCGAATATGCGACCAATTCACAAAGAAGTACCCGTCCTCTTTTGTTACTTCCACGCTTTTGCCCAAGTAAGACTGAAGATGCTTTTTCATCAGAACAGCGATGCTCTCTCTGGACACTTGACCCTCGTTTCTGATTTTATTGTGAAGTTCAAGTTCAAAATTAAAACAGGCCACTTGCCGGAAAATAGTGGAAACATCTCCCATAATACGATTGTGCAGAAGAATAATTTTCTCTTTTTCGGACAGGTAATTTTCAATATCCGACATGACAACCTGCTCAAAGAAAGTGCTTGCAGTTTCAGCTACGGATATTGTGTATCGCTCATAAAGCACTGGTTGAGTTTTGGATAATTCAGTATGGATTGCATGTCCCATTTCATGCGCCAATGTTTCCACGGAACGGATATCATCCGTGTGGTTTAAAAGCACAAAAGTTGGCAAACCCCTCATTCCCCAACAGTAGGCTCCGCCTCTTTTGCCACCTTTAGGATATACGTCGATTTGACGATTTTTCAAAAAATGAAGAAGGAAGTTTTGGTACCTTTCACCCACTTTGGCGAAACTTTTACCGACAATGGAAACGGCTGCATTAAAATTAAATTTCTTTTTTATTTCTCCGATTTTGACATTCCTATCGGCAAGAGTTATTTTCTTTTCTCCAAGAAGTTTTGCATGAAGTTTGTAGAATCTTCGGCTTAACGAAAAGTATTTTGTAACTAATTCCACCAATGTTTCAATGTTTTTTTCATTGTTTTCATACCCTAAAATTGTGGAGCTGTAAGGTTTTTTGTAGCCCCGGCGTTCATCCAAAATCTTTTTATAGTTATAGGTCGCGTTAATTTCCGCTTCGGCAAACTGGCTGATTGACTGGAAAATCTGGTGGATTTTATGATGCAATTCTCTGCGCTCGTGTTTTGGCAAATCTGACAATATGGAAAGCGCTTTGGAAATCGGCATTTTTTCTCCCTTATGTTCAACCGTCTTTTGAGTAAGTACCTTTTCCTGTCCGTCTACCCACATGGTATAGCTAGTCTGAGAAAGCAAATCTATTATCTGTTCTTCCTTTTCGGATAGAAAGTACTGGGCATTATCAAATATCTTTTTTAAAAAGTATGCGTACGGTTTTAAATCCGGTTGGCTTAAAAAGGTTTTTTGCTTTGATTTTGGTATTTTTGCGATAACAAGGTCAAAAAAAGTAACTTTATTTGTGGCCTTTGTAATACGCTGGTCAAATCTTGTTGCCATTGCGTTAGCTGGGCTGTCATCGGAATTCAAATCCATCCTCAAAGCAAAATACCACCACGGTTTTCTTCCAGAAATATTTTTTCTCAATTTTTCATAATCCTTAAGCGCTACAAATAAACGTTTCACATCGCTTATATAATTTTTATTTTTATATTTTTTTTCAAAATTACTACAGATTCTTTCTATAAGCAGAAGGTCTTTTTCTATCCGTGGGTCCTTTTCATTTTTATACAAAAGGCTTAAATCCCAGCTATTTTGAAAGCCTTGGGAGTCTTTTTTCTTCATAATCCTGAGTATACCAGCTGTAATTCCAAACTCCAAGCATTATTTTATCTTGGAATTTCTATGTAAAATGCGGAGCCTTGCCCTCTACCTTTTGATTCCACCCAAACTTTTCCTTTGTGGGCTTCTACCACCCCTTTTACGAATACTAGACCGTATCCAGTCGCGTTAGTGTTAATTTTGAGGGAATCGGCTCCCCTTCCACCCGCTTTGAATAGTCTGCCTTTATCTTCTGGTGAAATACCGACTCCAGTGTCTTTCACTGTTAATTTTATGGATTTATCACCATGAGAAAGGGTGACATTAATATTTCCAGTAGGAGTATAGTTTATAGAGTTATCAATAAGATTTCTAACTGCTTCACCGAGCTCTACAGAGTCCCCCGTCATTTTATAATCTCCAGAATCCATACTAAAATTGAAAGCTAAACCTTTTCTCTCTGCATACTCTTTTTGTTTTTTTACAACCTCCTCTACTATAGGTTTCATATCCATTGGTTTCATTTCATAAGGCAACTGTCCAGTCTCCGCACTGGCACCCTTCAGTATTCCCTGAACATAATTTATACCGGTATCCGTTTCCTCCAGACCCTTTTGGAGAAGTATTTTTGTTTCTTCCGGCATCACACCATAATCATCAGTCAAAAGCTCGGCAAAAATATTTTTAGCATTACCAAACCGCCCCTTAATCTGATGGTTCATAAAATGCATAAGCGACGCCTGCCCTTCGTTTGCTTCCTTAAGGTCTTGGTTCAACTTCTCAACTTGTTTATATAAGCGCACGACTTCAAGATTTTGCTTATACAGTTCCTCTGTAACTTTTTTATATTCCTCACTGGAAATTGGATTATTTTCATTCTGCATAGATTTATTTTAGGCTGGATGGAACTTCTGCGGGAGACATATCAGCAACCAGAGAGGCTACTGCTTCCTTTGATACCTCATGAGAAGCCTGCCCAAAAAGCCTATCATATTGAGCGACAAGTTTGTCCACCACGCTTTTTTGGTCACCATTATTAAATATGACTTCACCTTTTCGTAGGTCAATAATTTGAAGACCAGAAACCTTCCCTGCCTCAGACCATGCAAGCGGACCGATAATAAGCTCCTGCTCTTTAATAATTTTTATTACAATCTTATCTAATATGCTCATACTGATGCTTCTTTTAGTTCTCTAAAAACTTGCCCGAGGTTTATTAAGCCCATAGCCATTATAAAATAAGAGAATAAGTATATATAATCCCCATAACCGCCGTTTATCCAAGTATTGACTGAAAATTGATAAAGAAAATTATAATCGGCAATATACTGAATCACTAATGCAATCAATATAAAAAGCACTTTATTCTTCATTATTCCTCCTAAAAACTGTTTAGATAATATGTAAACCAGAACTGCAAAAGATGTGTATATTGCTTGCCCCAAAGGATAACCGAAATCAAAGAAAATTCTGAGCGGTGCAGACCAATCAAACTCGTAATTTCGTAAAAATATTGAGTATGAGATTGAAAGTCCTAAAAGCGGTACAAGTAGCGCTAGTAGCTTTTTACTGAATGATTTCATGGAAATTGTAGTACCAGATGCTTTACCTAATTCAAAAACTGCGTATATATAACAAGGTATGCTTCCAAAAAACCCAATATCTGCCAAAGAAGGGTAAGGGACGGGAACCCGCAAGAAAAGTCCGTAAATACTAAAAACTGTTTGTCCAAAAACTTGTAAAAATAATCCGAGTGCGAAAAAAAATATAGCTCTCCCCATTACACTTTTTAATCCTCCCCATTTTCTTGATATTAATAACCCCCATATGCCTCCCAAAATGGCAACTGCTTGATAACAAGCTGCCCAAATCAGATTGGACTGATTAAGTTGAGCGTGAAAATAAAAAAATAATACGGCCCACCAGATTGATAAAACAAGAAAAAGAATTAAAACTATTTTTTTTGCAAATTTGTCATTTAGGTAAGATGTGACCATACTATAATTATATTATATTCTTTAAATAAATGAAACTGTTGGTTATTGGGCTTGAATAAGATATTTTTTCAAATAGCTCATTGGTCGGAATGATTTTTTGCCAAGCCGTAAACCCGGTAGTCCCAGATCTTGTTCATAATTGAGTATCTTCTTCCCCATACTGGATAGTATTTTTGCGTTTTCCTGCATTAAATATGCATAAATTCCTATATAATCCGCATCTGCCTTTTCAAAGTGAATGATGGCAAACTCTTTTTGAACAGTCAATTCGTTAATGACAAATCCGGCAAAAATTTCTTCAATAAAAATTCCAACAAAAACCAAATTATTTATCTCGTTTATCTCAAGCGCTCTATGTATAGCAATAAGCTCATTTTGATTTTCTTTATTTTTTTTATTATTTACCCATATATCTAAAAGCGCAAAAATTTCGTTTCGTATCTTTTGGTTATGAGAATTTAATATTTTAATTTTTGTTTTATCAAGATATAACTTTTTAAATCTATTGCTTAAGTTTCTTTTTGAACGTAGCTTATTACCATCGTATGTTTTTAACTTATCTAGATAATAAAGATAATCAAAACTACTTAAGTCTTCAATCATGTTGTACTTACTTGTATTAGTTATGTTTTTTATAACCATTTCTGGAACCAATTTTAATTGTCTTGGCAGGGATTCTTTATCAAGTAAATTCATTAATAAGTCTATACTTTCATCTACCAAAAATTCACCAAAAAAGGAATAAAAAATATCATTTGTTATGTAATCATTAAATCTGACGATAAGATTATTATTTAGTAAGGATATGGCAACTATTTTTTTAGTATCCCATGACCACATACTCATAAAATTAAAGTCAGAATATGGCGGATACTTTTGAGTAATTTTTTCGATATCAGATTTATCAGACAACTCAAGTTTCTTAAACAGAGGAAATAGTGGAATCATAAACATTATTAAAATAGTTTATCGTGAATAGCTTTTGAATATACCTTATCAATATATTGATTATATTCGTTCCAGTCTATTTCAAGTTCTTTTGCCATTATTTTTTCAAAAGAAGTAGCGACTATATGTTCTTTATGGTACGGCGCGGCGGGGTCATTCCCGGGTTCTAAAGGTTTTTCTTCTGTTCTAAATTTATCAAATTGTTTATCAAAAGCTATCATTTTTTCTGTAGTGATACCATGAGCCAAACAAAGCGACTGCTCAACAAATTCGTGAATAGCCACTAAAATTTCATACTTCCAATTTCCTAAATCTGAAACTGTAATAAATCCGTCGCCTTCTTTTTCAAAATGACAACCAACAGTATTGTACAGTTGTTTGTTGTGCAGAATCGTTTTTATTTCAATATGTAGCATCTTTTTCAAAAGTTAGTAAATATTCTGGACAGGATATTTGGTTCCTCTTTTTATAAAATGTGTTTCAATGTTGCCTAAACCGAATTTTTGTTTGAAAAAATTTGTGATTAAATCCGTATCCATTCCATTTTTGCATGTGTATACGTCAGCGCTAACAAATCCTCTTTTTGGAAAAGAATGGATACTTATATGGCTTTCGGCGATAACCGCGACTCCGGTCCATCCGCCTGGATCTTTGATGTTGTTGTCTTCAGCATGATAGATCGTCGGCTCAGAAAGCAGCTTCATTCCCAGTAGTTTCGGCAATTCAAGAAGACAAGACAAGATTAAATTTTTGTCATCAAGCAAATCCTGCCTGCCACCATATCCGTCAAGCATGAGATGTTCTCCGAAATGCATGGAAATATTATACATAATTTTGAAATAAAAAGTAAAATTAGAAAAAACAAAAACGCGATAGCAGTCCGAAGACTTGTCTATCGCGTTTAAAATCTGCGAAACAAAAAAAACGTTATGTACGCATTTGTTGCCAGAAAATATATCTGATAGATGGTTTCTCCGGCTGACCATTCGCAAATCGCAAGCACATTGAGTATGCCGGCAACCACGGCGATAAGCCATGCCCATTTATTTTCGGTTTCAGGCCTTAACTTTGATTTTATAATCGTCGGATACAACCCGATAAAATCGCTGAAAAGATTGATACTGAGAATAACAAGAGCAGAGTTCTGGAATCCCAACAAAAGAAGCACTCCCCAGAAAATAATGCTCATCAAACTTATTTTCAAACAACGAGTGTCAACCTTTTTATCACCTCCGCTTTCTCCGTATTTCAGAGAAAACAAGGCAATGATAAACGGACCGACAACATAAACTACAGGAAGCCAAATTGTTGATTTGTTCTTCTCATTCATTCCGACAATATAAGGAATGAGAATCATCACCCCGACAAAAGTAGCAATCCACCACGTCACTTTGCTGGGACGAGTTTTGCCCCATACGATGGTGATGAGATAGACGAGAACGGCGAGAAATGCGAGCATCCCCGCCACGTAACCTAAAAGCTCGGCATCATATGCATTCATCTATAACCTCCAAAATGGCCTCGTGATTTTGGCCGAAAGAATTTCCGTCCGAAACCACCATTACAACAAACAATAGCGGTCGTTTCATTGATGTATTTTCTACATATATTAGAGCATATTTAATATCAATTTGTCAAATTATGGGAAAAGATTGTGTTTTATGATTAGTTTTTGGGTTATAATTATCTTATGCTAAAAAACTCGCAAAGAGGTTTTGTTAAGTTTGTAATACTGGCTGTAATAGCGGTTGTTGTCGGAGCAACTTCACTGTTTTTTTATGAACAAAAAAAACCAGCTCAACAATCAATTGTAGAGTCCAAAAAAATTGTTGTTGAAGAAAGAAGTTTCAATCAAACAGCTGATATTGTTTTAGCTACCACCACAGTACCAGAGCTAAGCACGGTACGTGGCAAAGCAACTACAGAAGTAATAACAGAACAAACCGTTTCAATTCCCCCACCAAAGAAAATCCCACCTCCTCCGCCTCCACAATCAATCGTAAAACCGACTATTCAAGTTGAACCGTTAGTAGTGATACAACCAACTCTACCAGCAGAACCAACGCTTATGGTTGAAACCAGTGAACAACCAAAACAAACCTTGCTTATCGGCAGCGCTCGTCTAGTACCGTTTACAGTTATCAACCTAACGGCAAAAGAAACGGATATCAATGTTACAAGTTTAGAGATAGAAAGAAAAGGAATGGGTTCTGACCTCATTTTTGTAGAAGTTGGAGTTTTGAACCACGGATTAGAGAAAAAACTGAACGCAAACCATCAGTATGTTATGAGAAAACCTTTTACCATTAAAGCCGGGGAAATGGAGGAAATAACTTTGTATGGAAATATAACAGACAAAGATACTCTTGCTAGCTATGAAGGACAAAGTCCGTCTCTAGCTTTAATAAAAGTAAATATAGACAGCAAAACCCAGGCGAAAATTTTAGGTGACCTTCCTATATTAGGCACAGCTCACATTGTCAATTCATCTTTGACTATCGGCTCAATGACGTTGTCCAATAGCGGTTTTGACCCAGGCATAAATAAAAACATTTACATAAATGACACTGGTATTATATTTTCGGCGATCAGGGGTCTTATTGGTGGGTCGGAAGTGATTGACCTCCAGTTTTTCGGCTTCACTCAAAACGGCTCTGCTTCTTTTCTCAATATTTCAAACGTTCAAATATGTATCGTTTATAAATCAGAAACTCAATGCTATCCAGCTGATGTGGATTCCGTTGGAAAATATTATTCTAGCGAATTTGGCGGTGGTATAAAAATTGGTAAAGGTGAATCTTTTGATGTTTACATAAAAGGAGATGCTCTTCCGAGTGGAGTAAACAGAACTATTGATTTTGATATTACCACTTCCTACGATATTTTGGGTTTAGGACAAAGCTACAATAATTATCTATACAGCCAAGGTGGAGAATTGGACGGTACCCAACCAGAAGGTTCTTTTTCCACAACTGAATATCCGTTTTATAATGGCTATGCCCACAGTATAGTTCCTGGTAGTTTTAGTTCCGGCAGATAATCTAGCATACCGCTGGCACATCTAATAATTTCTTACATCTTACAGTGCAATAAGCCACATTTTCTGACTCTGAACAAAATTGACAACAAATAAAATGTTTGTTGCATTCTGGTCTTTTACAATTTACATACCTTTCACAAGGTACTTCGCACTTGTCACACTTCCCTACAACAATATGTTTGTCTCCAAGATTATTGTCAGAGTCAAAATCCATCGTTATACGATTATCAAATACATATAGCTTTCCCTGAAACTCTTGCGCTGGAAACTTTTCCATATAGGTTACGATACCACCGTCCAACTGATGTACATCTTTAAATCCGTTTTTTACTAAGAAACCTGATGCTTTTTCACATCTGACACCACCAGTACAAACAGTGACCACAGTTTTCTCTTTCAGATTTTCAAGTTCACCCAAAACACGAGGAATATCTCTAAAATTTTCCAGTTTCGGCATAATAGAGTTTTTGAAGTGACCTATTTTGTACTCATAATTATTTCTCATATCAACAATATGAAAATCCTTACCAGATTCATACCACTCTTTTAATTCTTCCGGTTTTAATTTATTACCGGTTATTTCTGTTGGACTAAAGTCTTCATTTAAGTGAAGTGAAACAATTTCTGGACGAACCTTGATTTTCAGTTTTGGGAAAGCACTTCCTGTCCCCGCACTTTTCTTTATGTGCGTGTCAGAAAAACGTGAGTCAGACAGAAATTCCTTTAGATACATCTCAATATTTTTGTTAGTACCCTCAAGAGTCGCATTAATCCCCTCTTTAGCCACGATTATCCTACCATTTAGTCCCAATTTTGTAGCCAAATCAAACTGCTCCTGTTTTAGCTTTTCTGGATTTTCTATATTTACATATTTGTAAAACAAGATAATTGTATATTCCAACATATTTATTGTAATCCTTTACAGTTACCACCAGCCACAAATCCTGCCTTTTTTGCTTCTTCTATTGAAGCGAACTTGACCTGATTTTCCAGTTTCATTAATTTGACAGTTCCACACCAAGGAAAATAGTATTTCCTGCCTGTTTTTGAACCTATAACTTCTCCACTAGATGTGTCAAGAACGCGACTTGACATATTAGTTGTAGAGATAGCATTTAAAACATTTGCTGTTTCAGAAGTGGAAGTGGACTGATTCGGATATTCAATCTTTATAGGATTACGCTTATCCTCAATAGCGGAAAGTCGCCCCAAAGCAAAGAAAATACTAGCTAAAACTAGAATAAGTATCAATGTATAAAACGGCTTGATTTTTTGTAATGTTTCATGTATGCTCATATTCACTATATTTTAACACACGCATATGGCACATAAGAAATCGGCAGGAACAACCAAAAACGGCAGAGACTCAAATCCAAAATATCTTGGGGTCAAATTAAACCATGGCGATATGGCCCAAGCTGGAAGCATTTTAATCCGCCAGAGAGGCACGGATGTACTCCCTGGGAAAAACGTAAGTATGGGCAAAGACCACACTCTATTTGCAATAATTTCCGGTACAGTCAATTTTGGCACAAAACGCAAGACTAGCTTTAACAATAAGGTTGTTGTTAAAAAGATGGTAAACGTGATAGCATAAAATTCGGAAAGGAGAATCTGAATGGGAAGCCGAATGGATTTTCGAAAAAATAAACTTAGAGGAAAGCTTTTGGAGGAAGTTATTACTTGGCGATACTCATCAAAACCAAAGGCGTTCCACCCAAAAAAACCGACGCAGGAACAGATCAAAAAAAGGCTGCTTGCCGAAGGAGACAGCGAAAGAACGAAAAAAATGCACAGATTGGACCAAGTCGCCTTTTTTGCGATGGGAGACTTGCTAGAAGACTTGCGATATTAGAAACACTAACGGCCCGAAGTTTGGGTCGTTTTTACTGTACGCTGACTGCTTCCACCACCACTGTAAACTCCGCTTTTTTACCAAGAGCCTCAACCATCACTTTATGCTCCCCCACTTCTTTTATTGGTTTTAGAAGCTGTATGGACTGCGGGTCAATATTCAGGCGTGCTGTTTTCAAAATCTCTCCAGCTAACATTTCTTTGGTCACTCCGGCAAAAAGGTGCCCCTTTTCATTTGCCTTTTCTTTCAAATTAAGCGTCAATTTTTTTATAACTTCAAGATTTTTGGAAAGCAGTTCTCCTTGGATTTGCCTTTCTGCCAAATCCGCCTTTTTCATCTGCTCAATTTTACTTACAGCTTGAGGTGTTGCGACTTCCGCCAATCCGCGAGGAATAAGGAGATTTGTGGCATACCCATCAGAAACATCCTTTATATCAAACTTTTTGCCAACCTTTGGCACATCTTTTAATAAAATTATTTTCATCCCGTACGAAATAGGAAACGCTTTAAGCGAGTTTTGAGATATCGCTTACCTTTTCCTGATTTAAGATATAATTCTCTCGACCTGGCATCTTTTTGTTCTGTACATGCTTCATAATAAATAAGTCCAAACGGACCTCGTTTCTTGGTATAACCAGACTTACCTTTGGTGTGCTCGCTTAAGCGTTTCCGTAGGTCATTTGTATAGCCGGTGTATAGTCTACCACTTTTCTTGCTTTTTAATATATAGGTGTAGAACATTATCGGAATTTCGTACGGGATTCATCTTACTTATTTAGTATTTCCAAAGCTTTATTTAATTGACTATCATTGCCCTTTATAAACTCTTTTTCGTCCAGTTTGACTACTACATCAGGGGTTAGGCCTCCATTGGAAATGGAAGTGCCTTTTGGAGTAAGCCATTTTGCAACAGTTACCTTGAGAGACGTATCCGGAGTAATACCCACAAGCTCCTGGACGGAACCTTTGCCAAAGGATTGCGTTCCAACCAGAGTTGCTATGTTATTTTCATGCAGGGCTCCCGCCAAAATCTCCGAAGCACTGGCTGAACCTCCGTCAATCAAGACTATGAGCTTGAGTTCATCACTGAAAATATTATACCCCTTGCTTCTGTAAACCTGCGCATCCTTTTCATTTCTAAAATCTTCTTTGACCACCACCTTGCCCGCAGGCAAAAACCACGAAGCCATGTCCAGCGCCGCTTCCAGATATCCTCCCGGATTTCCACGCAAATCAATTATTAACTTGTATTTTCCAGACTGTATAAATTCCCGCAAAGCATTGCGGAAAAGGTCCGGAGAAATTGCCGAAAAATTATACAAATGTATGATAAACACGTCACCTTTGAGCTCTGTATCAACTGTAGGCATGTTTATCACATCGCGTATGATGCTGATTTCAAAGGGATTTTTGACCCCTTCCCGCATAATGGTCAATTTAACGGTAGTTCCTTTCGGCCCGCGGATGAGTTTTATCGCCTGGTCCGTGTTCAGAGTTGAAGTCAATGTATCATTAATTTTTATAACTTTATCACCAATTTTAATGCCGGCGTTATAAGCCGGGGTGCCCTTAATCGGAGAGATGACAGTGAGCACATTGTCCTTCATACCTACTTCCATGCCTACACCTTCAATAGTGCCTTGTATCTCCTCGTTAAAACTCTTTGTTTCTGCCGGCGGGAAAAAAACAGTGTAAGGATCGCCAAGGGCAGAAACCATGCCGGCTATGGCGCCGTAGACGCGAGCTTGGTCGTTAACTCTTTCGGTAGTAGTGCTGGTTGTAGGAACATATTTTTCATTTATTACATTCCATGCTTTCCAAAATGGGGCAAAATCTACCTGGCCGTTTGTAGTGTCTGTTTTATTTATAACCGCGGTCGCCTTGTCCGCTTCCTGAACAGACAACCTGCCGGAATAAAAGCCAAAAAGAAAAACAGCCCCTACGGCGATAACTATCGGAGGAAGATATGCCAAACGCTTGGAGAAAAAACTATTTTCCATGTGGATTGTATTATTGCAAAAAAGGCGACCGGGGTCAATTTAATATTCTATTTTTCTATTTTCTCTTGTGCTAATATACTTGTATGGTAAAAACATACGCATTAAACGGAGAAACATGGATTGATATCGATTCCGGAAGTATGGAAGAAATCCATTCTTTAATGGATAAGCACAGTATCCACCCTTTTGTGGCAAAGGAGCTGTTTTCCAGAACGCCAAAACCAAGAATTGAGTTTCACGACCGGTATATTTTTTGCATCCTTCACTTTCCGGCTTGGAAACATACTCATTCCGAGAACACAAATCAAGAAATAGATTTTATCATTGCAAAAGACCTCCTTATCACGGCAAGGTACGATACTGTTGACGCGTTGCATAAACTCAGTAAAGAACTGGAGGTAGAGGAGGTTTTGAGCAAAGATGGACACAAAAACAACAGTCTGCATATCATTTTTACGAGAATGCTTCGCGGATTGTACGCCGGCATGTTTGAAGAACTGGAATACATCGAAGACATGATGGAAAATATCACCTCAAACATATTCAAGGAAAAAGAACGTGAGATGGTCGTTTCTATTTCTGAAATTACCCGAACTCTACTTGATTTCAAACGAGTCACAGACATGCATCACGAGATATTGAAATCACTAAAAAACAAAGGCAAGGAGATATTCGGCAACGGCTTTGGAAATGCAGTTGAAGATATTATTTCGGATTACCTGAAAATAAACTCTTCCATAAAATCCAATCTGGAAATGGTCAAGGAATTGCGCAATACGGACAACTCGCTCCTGTCCGCAAAGCAAAACGAAAAATTGAAACAATGGACAGTTATCGGTTCGATACTTCTCATTCTCGGAATTATCGCCACCATCACTACTATATTTTTCTGACCATGAAAATTTTTCTACAAAATACTCTGAGCGGCAAGAAAGAAGAATTCATGCCGATTGAAGCTGGAAAAGTTTCAATGTACAACTGCGGACCGACCGTGTACGACTATGCCCATATCGGGAATCTTCGCAGTTATATTTTTGCGGATGTTTTACGAAAAATGTTTGAATACAACAAATATGAAGTCAAACAAATAATAAACATAACAGATATAGGTCATCTATCCGGCGATACTGATGACGGCGAAGATAAAATGACCAAGGCACTGAAAAGAGAGTCTAGACCTCTCACTCTCGCTGCCATGCGTGAGGTAGCTAATTTTTATTTTGCAAAATTTAAAAAAGATTTAAAGGATTTGAATATTAAACCAGCGAGTGAATTCCCTTTTGCCAGTGATAATATAAAAGAAGATATCGATTTGGTTACCCGCCTCACGGACAATGGTTTTACATACAAAACTTCAGACGGAATATATTTTGATACAACCAAGTTTCCAGAATACGGAAAACTAGGAAACGTAAAGCGGTATGAAACCGAATCACGCATTGGATTGAATCCTGAGAAGAAAAATCCTCGTGATTTTGCGCTGTGGAAATTTTCTGGAAAACTTAACTCGGAACTTGGCTATGAGGCGCCATTCGGTAAAGGCTTTCCCGGTTGGCATATAGAATGTACAGCTATGTCTGTAAAGTATCTTGGCCCTGAATTTGATATCCATACAGGAGGTATAGACCATATACCTGTTCATCATAACAATGAAATCGCTCAGGCTAGGGGTGCTGGATACGCCTACTCTCATTACTGGATGCACAATGCTTTTCTAAACATTGAAGGAGAAAAAATGGCAAAATCAGCAGGCAGTTTTATCACACTGAAAGTGCTGAAAAAAATGAAAATAGAACCTTTGGCTTTGAGATATTTATACTTGGGAGCACGCTACTCTTCCCCTCTTCAGTTTAGTTGGGAAGCCTTAGAAGGCGCAGGAACTGCACTTTCTAGATTAAGAGAAAAAATCCTTGGGCTCAGCGATAAAACTGTGGATACTCTGACAGACCAAAAAATGTTATTGAAGGACTATAAAAAAAGATTTCAAACTAGTATAAATGACGACTTGGATACTGCTACAGCTCTCGCTCTTGTTTGGGAAATTCTGAAAAGCGAAGAAATTAATGATAAAGATAAGAAAAAGTTGGTGATGGCTTTTGATAAAGTGCTCGGAATAAAAGTTACAAAAAAAATAAAACTGAAAATACCGGAAAATTTGGGAAGATTAGTGGAAGAGCGTGATAAAGCCCGCACAGAAAAAGATTTTGGAAAAAGTGATGAAATCAGAAAAGAAATTGAATCCTTTGGATTTGATGTGATGGATACTCCTGATGGTACAAAAGTTCAAAAGAAATAAGAAAAACGGCTACCTTGAGGTAGCCGTTACATTGTGTTTTTTTGATTGAAATCCTGTTCCCATAACCCAATCTGCAAGAGGACACACGAGACATACATTAACTGGCTTTTTCCATTCCGTTTCGTATGTGTGGTGGATCCTGTGTGCACGGTTGAGATAGACATACAACTTTGTTTTTTCAAACAGTCTATTCTTGGGCACATGGAAACATGTGTGAAAGTAATTGTAAGCCAAAAAGTACAGAAAGGATATAGTGGCAACACTCCACACAATTTCCCAATGGCCAGTGAGATAACTTATCAAGCATCCAATCGTACTCATTATTCCAACAGTTGGTAGTCCAGCCCATATGGGCAAGTGAACGTTTGGACCATGATTAGTGTTTTGATATGAACCTTGAGGATAGTCATCGTGATGCTCATGATGATTTTGATCAAGATATTTCCCTCCCCATCCTTTGTGCATCAAAAGTCCGTGAATTCCCCACTCAAAGAACGAGTTAGCCACAACAGTCAGCAAACCTGTCAGGACGCATACTACAAATATCATGGAAACCTCCCTTAAACATTCCTACCAAAACACTACCAGATTCTCCCCACTTTGCCCACAGGTTGTACCTATTTTGGACTATTGGCAAACAAAACTTGCCACTGGTAGAATTAGGTTTGCAGAGGTGAATGCAATTCAAGACGGACGAAGAAAAAAGCGAGGAGGCGTATCGAGTATACGATGACGAGAATTTTTCTAGTCCAACGCGGAAGTGCGTCGCATATGCAAACCTAAAAAAATGTCGCCACAACAAACTATAATAACTCAAACGGTGCAAAATCGTTTACGCATTCCTCCGCAAAATTTGGAAGCGGAAATGGCACTCCTCGGCTCTATCATGCTAAGACCAGAAGCGCTGTATGATATTGTTGACCAGATTTCCCTTGATTCTTTTTATTCCGAAAAACACAGAATCATTTACGAGAGCATGATGGAGCTTTTTACCAAGCGTTCCCCTATTGATTTGCTTTCTGTTTCGTCCCGCCTCAAAGAAAAAGGCTGGCTGGACCAGATTGGCGGAAACACATACCTAACCGAGATAGTAAATGTTGTGCCGTCGTCCGCCAACATCGGACACTATGCGAATATTGTCCAAAAAAAGTACATGATGCGCCGGCTAATAGAAGCCTCCGACCATATTTCACAAATCGGCTATAACGAAATGGCGGAATTGGAAGAAATGCTGGATGGGGCGGAGAAAAAATTATTTGAGGTGACAAACTTCAACACCTCGCATAAATTCGTTCATATCAAAGATGAGCTCGGCGAAGCGTGGGACAGGTTGGACAGGCTACACACTGATGGAAACGGAATGAGAGGAATCCAAACAGGATTTCCGGATATTGACCTCAAGCTTTCAGGACTTCAAAAATCAGACTTGATTATTCTGGCTGCCCGTCCAAGCATGGGTAAAACCTCTCTGGCGCTTGATATTGCCCGCCAGGCGGCTGTAAACCACGGAACACATGTTGGTGTATTTTCTCTGGAAATGTCCTCCCAGCAGCTCGTAGACCGCATGTTGGCTGCCCAGTCAAACGTGGACGCATGGAAGCTCCGTACAGGTAAGCTCTCCCGCCAGGACGACTTTGAGGCTATCCGCACATCCCTCGACAAGATGAGCAAGGCACCCATTTTCATAGATGACAGTCCTGGCAATAACATCCTGCGTATGCGCTCCATATCGCGCCGGCTGAAAAGCGAAAAGGGTCTTGGACTTATCGTGGTTGATTACCTTCAACTCATGCTCCCAACGCAGACAAAATCCGACAACCTCGTCCAACAAGTGACGGAAATTTCCCGCTCGCTCAAAAATCTTGCCCGTGAGTTGGATGTACCTGTCCTCGCCCTTTCTCAACTTTCACGCGCGGTAGAAGCCCGAGGAGGCCGTCCACGCCTTTCCGACCTTCGAGATTCCGGTTCTATTGAACAGGATGCGGACGTGGTAATGTTCATCCACCGCGAGGACAAATATAAAGATGAATCCGAAAGGACAAACATTGCTGAGATTTTGATAGAGAAACACCGAAACGGCGAGACAGGCAAAGTGGAACTTTTTTTCAACGAGAAAAAAGCTACATTTCAGTCAATTGATAAAACACACTCGGAAAAAGAATTTTCAGATTTTTGATAATACCAATCAGCGAATGTAACGAATGATACGAATGGCTACGAATAACAAAACTCATGAAAAGGTTCTCTATCCTGAACTTTCATATCTCATTACTGGTATACTTTTCAGTGTTCACAATGAACTAGGTCAATATGCTAGAGAAAAACAGTATGGGGATTTAATAGAAAAAAAATTAAAAGAATCTAAAGTCTCATACAAAAGAGAACTTGGAATTGCAAACAGCGGTAATATATTGGATTTTATTATTAATAATGAGATCGTGTTGGAACTAAAATCCACCATTGCTATTTCACGAGAACACTATCGGCAAATACAGAACTATTTGCAACAAACAGGGCTAGATCTTGGTATATTAGTAAACTTTAGAAGTAAGTATATAAAACCACAAAGAATTATTCGTATCCATTCGTAGATTCGAATCATTCGTATATTGGTATACTAAATTCATGGACAACACAGACAAACTGATTGAACTGTTCAAAGAGTTTCCCGGCATCGGACCGAGACAGGCAAAGCGATTTGTCTATTTTTTGTTGAATAGAAACCCAGCGTATGCAAATGATTTGAGCAAACTCATTTTAGAAGTGCGCGGAACTGTACATACCTGTGATGCCTGTTTTCGATTTTCGAGCGACTTATCATCTAAACAATGCAATGTGTGCCGCAATGACAGTCGGGACAAAACCTCCCTCATGCTTGTTTCCCATGATGTGGATTTTGAAAATATAGAAAGGACAAAAGTATACAATGGCTACTATTTTATCTTGGGCGGGAGTATTCCTATTCTTGAGAAAAACCCAGAGAAGAGAATTCGTCAAAAGGAACTTCTACATATAGTAGAAAAAAAAATAAAAGACGGCCTTTTGGAAATCATTATTGCCCTTAACTATAATCCGGAAGGCGAAAACACTCTGACATATCTCAAAGAGCTTCTCTCCCCTTTCAAAATTAAAATTTCCACACTTGGACGAGGACTTTCAACAGGCACAGAATTAGAATATTCTGATAGTGACACGATTAAAAACGCTTTGAAAAATCGTCAATAAGGTGTAGTCTAAATAGAGGAGGAATTGTTCTATGGCTGAAACAACTCACGATACTTGGGAAAGCAAATTGAAGGAAAAAGGAATTGAAATCGAGCTGAATACGGAGGAAACGCCTCCGGTAAAGAAAGTTCCTTGGGAATTCGAAGGCGAGTTCCTTTAGAAATACAAAAAGGCGGCCCAGCAGGTCGCCTTTTTTATTTACTTTTAATTTCAAAATGTTAGGATAAAAACAGAACAGAAAGAGAGGCTTAATGTCAGCAAGAAATAATGAAAGTGTTCAGCCGGTTCTGAAAAGAACCGAGGAAGAAGAGAAGGAAAGAGAAAAAACCGTCTTTATGATTGCCTACGAGCAAGCCAAAAAGACGGGGAATCTGGGTGAATTTCTCTGGAAATGCTTTTCCCAGAAAGCCGACAAAGCCCACCAGCATCCGCTTTAGATTTTGTACGGAGGTCTTCATGCCAAGAAAGGTGAAAGATATAGTACCCAAAGTGGGTGGCTCCCTCAGCACACTTCCTCTCGTTCGCAAATCACGATCTTGAAAAAGGCGCTCCCAGATGGAGCGCCTCATTCGTTATGGCGATGGCTATGGTAAAAGCTCGAAAAATCTCTGACTTTCAGATTTGAGGCAAGGTCGCGTATAAAATAAAAACTAATTCCGGAGATGTACATGTGGTACATTGACGGAATTAGTTTTTATTTTAGACAATGAGATTGTCCAAATGTGGAAGTCCGCTATTTGATGGCACTGATTACAACTTTGAACCAGGGCTGTCGATGTCCATTTTTCTTAAAATAGCGAGATTTTTGTTTGTATTTGATAACATCAACAGTTTTGTTTCTACCAATTTCCTTGAGAGTTCCGGTGACTTTTGCCGAAGTAATAAATGGAGTTCCGATAGTTGCATCTTTACCATCATCCACAAGTAGAACTTTGTCAAAAGTAATACTGTCACCCACCTTGAAATCACCTTTGATTTTCTCAATTTTGAGCGTTTCCCCAGCAGAAACTTTGTATTGTTTGCCTCCTGTAGCAATGATTGCAAATTCCATAATGGAGCTATAGTACAAAAAATAGCTTGAAATTGCAAGGAAATGGTGTAGGAATGGTATTTTTCAGAACGCCCACAGGCCTTGAGCATGGTTTTTGTCAACGACTCTGTAATCAGAGCTCATTGACAAAATCAAGGCCGAGGACAGAGAAAACCTTTCGCTGGAAAGGTTTTTGTTTCTGAAAAATACCATTCCCATAGCATGTAATTATTCCCCGCCTTCAGTCTTTTCCAAAAGGGGCAAATCTATCTCAATAGAGCTACCGGTGATGCGCATAACGTCCTTGTCTATCTTTTTGAACTCCTTGCTTGAGCTGTTGAAATGGTTTACGACAGTGTCCAAAGAATTTCCAAGCTTGCTATGGTATTTTTCATACTCCTTCAAATGCACGCCAATTTCCCCTACCCGTTTGATAATTTCCTTGGTCGTTTCTTCTATTTGCATTGCCTTAAGTCCCTGCAAAACAGTCTGGAGATAAGCCAGAAATGATGTCGGAGAAACAATAATGACTTTGTATTTCCCTGCTGCGCGCTGGATGAGATTTTCGGTGTCTTCGTTCACTGCGCCGATTTTATTTATAAGTAAATCATAATAAATAGCCTCGTGCGGTATAAACATGAAAGCAAACTCCATAGTCCCCTCTTCCGGTCGTATATATTTTGCCGTTTCTGTAATACGAAGTTTTAAATCACTAACAAAAAGTTTTTCTAGTCGCGCCTTCTCCGTCGCATCACTAATTTCAATCATACGATTGTAGTTTTCCAACGAAAACTTTGAATCAACTGGAATAATTTTATCTTTGACAAAAACCACAGCATCAACTATCTCACCGCCTTTGAATGCATACTGCATTTGATACTGGCTCGGAGCTAAAACATTTTTAAGCAAAGTTTCAAGATAATACTCTCCTAAAATTCCCCTCTGTTTCGGATTCTTCAAAATATCCTGCAGGTTTTGCAATTGGTCTGCAAAGGAAACTACCTGGCGGTTTGTCTCGTCCAGTTTAGTTAAGCCCTTAGTCACTTCACGTATCAGATTTGCTGATTCGCCCAGTTGAGCTCTAACCGACTCGTTCATATGTTTGGTGCTTTCTCCTATTTTCGTATCAACAACACGATTAAGTTCATTTATCTGCTGCAAAATAAGGTCCAGTCCGACATTTCCAGTCTGTTTCGGCCGGAAAAAGAAGTGAACAATAACTCCCCCAACAACAAAAGCCAAAAATATAAAAATAATCGCAGTAATATTCATGTCACCATTCTACCAAAAAATCCATTACCATGGTAATCTATACGATATGAATTTACACAACCAAATAAAAGAAAGCATCAAAGATGCAATGCGAGCCAAAGATACGGTACGTTTAGGGGTTTTGCGCGGATTGGTTGCTGGATTTACAAACGAACTTGTTGCAACAAAACGCCTGCCAACTGAAGAGCTAACTGATGAGGAAGTTTTAAATGTCATCCGCAGACAGGTAAAACAGCGCAAAGACTCAATAGAACAATTTACAAAAGGAGGGCGAGCTGATTTGGCTGAGAGCGAAAAAGCAGAGATGGCAGTGCTGGAAACATATCTCCCCGCACAGATGTCCCGCGATGAAGTTATGGTTATCGCAAAGGCAAAGATGACAGAGCTTGGTGTAACAGATGCGTCAAAGAAGGGGATGTTTATGGGTACGCTGATGAAAGAACTCAAGGGTAAGGCTGACGGTGATATGGTAAAAAGTGTTGTAGAAGAACTTCTTGGTTAGTTAACATATTTAATGACGATAGTCCCTTAGTGAGTTCTGCTCTACTATTGGGATTGACGAACTACTAGCTTAGTAGTAGAATTGTACTTAGAAGAAAGGAAGGTGACAGATGCTCAGGGACGGAGAAATCGTCAGTTTCATTTCAAAAAAATACCGCGAAATGCTTGCGAAGCGACAGTCGGTTGATTTCAGGGCACTCATTTTGGAAGGAGTATCCTCCGCAGGCTATACAGGACCGGAACTTCCTGAAGCAATGGCCCGAATCGGCCGAATCTTCAATAAAAGGCGAAGTAAGACAAGGAAAAAAAGAATTCCGAGCAGTCACTTCGCCTAGAACTGAGCAAGGATTCAGCTGGAGCTAACGGGAATGGTTGAAATATATCAGTCCCGTTATTTTTTATACTTACTTAATATTTCAGCTTCAATCACTTCCCTTTCACCGCCGTAGGTAATATACGAAAGTTGTTTCAATGTTTCCACTATTGCCGTATTGCCCGAAGGAGTTGCCAAAGTTTTTATGTTGAAAGCTTTTGCCGGACGGCCGTCGATTAACATTTTTAAATAAGCGTTTCTGTTATCTATATTCATAATATCTTGCGCCGTGAAAACAGGAGCAAATTGTTTTTCCAAATATTCCGCGTCTTCTGAACCTACCCGGAAACTGCAGATAGAGCCTACATTGCCAAAAACCGCATCTCGTATCCCATCTTCCAGCTGGGCGATAAACTGATGGGCGATTGCCAGCGACAATTTGTACTTTCGGGCTTCGGACAAAATAGTTGAGATTGAATTTGTAGTAACATTTTGAAACTCGTCTATATACAGATAAAAAGGAGCTAAGTTTGTGCCGATAGCATCCGCCCGAGACAAGGCGGCCATTAAAATTTTGCCGACAAGTATCAGTCCAATAAGATTGGCATTTATATCGCCAAGCCTACCCTTTGATAGGTTAACCAGCAAGATTTTCCTGCCATCCATTATTTCTCGGAAATTAAAAGAGGATTTCTGTTGGGCAACAATAGGGCGCATAATGTCGTTTGAAAGAAATACGTCAAACTTGCTAGTGATGTAAGGCACAATATTTGCCAACGCCGCTTCCCCGCCGGCTTTTTCCGCCACCTCTTTCCAAAACTCCACCACTACAGGATTTTTGCACCTCTCCAACTTTTGCTGTCTGTATGTTTTATTTGAAAGCACGCGCGAAACATCCAGAAGGGTTGAACCTGTTTCCGGGTCTTCCAAAACAAGCATTGTGGCATTTCTAAAATATTGCTCAAACATCGGTCCCATGGATTCCGGCACAGCACCGTAGAGCTTTTGGAATATGCTGAAAATTTCATTGACTACAAATGTTTTTTGTTCCGGGTATTTCTGGTCGTACTCCAACATGTTCAGAGCCATAGGACGCTCCGTGTAACTCGGGTCAAAGTAGATAACATCACTAAATCTTTCCTGAGGTATATTTGCCAAAACATCCAAGATATCTATGCCGTGAGGGTCAATCATACAAGCTCCATTACCCCGCTTTATATCTTGGATAATCATATTTTTCAGTAAAGTGGATTTTCCCGTTCCTGTCTGACCGATGGTGTAGAAATGACGCAAGCGGTCTTCATCTTTTATATAAACGTTGCTGTCTATGTTGCGGTACGAATTTACTCCGAGAAGCGTACCGTCATGCGGCAAATCACCCGGGGCAGGCGCGGAAATACTAGAAGTCGCCTTGAGTTGAGGGGTTGGCGCAAGCGATGTGGAATGGAAATGAATAAGAGAAGTCAGCTCGTGAAGGTTAAGTGGCATGATGTAGTCCTGGTTAAAGGCGCGGAAAGAAAAATCGCGGAAAAATTTTTCAAGCTTGCCTTTTTCCATTCGCACTGCAACTAAGCCGTTTGAAGAGGTATCGGTAAACTGGTTGAAGGCGGACTCCAAACTCTGCAAAATTTTCTCTGCGTCAGGTCGGCTTTTGCTGGAGGCCACCAAACGAATATTGGTAGCCACAATAGTGCTTCCGATTTTATTTTTTATTTTTTGTATGGTTTCGGTGTCCGCAGGTTTTTCTCCTTTAGGCTTATCTTCTACGATTGCCGGCGGTTTAAAAAGATTTTTTAGGACTTTACCAAAACCTCCGGAAAACGACTCTGGCATATCCACCGCGTCCGTTGCTTTAACCCCTTTTTCTATCTGCTCTATGGCGTATTTGTACTTTTTATTAAAATAATCATCCTTTGGAGAAAAAATCACCTGCATAGCGGCTCCTTCGCCTTCTTTTTCCAACTTGGAAAAGCTGTTTAAAATAATATTCATGGGGTCGTGGTCAAAGGCTTCGTAGGTTTTAAACGGATACGCCGGAGTTTCCCGAAGTTCCAGATACGAGCCTAAAGAAACACCTTCGGAATTGAAAACATTGTAGTCATCAGTCATCTCCGTTAAATGAGCATCGGCAAATATGGAAATGATCTGCCTTTCAAGCAAATCCTTGTGCTGAGTCGGAACGGCAATATAGAAAATAAACTGGTCGCTTCCGTTGGCATTTGCAATTTCCAGAACCACATAATTTTCTTTGAAATTTTTTGTCTGGTCTTTTGAGGCAACCGATAAAAGCCCCGAGAAAAATTGCTCCATGCTGGAAATCAGCTCTTTGAGAGTTTTGGTCTTTTCTTCCGAAGAGCTTTCCGGCAGAACAACTTCATACAAAGTCATGTTTAGCCCGCGAAACGCTCTTTCAGAAACATTTACATCCTTTTTATCATAGCCTTTTTGTATGTATTGGACCAAAAATCTGTGAAAATCGTCTTCTAAATGAGGGTCTTTGAAGCCTGAGAGAACCATCATGGTATTTTTGATACCTTTCTCGTTAAAAATACCCAGAAGTTCCTCCATTTTTTTGTCATGTTTTTCGGGAGAGAGGTTTAGAACAATAGCCTCCGCGTCAGGTTTTGATATGGCGTATTTATCTTCCAAAACCTGCTTGGACAATGTGTCGCGATAACGGCTTATCTCCGATTTGGCAACGTCGGATGATTCAAAAACAAGTTTTTTCTCCCGGAGTTCCTGTTCTTTGTTTGCTATTTTCTCGCGCAAAAAAGTTATTTCCGCTTCAGGAGTAGAAAAGCGCGGGAGAATTTCTGAAGTATTCTGCATGCCTTAATTATATATGATAGAAACTGCCAATACTATATGGAAATTAAAAGGGCTGTGAATTATTCTTCGTTCAACATTCTGTCTAGTTCATTCTGAATAGTCTTGAACATTTCCACGCTTTCATTGACAAGTAATAATTCTTCCAAACTTTGGATTGCGTACTCCTTGTAACCCGCTTCAAAATAAATCTTTGCCATTTCTAGCGCCATCTTAATACGCTCTTCCGTAATCTCTTGAGATTGGTCCAACGCATCCGCGGTTGCCTCACCAACACTCTCATACGCCAAAAGCAGGCGCTTCACTTCCGGGTCGTCAATCCCCCTATCGCGAAGTATGGATATGACCTCTTCTCTTGTCGGCAACTCTGATTCAAAGCTAGGCTCTTTTTCCATATTAGATTAAAAAGTGATTATAAAAGACGATTAGGCCGATAATAAAAGAGCCAAGGGCGCTCACCAGGACAAATGCGCCCATGGTGTCTTTGATTTTACCTATGACTTCGTTATTGTTCGGCTCCACAAAGTTGCAAAGGTCTTCCACAACTGTGTTTACAATTTCCGCAGAAAGGACGATAGTAATGGCAATAATGCAAAAAACCGATTCAATAAACGAAAATTGAAAATAAATCATGGAAAAAATAACTAGGATAGCCGCCAAAATTTCAATCCTGAAATTGTGCTCCTCTCTCCATGTGGTTTTGAGCCCATTCCATGCAAAAGAAAAAGATTTAAAAGCCAGTTTGACCATATTACAATTATACCATTACTTTTTGATTTTGCTCAAAAAATAATGTATTCTATTCTTTTGGCCTCTTCGTCTAGTGGTTAGGACATTGCCTTCTCAAGGCAAGAACAGGGATTCGACTTCCCTAGAGGTCACAAAATGTGTAAAGCAGGCAAACTGCTTTGCCTGCGAACATTTTGCGATGACAGAAGTATGTTTTTCTAGCAAGAAAAACAACTGAGTTCGGGGCTGGAAAATCTGTGAGTGACGACGAGCAGATTATTGTGGCTCACGTAGATTTGAATGCGTAGCATACAATATTTATAAAAGCGAAAGGCCGGACACATTCTGTGCCGGCCTAAATACATCGCATTCAGAGAACTATTCAGAATCTTTCCGAACGAACTTCATCATCTTCTCGTAGTCACGGGCGAGCTGATCCACCCGGGTCATCCGTTTCGAGGTATCGACCTCAATCAGGTAGAACTGAACCATACAAACATGATTGTCTCCTTGCGGAGTCGGATCGCCGATGAAGAAATAGGCATTAGCCTGCGGCGGAGCGATAGCTTGCACTTCGTTCACGTCGAATTTGAAGAACGGGGATCCATAGCCAGTCGTACGGAAGAGCACCGGCTTCCCAATCTTCTTCGCTGACGGAACAATGTACTCCGGCTCCCATGTGTCCATCCTTGCGCCACTCTTCGGGTACTGTGTGAACCACTGCTTCCCAATCTGCAGGAGAGCACGGAAACCGATTTCCGCTGGCGTTTTCATTGGAACGAGAAGCTCACGCCAATGCTTACGCAGGAGGTTCTGTGCATCCGGCCCGGAATGGATACCCGACTTCACACTTCCGTCGGCTTGAATTCCGACGAGACGCGTTCCATCGCTCCAGTCGTGAGTACTCACATCGTGCGTGAGACTCTCGTTACCGTCGTGGTGCATATGCTGGAGTTGGCTGATCGAGAGCAGGTAGCCTACCGCCAGATGTTCTTCGAGCTTCATGTACGGATAACCGGAAGGGCCAGCCTGAACGAGATAGGGATTGGAATGTCGGTGCCCGTCGCGCAGGTGTTGCTCTTGTCGACGATTGAGAAACTGCTCGTTACGTGGAAGACCATACCGATTTTCCGGCTCGACGCCCGCTTGAGCAAGATGCCATGCGCGTGCATGTTCCGCGTGGGCTTGAAGATAATGTAGCGCCTGAGGACCAAATCGTGCTTTCACAACTTCATCGTCAATAGCTTCAGACAAACGAAGATGTGAGATGAAGGGATACTGGTAGCGCTTGCAGTATTTGTCGAAGTCGATGATGTTAACTTCGCCGAACTTTCCGGATTCCAGCTCCCAGAATTCCTCCTGCGAGATCCGACCACCATTATGACGCCGCTCTGGATCCTTGAACTCATATCTGTACGCTTTTATAGCGCCGTCCATGGTAGACATCGGACCGATACCGTGAGCAACGATGAGAATCTTACGGCCGGCTTTCGATAGGCCGAGATACTCCGCCGTGAGAGTCGTGTAATACATTTCCCACGCCGGATCTCCAGGTTTTGACTCGAGCCGAGTTGCGATGATGTCGGGCATAGTTGCCAGTCGCCCGTCTTTGCCAGCGAACTTCATGGCCTGTTTCCAAGCAGCAGGAAGCCCATCTTGATGGAAGAATGCCATCGCGTGAGCGAATGGTTGATTCTCTGTTTTTAACATAGAACTATCTCCTTTCCTCGATTAGAGGTTTTAGGTTATTAGGGTCCAGTCTAACCCTAGCAAGCTAGGATAAGTTGTCAATTGAGGTGGATTTAGGCAGCGGTGTCAGAGGAGGCAGGAGGCTCAAACAGCTTAGGATTCTTTGACAGGAGTTCCTTCAACCGTAAGATCAGAGCATCCCAAATCTCTGACACGCTTCGAGCAGGTTTTTCCTTAAAAGTTCGAGGTCTGTCACAATGAGGGTCACAATGTATCATCTATCCGGTGGAACTTCGTAGTAATTAATCAGAAAATTGACAATATTCATAAACGGCGAGGTCAAAGTTTCCGAGCCGAAGCGGGCACCTTTTGGATTGACTATGTATAAAAAAATAAGAAACTTTGGATTATAGGTTGGAAAGTATCCGACAAAAGAGTGAAGAAACTTATCTTCATAGTATCCCCCGCCGGACTCTTTTGCTATCTGAGCAGTACCGGTCTTTGCCGCTATGCTGTAATTTGGAATGCGAAGGGTGCCGTTCATCAAAACGTGGTCTACACTATAGGTCAGCATTCGGGAAACTTCTTCTGTCGTTTCCCGTTTCAAAACTCTGCGGGTAGTATCTATTGGCGTATTTTTTGAAATTCCTATTTTATAATTGATACTTTTGACCACATGAGGCTGTATTAAAACTCCACCGTTTGCAACCGTTGAAAGGGCGCGGACAGCTGAAATAGGAGTAAGGGCAATGCCCTGGCCGAAGCTGGCAGTAGCGTGCTCAATATCTCGAGGACTTTTCAAATTGTCCACCAAATTTCTGCCCTCTGCAGGCAGATCAATTCCTGTTTTTTCGTTCAAACCGAAGCTATAAAAATACTGGGTAAAAAGTTTGTTGCCGAGAAGGGACTGTACATGTGCCGCTCCGACGTTTAGCGACTGCGACAGCACATCCTGGACGGTTACAGTCCCGCGCTCCTTGCCGTCAAAGTTTGAGATTTTTTTATTATTGACCATTACATAGCCCTTGTCGTAATAGGTAGAGGTCGCAGTAATCACCCCTGCGTCTATGCCGGCTGAAATGGTGAGTGGTTTTATGATAGAGCCCATTTCGTAAACATTTTCCACCAAAGGGTTGCTAAAAATGGAAATTTTCTTTTCAGCCTGTGAGTTGTTCGGGTCAAAAGTCGGATAAACTTCCATGGCATATATTTCTCCGGTAGACGGATTCATAATAATCCCGCCGGTAATTTCCGAACCCCACTTTTCTGTGGTAGTGGCCAGCGTATTTTCCAAAAGAGATTGAACAGTCGGCTCTATCGTTGTCACAATATCGGCTTCACCGGAAAGAGAGTCGCCTGATGCTGTTTTTATATCAGAAAAAATTTCAGCGAAAAAATTCACATAACCTCCGTCTTTTCGTGAAAGAAAACTTTCAAATTGCCTTTCCAATCCATATCGTCCGGCATATTCGTCGCCTTTGTATCCGAGCATTCCAATAATATGAGCGGCAACTTTTCCTCCGGGGTAAAACCGCCAGCGTTCTTTGTATGCGTTAAGTCCAGTAATACCCAACGCTTCTATCTTTTTGCCATTTTCCATGCTTACCTTTTCCGCCACTACCTCGTATGGGTCACCTGTTTTGCCCGCCTTTGCCATAAAAACATCCTTGTCAACGGGAATAATTTCACTCAATTTCATGTATACGCCCTCGGGGTCCTTCAAAATTTGAGGATTAATAGCTACAGTGAATCCTTCTTCCAATGTTCCCGCTGAAACCAAACTGCCGTCTTTGTTTTGGAAAAATATGCTTCCACGGTTAAAAATATTCTGCGAAGCGGAAGCGTACTGCCTGTCAGCTTTTTGAGCGTAGAAATCATTTTCTACAATTTGGAGCATATAAAGCCTGCCCGAAAGGACCAAAGAAAAAAGAAAAATGCAGAGAGAAATTATGCGGATTCGCGTTAAATAGCTAATTTTCATAGTAAAAGTTTGGAAGTTTTACTATTTTAACAGTTACCTCGGCAGATAGGAAACGAGAGTAGTTGATTTTTTAGAGACAAATGTTTTAAGAGCAACATCTTTGAATCCAAGAGAGTACGCCAACGACAACGTTACTGCGGCCCGCTGTGTAATGTAATCAAACTCTTTATTCCCTATGGACAAAGCAACCTGCGCGCTTTCGTTTTCCAAGTTTTGGCGGGCTATCGTATTGCGTACGGTAGCATTTATAAAATACATATAAAAAGAAGCGCAAATGAAAAGAATGCCGACAAGGGCTCGGAATATGAACTTTTCTCTATTTAATTGTAATATTTTAGCTTTCATTAAATTATATTTTCTCTATTATTCGCAGTTTGGCGCTTCGCGAACGGGGGTTTTCTTTTATTTCTTCCTCGGTTGGAATAACCGGTTTCTTTGTAATACGCTTACCCTCCCCATTTTCTTCTTTATCTTTAAAAAATTGCTTGACTATACGGTCCTCCAAGCTGTGGAATGAAATCACTACCAGTCTGCCTGCCGGGCTTAAGCGCTCAAAACTTTTGGCTATGCCCTCTTTCAAACTTTCTATCTCGTCGTTAACCGCTATGCGCAGAGCTTGAAATGTTTTTGTTGCCGGATGGATTTTCCTGTGATGATAAAAGGTCGGAGTTACTGATTTTATGATATCTACCAAATCAAAGGTGGTTTCAATCGGTTTTACTTCTCTTCTTTCCACAATAGCCTTGGCGATTTTGTAGGCAAATTGCTCTTCACCATACCCTTTTAAAATCGCCTGAATATTTTTTTCGTCCCAATCATTAACAATGTCCCGAGCGGTAAAGTTTGCCTGTGAGCCAAAAGACATGATGAGCGGTTCATCCTTTTGAAAAGAAAATCCCCTACCAGAATCTTCAAATTGATTGGACGAGAGTCCAATATCAAGAAGTATCTTGTCCGCCTGCTTAATACCAAATGAATCCAATATGGTGTCTATGTTGCGGAAATTACCAATGGCGCAACGAACAGGACACTTGAAGCACTCAAGTCTCGCGGATGCGCGGGCGATTGCATCAGGGTCAAGGTCAATACCGATCATGACAACAGTATTGCCAAACCTTTTGCAAACCTCCTCCATATGCCCGCCGCCGCCAAGCGTCCCGTCAACAAAAATATCACCGGGTTTTATGTCTAATCCATCTATTGCTTCTTGTAAAAGAACTGGAATATGTGTCATACGAATATGCGAATAATTTCCGAATCTACGAATGGCTACGAATGAATGTGTTTGCTATTTTCTTATTCGTAACCATTCGTATCATTCGTTCCATTCGCATATTCGTATGTTTATCTATAACACTCCGATTTGACCTAACTTTTCGGCAAGCGTATCGGCCTGCTTCTCTACCACTTTGTTGTATTCACTCCATACCTTCTCGTTCCAAATTTCCACACGGCTGGAAACTCCAATAATGGCAACTTTGTTTTTCAAATTCGCCCTTTCGCGCAAGAAATCAGGAATGAGAATGCGTCCTATGGAATCCACCTCGGCTTCCACCGCTCCTGCAAACATGCGGCGATTGAACCCTCTGCTGTCGGATTGGCCAATAGAAGATTGATTCAGTTTCTCTTCTATTTTTTGCCACTCCTTATGCGTAAAAACAAATAAACAAGAATCCAGCCCCGGAGTTACAAACACTTTTTTCCCCATCTCTTGACGAAACTTCGCTGGCAACGAGAGACGATTTTTGTCATCAATTGAATGTGTGTATTCTCCGATGAGCATGTGGTGTGTTCGTGGTCGTTTTATAGAAACCAATCTGTTCACGCAAATCAGTTTCCCACTTATTCCCACTTGCTTAATATTATATACCACTCCTTCCCACTGGCAAACAGTAAATCCCGCTTACTGTGCATAATCTGTGCATAACTCGATACGTATCCCTTAGCAACATAATCAAAAATCGCCAAGCACTACGCAAATGGTGCTTGGCGATTTTTCTTGAGTTCCTGTTAAACAAAACCAAGAAGTTTAGGCAGGTTTTCCTGAAGTTCTGTCTTACTCATAAAGATCTTGTAGCCCTTTTCCCTGTACTGTCTTTCGATGCTTGGGTCGATGGGGTGCCAATCGTACATCACTACAGTATTGGCACGCGATGGTCCCACGATAGCTTCAGCCGATTGTAACCCCCGACCCTGAATCTCTTGCAGAATTATCAGGTCAAAATTTGTCTTGCTTGTCTTTTTTATCAGATAAGCTAGAAATTCTTTTGCTGCCGGTTTGTCTTTCTCTCCAGTGTAAAGTGCGGCAGTTATGATTTCCATCGTGGATGGGTCAATACCGTTGCGCATCAGAGCCGACGGAACATCAAAATACCTTTCGCCAATTTCCAGACTTAAAATCTTTTTCTTTGACTTTTCCGGTTTGTGGACTTCGTCCATAGTGAACCTCCTTTCGTAACTCTACCATATATTAATTTTTTTCAAGTCATTAGCTTTTATGAGAAAAGTTCCAGATTTTTAGTAAGTTCATCCACTTGAGATTTTGGACCAAAAATTAAAAGTCCAAGAAAATCAATGTCTTTCTGTTTTTTGGACTTTGTCTTTTCTGCAACTTTATTATCATTCGTCGTTTCAATCATTTCTCGAGTAAAGTGAGCAATTTCAAACCCCGACTCTTGAGCAATGTCGGAAAGCTTCCAAATCTCTTCCGACGAGCCTGCTTTCTTTATCATGATTGCATGTTGAATATTTAGTTTGATATCTTTATTATCCCCTGTTTTTATAGAATCAAATTTAAAAAGATTCTTTTTTGTCCTAGCACCAAAAGAAGCTGACAGGTGCGCAACGGTATTCACAACTTGCCATGGCTCCAATCCTGCTCCGCCATTTATAATTGCTGTAACTACATACGCTTCTTTATCTTTCTTTTTATCTTCAATCGGCCGCATCAGTGGGAATGTCTGAAGTTCGCGAAGAGGCTTATCAGCAAGAATAGCGAACAGGCGCTCGCCGAATCCAAAACCGCAGGCAGGAGGCATGCCATGTTCAAGCATCTCCACGAATTCAGGGTCCTCCATCATGGCTTCTGTATCCCCCGCATCTATCAGTTTCTGCTGTATTTCAAATCTTTCTTTTTGGTCAATTGGGTCATTTAATTCTGAATACCCCCGACCGACTTCACTGCCAGCTATTATCGGCTGGAACATTTGAGTGGTTGCGCTATCGGAATTGCTTTTTGCAAGAGGAGCGACAAGGGTTGGATGATTAATCAAAAACGCCGGGCCGGAAATGCTTTTCCTGCAGTGTTTCCACAAAGTATCAGTCAACCTCTCGCGATTAGTGCCTTCATATTTGACACCGAGTTCTGTCAGTTTATCCACCATTTTTTCTTCTGTGGCAGTACGCACATCTATATTGGTTTGTCTTAAAATTTCATTACAGTAATCAATTTGCTTCCATTCATCCGCTAAATCAAACGTATGCCCGCGAGAAGTAAATTTTGTGGTGCCAAAAACTTCTTTGGCAATTTCAATATATAATTCCCGCACAAGCTGCATGCCGTCAATATAGTCCGCAAATGACCAATAGAATTCCATGTTTGTAAATTCCTGCGCATGTTCCGGGCTCGTGCCTTCGTTGCGATAGACTCGACCTATTTCAAAAGTTTTCGGAAATCCTCCAGCCATGAGCCTTTTTTGCCAAAGTTCACCGACAGAAATGCGCAAATATACATCTAAATCGTAATCGTTATGGTGTGTGACGAAAGGCTTTGCTTCGGCCCCTCCAGTAGTAGTTTCAAGGGTTGGAGTTTCCACTTCCAGAAATCCGGTATTTTTCATAAACTCGCGGGTTGCATCCCAGAATTTTGATTTCTTTACCAAGAGTTCCCTCAGTTCAGGGTTCATTAAAAAATCCAGATATCTTTTGCGGTACCGTTCATCAACATCCTGCAAACCATGCCATTTTTCCGGAAGAGGGAGAAGAGATTTTGATGCCATTGTCCAGGACTCCGCCATAACACTTTGCTCTCCTCGCTCGGATAGCATAGGCTTGCCAGTAACGGAAATAAAATCACCAACATCCACCGTATCAGTAAAAAGAGAAAAATCGGGAGCAGAGAGAACATCTTTTTTTATAATAGTCTGTACTCTATCAGTGCCGTCAAAAAGTACGGCAAAAAGTATCGCTCCTTGCCCGCGCAGAGCCATAACCCTTCCCGCAACCGAAACAGGCAAAGCACTTTCTACCTGCTTGTCAAAATTTTTCTTCAAAAAATCAATAGGAAAACCTCTTGGAACTTTTGACGGATAAGGGTCTATTCCCTTGTCTTTTAGTATTTGGAGTTTCGCTAGTCGCGCTTGCCGTATTTCTTCTAAACTTGCCATTTGTTTATATTACCACCTTCCTAATTATTTGAAAATTGCCCAGTAGTAGAGCAAAACTCACTACAGGACTAATCCCGTAGTGAAGTTAATATTTTTATTTCTAAGCACAGTATTCTGTGCAATATTAACTTCTACTACAGGATTGCTTTTTTGGCGTTTTTCTTTAATATACCTTCCAGAACAGTACAGTATTACAATTCAATAGAAAAGGACGGTGGAAAATGATTACCCTCTCAAATGGCCACAAACTGGAATATGTTGTGGCAAGCGGAGCTCTTGGTTTTGACGGCAGAGGGTGGTGGCATGAACGGCCGTTGGTTTGGCTGGGTCTTATCCAGCCGAAACTTTTTACAGTCGTTATCAAGAGCCTCTCACTTCAGCCAATCAAGGGAAACTTGTGTTGGTGGAAACCGTGGACATGGATTCCATGGAGTCCATGGAGTTGCGTCAGATTTCTCCCCGGTGGAGCAGTCAACAAAGTTGGTTTGACCAATCCGGGCATTGACTGGTGGATAGCAAATGTAGCTCCCACCTTAACAAAGGAGGAGTTCAAACGGACTGTAGTATCACTCTATGGTAGCAAAGACGAATTGGTGGTAATGATAATCAAGTTAAATCGATTTCCATTTGCCGCCTATGAAATAAACGATTCGTGCCCTAATACGGGACATCTCTTGAGCCAGACCAACAGCATTGTTCAAACAGTGAAGGCGGCTAAAAAAGTTTCCAAACATCCGCTTATCCTGAAACTTTCAGTCGCGCAGGATTATTTAAGGATTGCAGAAGGAGTGTATGAGGAAGTGGAAGCAATTTCAATCAACAGCGTGCCTTGGGACAGAGTTTTCTTTGGCAAGAAAAGCCCGTTGGAAAAAATTGGGAAACCTGGAAGTGGCAAAGGTGGAGTTTCAGGTAAGCCAGCTCAAAACTTGAACTGGAAAGCGATCCTTGAGTTGTCACAAGAAAGCCCAATTCCCGTTATTGCTCCAGGCATGATGGAGTACGCAGACCTCAATTTTGTCAGAACGCTTGGCGCAAAAGCCGTGAGCTTTGGAGCCATTCACCTGCGAACCCCTTGGAAACCGACATCAATTGTCAGAAAGGAAATTGCATGCGGTCGATGAATAGTATTCTCGAAGAAGTAACCGGGCAAAAGCAGACAGTTACGGTCAGACGGTGGTTTGACCGGCATCTACATCTGAGGGAGGGTCCAATGCTCAAAACAGTTCTCCCCTCCACACTTAGGCAACAGGCTACAGGAGCGGTTATCATGGGAAACTTGCCCATCCCAACCTCCAGCATCAAGATAGCTTCGGTATACTTGAAAGAAATCTTGATGACCAGAGAGCATTTTTGCTCTCAACAAGAACCGGGATTCATTGGACACGGTTTCAATCCTCGCATGACATGCTACCTTACGGACGAAATAACTCCGGAAGAGGTGGTAGGAGGATTTCAACAAGGAGTATGGTGTGGCGTAAAGATGTATCTCGCCGGAAAGGAGGGCGGTACGACTAACTCTCACCATGGAGTGAAAAACTTGAAGGGCCGATACTCCGTCTTTGAAGCAATGGAAAAACACAACATTCCGCTTCTTGGACATTTTGAGGCAGTTGAGGAAGATGTGGATGAGTTTGATCGAGAAGCCGTTTCTTGTGAGCGTCATCTTGTACCAATCGTCAGAAACTTTCCAAGCTTACCTATTGTGGTTGAACACGTCACAGACGGACGGATGGCGGACTACGTTGCAGGTTTCCATGGTAAGGTGTACGCAACTGTCACAGCCCATCACCTTATGATCAATCGCAATGAAATGTTCAGTGGTGGAATGAATCCTGGACACTACTGCAAACCTGTTCCAAAACGTGAAAGTCATCGTTTGAGGATACGAAAGCACGTCACGTTAGGTGACCCTCGTTTTGGTGCCGGCACTGACTCGGCTCCGCACGACGAAGAAGCCAAGTCACGATGCTATGGTTGCGCTGCTGGAATTTTCACAGCCCCGCATGCCGTTGAATTGTACACGACCGTCTTTGACGAGGATAATGCACTGGAACATCTCGGGCCATTCCTTTCGGAAAATTTCGTTCACATCTATGGGATGAAAAAAAGTGATGAGATGATGACCATTGAGAGAAAGTCTCGGCAAATTCCTCAAAAAATCGGTAACGTCCAAGTCTTTATGGGAGGCCAAACACTTCCATGGACGCTTGTAAGTTAGTTTTTACACTAAAAACCCCTCGCCAAATTTCAGCGAGGGATTTTTTTATATTTACAAATTTCTATTTTATATCAACTAATCTATAAGAGAGCTCGCCACTTGGTGCCTGGAACGAAAACGTGTCTCCCTTTTTTTTGGAAAGTATCGCTTGGCCAAACGGAGATTTGATTGAGATTTTATTTGATATGACGTTTGCTTCCTCAGAACCGACGATGGTGTAGACAGACTTCTTTCCATCTTTTTCCACAGTTACGACAGAGCCGACATTTACAGACCCTGTTTTGTGGTCGGATACAACAGTGGCGGTTTTTAACAGTTCTTCCAATTTTGCGATTCGGTCTTCAATGGTCGCTTGGACATCACGAGCTTCATGATACTCGGCATTTTCCGACAAGTCGCCTAACGACTTTGCATATTCCAAGCTCTCCGCCACCTCTTTCCTCCTGACGCCTTTCAGTTCCGCCAGTTCTTTTGTAAACTCCTCATACTTTTCCTTCGTCAAATATTCATTATCAGCCATGTTTTTTAAAACTTATTGTCAAAAAATAATTATTTTAAATATATCGCAAAAACCAAATTAGGTCAATAAATGAAAACGCCTCCAACCATTATAAGGGCTAGAGGCGTTTTGCTATCTTGCGGGACGCAAGCGGAAACTGCCACGGGACTTGCCTTTTTCGTCATAGACAACGCGAGCAGTGAAAACTTTTTTAGCCTCTAGCATCAGTCTAAAGGCCTGTTCCAAAGTATCGCAATCGTCTACAAGTCTCCCGTTACTGATAGAAATTTGTTTTTGCCCTTCTTGCCTTTCCGGGTTCTCTATCTCAACAACCCGAAATTTTCCTTTTGGCGCCAAAGTCAACTTTTCCATTGATTTCCTCCGGTCATTGAAAACCTAGCCCTTTCTTTTTCCAAACTAATCCTGCCATATTTCAAAAGTTATTTCAAATACTCTTGAGCATATACACCAAGCCAATCAAAAAATTCCTGCATGACCAAAACTGCGCCAAACTGATTGTTCTTTGAACCGCGTTCCATAACCACTGTATATGCATACCTAGGATTTTTGTACGGCCAGAAGCCGACAACCCAGGAATTAACCTCGTCCTTTTTTGTTCCAATCTGGGCTGTGCCGGTTTTAGACGCCACTTCCAAAAAAGGAAAATTGAGAGCTTGCGATGTCCCCTCTGTTACACCAAGCCTCATTCCTTCTTTGACAATAGCGTAAAATTTTGAGTCAAGGTCTGCTCCTCCGGAAATTTTAACGCTGTCATTTTTTATAAAAGTCGGCACTAAAAGAACCCCATTGTTTGCTATTGCGGATATCGCGCGAACAACCTGCACAGGAGAAACCTGGAAACCATACTGACCGATAGAGGTATTGTAAGTGTCTCCAATGCGCCAATCTTCTCCGTCAAAATTTTGCTTTTTCCATTCCGGATTTGGGATAGTGCCGTTTTTTTCTCCAGGGAAGTTGATGCCCGTGGTAGTGCCAAAGCCGAATATGCGCGAATACTTTTCAATATTTTCAATTCCTATTCCCTTTTGCCCACCGAAACCTCCGCCCACTTCGTAAAAATAAACATTGGAAGAAACGGCAATAGCATGACGCAAATCAACATAGCCGTGAGCTTTCCAGTCCAAAAACACAGAGGGCTTATCCGGGAAAAACGGATTTGGCACGGAAATAGAGCCGGTTGAAAGTATTTGTTTCGCAGGGTTTATAACTCCCTGGTCCAGTACTCCCATAGCTACAAATAATTTCATAATAGAGCCAGGAGTATACAGGCCGTCTACCGCTCTATTTAGAAACGGGTGATTTGAACTTGCAATCCATGATTTAATTTTTTCATCATTGCTTCCGTCTGTCATAATCTGTGAATCATATTCAGGAAAATTGCTTGAAGCCAAAATCTCTCCGGTATGGACATCCATTATTATCCCTGCTCCGCCTCTATATCCCGCTCTATCGGCAATATCCAAAAGCGAACTGGAGAGTTTTCTTTGAAGCCTAACGTCAACAGAAAGACTGATATTATTGCCGTCTTCCGGAGGCTCAATAACGCTCTCCGAAACAACATTACCTTTTACATCAGTTTCAGTGATTTTTGTGCCGTTTTTACCGGATAGTTCGCTGTCATATATTTTTTCAATACCATCTTTCGGGTCAAATTTATTCTGATAATAGATACCTTTTGCATCTTTTGTTGGGTATTTTACGTAACCCAAAATAGTAGATAATCCCGTTGAGGTAGCGTACACTCGCAGAGAAAAATCAGAAGAAGCCGGGTTTACGGTATTCCAGACAAGCGGTATGCCATTCCTGTCCAAAATCACCCCGCGATCAGCATAAATAGTGGTTTTATGCAGGCTGTTATTTTCACTGCGAATGCGAAAAGCCTGCCCTTGGGTAATCTGCAATCCCCACAGTTTAAATATAAAAATTCCTCCGATAAAGACAATAAAAAAAACCGTAACGCCTAAGACGCTTTTCGGGATGGGTTTTTCTATTCTCCCCTCAAACTGGTCCGTGTTAAATTCCGGCAGATTTTTGGAATCCAAAAATATTTCATCAGGGTCGATAGTCTGATTTTTGTATCGCTTTTGTCGCCTTAGTAAATTTCTTAATTTATAAAACATTTTTTACTTAAAAGTTTAATTTTAAATTCAGAATTTTTAATTAATTTTTAAATTTTAAAGTCTAAACTATAAATTTCAAATTCTAATCCGCGTTTTGACAAACATAATAAGTAGCAAAAAAACTGTTGCCAAACTTAACCCAAAATACGGAAAGCTATAAGAACTTGAATACAAGGTGTCAATCAAAAATGCAAAAAATAAAGCTTCCAGATAAAATGGAAAATAAATTGTCAACCCAAGCAGAATTACTGCCGAGAGATACCATGGAAACACTAAAATCGCAACGAAAACCAGCGCGAACAATGGAATACGAATTGCCAGACGATTCATGAATTCATCATATCACCAATTTTCTGCAATAAAAGCAGTCGTGCCGCCCATCCTCGCAGCAAGCTGATGAGGTATTGGTGGCATGAACCAGGGCTCTTATTTTCGTATATGAATCGGCCACCGCCGATACATGTTTATCAATCCCCGCAGCAGAGCTGCGAGGTATTTCTCGAATAAAAATCGCCGAAATCAAAGCGAAATACGGCGAAGGTTGACGAGAAGAGGGTACTGTACATAAACGAACAACACTAGAGAGCCTTTAGGTAACGTCACGGCGACCAAAAGCAAGTGCCGTCCTCCTTCCAGAACCCCCTTCCCACTATCAAATATACTTACGCAAAACAAGTTGTCAATTTTTTTCTATAAAAACATACCTGCTTTGGAAAACATTGCCTGGAATGCGCAGATAAATCGTTTTAAATGAAGACTGGGAGTTGGTATCAATATAGTAAACAGTGGCAATAACTCCGGATGAAATCCCGGGATACATGAAGGTGTCGCCCCAGAGAATGTCTGTGTCTTTTGGAACTTCAAGTGAAAAATTGGCTCCCCCGTTTCCAATAAGCCCAAACGATGCCCCAGTGCGTTCCAAAACGGATTCTTGTTTGTATCCGCTTGTGGAGAAAAGCTTCAAAAGAGAAGCGTGCGGGGTAACGGAAGTGACAAAACCAATAATAATGCTCTCAGATAAATAAACTTTGCTTTCAGGAACAACGCCTTCGGCAGAGCCGGCATCTATAACCAAGGTATCGTATGGTGAAAGCGGAGGCTTGGAAAGTACGCTTGCCAAAATGCGTGGAACGCTTAAGACACGGCCAAACTGGTTTTTCAAATCCTGATTTTCCTTGAGGATAGTGTCGTAGTCAATTTCTTTGAGTTTAAGGGAAGATATTTCATCCTGCAACGCCAAATTTTGGCTAATCAGAGTATTTTTAAATGCGAAAAAATCTTTCACTCTGGTAAAAGTTTTTGTGGCGACACCTTCTACTCTCCACAACGGGCGGGCAATAGCGTACGAGATTCTGCGCAAAATATTAGGGAAAACAAATCCGAGAAACGAAAGTAAAACAAACACCAGAACTACAGCAATAGTTTTCCATGGGTGGACATGTTTTGGTTTACTTTTTAGGAGGTAGTTCATCTTCATTTGCTATAAGCACATCTTTATAGAGTTCCATGTTCTCCAGAATAATTCCTGTGCCACGGCAGACGGCAGTCAAGGGGTCTGGGGCTATATGCACGGCGATTTTTGTATATTCAGCTATAATTTCCGGCAAACCTTTTATCAGTGCTCCTCCTCCGGCAAGGTAAATGCCACGGTGCATGACATCAGCCAATACTTCCGGCGGAGTAGTTTCCAAAACCTCTTTTATGGAATCAATGAGCGTATCAATGGACTGCGAAATGGCCTCTCGGATATCGGAGTCGGTGATGACCACTTCGCGCGGAAGTCCAGAGATGAGGTCGCGGCCTTTGATTGATGCTTCGAGCGGAGTATCACCAGGGAGGATTGCTCCAATGGAAATTTTGATATTTTCCGCTGTTTTTTCTCCTATAAGAATTTTAAACTCGCTTCTGATATAGGAAATGATGTCGTTATTGAGCTTGTCGCCTGCAATGCGCAGATTTTTGGACCTGACCACTCCGCCGAGTGAGATAACGGCAATGTCGGATGTCCCCCCACCGATATCAATAACCATGTTTCCAACCGGCTCCAAAACAGGAAGGCGCGTGCCTATGGCAGAAGCCATCGGCTCTTCTACAATAAAAACTTCCGAGGCGCCGGCGTTTTTTGTAGCATCGCGCACGGCGCGGATTTCCACATTTGTAATTCCCGACGGCACTCCGACAACCACTCGCGGTCCCAAAAGTTTTTTATTATTTTTCTGAGCTTTGTTCAAAAGATATGTAATCATTTCTTCCGTCACTTCAAAATCAGAAATGACGCCGTCAACAAGCGGCCTGATAGCTACAATATGCCCGGGCGTTCTACCAAGCATCTTTTTGGCGTCGCTCCCCACCGCCACAACTTGCCCTGTTTTTTGATTGACCGCCACAACCGATGGCTCGTTTAAAACTATCCCTTTACCATGGAGATAAACCAACGTATTTGCCGTTCCCAAATCAATGCCGATGTCGTTGGAAAAATAGCGCTTCAGTTGTTCAAAATTTTTAATCATTACCGTGTTGTAAACATACTATCATAACTCTAAAATACTGCTAAATTTAGCTGATTAGGGCAAAAGAAATCCGATGCCTGGGTAGGTACCGGAACTGCATTCTTTAATGATTAACGCTGGAGAAGGATGTGTTTACTTGCCTTCGTCACAAGAGATGAACAAATTTGAATTGCAAAAAGTTATACACAAAAAATTATTTCCTTATCTTACGATATATCGTAAGATATCAAAACTGAAAAACTTCTTATTGAAATGACTTCTCGAGATTAACAAAACATCTTTTACAATATATTGTAAAAGATGTTTTGTACTTTATGGAAAGTTGATACTTGATGTTTTAAAGAAGTTTTATTGTTTCTTCATAAGATAAGAGTTTGGAGTCAGAAGATGTTCGATATTTCACTTCCACTTTTCCTTCTGCCACTGTTTTATCGCTTATGACAAAACGGACTGGAATTCCTATCAGGTCGGAGTCTGCAAATTTTTCTCCTGGACGGAGATCACGGTCGTCATAGAGAACTTCGATTCCCTTTTTACGCAGTTCCGCGTACAATTCATCTGCAAAAGTAGCTGTTTCCGCTTTTTCTCCAAGTCGCACGAGATGTACTGCAAATGGCGCAACTTCCTTTGGCCAGATGATTCCTTTGTCATCTGAAAGCAACTCAACAATAGTTCCCATGAGGCGAGTGATGCCGATACCGTACCCTCCCATGTATATTGATTTTTGCTCTCCTTCTTTATCCAGATATGTAAGTCCGGCAGCATCTGGAAAACGAGTCCCTTGCTTGAAAATATTGCCTACTTCGATTGATTTCTTCTCAACCAAATCGCCACGGGAAAGCCCGATATCATTTAAAACTTCATCCGTAAGAACTTCTTTATTGACAGCCATTTTCTTGCCTTCATGCACGTACACAATATCCTCACCCGCTTCGGATACTGTCTGGAATTCATGCGAGTATTTGGAAAAAGTTCCTCCGCTGGCAAACGTAAAAAATGTTTTATCACCTATTCCGCACCGCTCAAAAACTCTCATATATGCTTCTTTGCATTCCTCATAAAATGCATCCAGCTCTTCCTGACTCACAGTAAAAGAGTACAAATCCTTCATCAGAAACTCCCTTCCCCGCATGATTCCGCTTTTGGCGCGTAGCTCGTTCCTAAATTTTGTCTGAAAATGATAAATATATTTTGGCAGGTCGCGATAGGAGCTGACATGTTCGCGCAAAATATTTGTAAGCATCTCGTCATGAGTGAAAGCAAGCCCGATTTCTTCTCCACCGCTCAATTTTGTTTTAAACCAGACGTCAACAACACTATCATCCCAGCGATTTGTTTTTTTGTATAATTCGCTCGGCTGCAGCTCCGCCATCATCATTTCAATCCCTCCTATAGCATTCATTTCTTCTCTAATAATGGCGATAATTTTATTTAAAACTCGGAAACCAAGCGGCAGATAGGAATACACGCCAGCCATTTCTTTGTGAATAAATCCTGCCCGTATCAGAAGCTGAGCATTCTTTGAAACTTCATCACTGGGCACTTCCTTGCGAGTTTTTGTAAAAAGTTGTGATTGCCGCATGAAATTAGATTAATTTTAGTATATCATGCGCAGTTACAAAAACCATGAGAACAAGGAGAAATAAAAAGCTTATAAGACTCAATGTTCTGACAATTTTTGGATTTATGGGACGTCGAATAATAGCTTCAATGCCAACAAAGAGTAGTCGTCCCCCATCCAAAGCCGGAAGCGGCACAAGATTTATGACAGCCAGATTTATAGAAATAACCGCAACAAGGTAAACAACTTGGGCAAAACCGATAATTTCCGCTTCTTTGAAAATAGAAGCGATTCCTACAACACCAGAAACTTGTGAGAAGTCAGCTTTAAAACTGATAATATTCCACAAAAATGTACCGAGGCCGAATATTGTTTCTTTTGTGATAAATGCTGTGAGCTTTGCCGCTTCCCAAAAAGCCATAATGCCGTCGGATTGCAAAAGCAGCAAGGAAATCAGAAACCATGCGAATATAACATTCATGGCAACACCTGCCACTAAAACTAAAGATTGAACCCATTTTGGTTTGTAGAAAAAACTGGTGGACTTGTCTTCTTCAGAAATAACCTCGGTGTGCGAGTTTTCACCGAAAATTTTGACAAATCCGCCAAATGGAATTGCGTTTAAAGTGTATAGCGTCCCGCCCCATTTTTTGGAAAGTAATTTCGGCGGAAATCCCAGGGCGAATTCATCCACCCGTATGCCCAACTTTTTTGCAACAATAAAATGCCCGAACTCATGAACGAGAATGAGAAGAGCTATAGAAATGAGGAAAATTATAATTGACATATGAAAAATAATTTTTAATTTTGTACTTTTTAATTTTTACTTAATTTCTAATGATTAATTTAAAATTTTAAATTCATTATAAATTCTAAATTAAAAAGTAAAAATTACTCCGAGATCTCCCTCTCTTTCTTGCTAAAAACTTCATCGAGGAGTCTTCCTGTTTCATCTACCATTTTCTGTAATTCGGTTTTGACGCGGAATTTTTCATCTTTTGAGATTTTCCCATCTTTTTCCTGACTCTCAATATCCTTCAGTATTTTCTCACGTTCGTTGCGTAGAGTAATGCGGGCGTCTTCCAGTTTTCCCTTCGCAATTTTTATAAGCGCCTCACGCCTATCCGATGTTAATTCCGGGAAAGTAACTCGAATACCCTTGTCGTCTACAGCTACCGAGAGACCGAGGTCAGAAGTCAAAATTCCCTTCTCTATTACTTTAACCTGTGACATATCCCACGGGCTGATGCGAATCGTACGGGCATCTTCTATAGAAATATTGGCAAGCGAAGAAATGGACATAGGAGAACCATATGCTTCCACTTTTACACCATCCAAAATAGCCGGTGTTGCCCGTCCTGTACGAATAGTGGTAAACTCTTTTTTGAGCCAGTCTTCTAGGTCTTTAACCTTTTGCTTAAATTGTCCAAAATTGTAAGCCATCCCATTAGAGATAGGAGATATGTATTTTGTTATACCTCCTATAAAATTATTAAATATATCTGGTAATGATTTCATTGATTCCCGCTATCTCTAACGGGACAAGTTCTCCACAGTATAGCCTGTATTGACGAATTATGTCTATTTTGATTGAATTAACAACGGATGAAGTTTATCCCAATTTGAACAAATTGAAAGGGTAAAAATGAGTAAGCAGGTTGTTGGTCCAAAATCCGCAAAAAACCCAACTCGCTTCACCTTACTTGGACATGGTGAAGTTGTAAAAGCAAATGACCATTTCAGAACCACTGAAGGCAAAGTCATGCGATGCCCACCTCTTGCAGTTGGGATTACGCTTGGCCATGGCCTTGAAACACAGTGGCTTAGACCTCTAAAAGGAGGTCGCAAAGCATAAACCAATTTGGGATGTTACGGTCGCCGGCCATATTGCCGGCGACCGTTCGTTGTTTATATTGAAAGCATCACATTCTCCAAAATCATTTTGACAGGTGCTCCCCGATCATACAGCGAGTGCCGTGCGCTTTCGCAAATTTTCAAACTTTTTGCATTTTCCTTTGTTCCCTTTTCATATAATTCACTTTCTATTTGATTTAAGAGGGCGATAACATCCTGTTTTGTTTTTTCTTCATCACTAATCGCATCCGTAATCTCTTTCACTTTTTCCATGCGTTTAGGCAAAGAAAGTTTTAAAATTGAAGCCGATTGACTATCCTCCACAGGCGATAAAATAACTTGCATGCGGGAACGAAGCGTCGGCAGTAAAATATCCTGCGGAGAAATTATGAAAAAGTGCGTGCCAGCCGTCGGTTCTTCAAAAACTTTAAGCAGAGCGTTCTGGGCTTCTTCTGTTATAAAATTAGTTTCAATAATAAAGATTTTTCTTCCTGCAGAAAAATCTTTTCTTTCTTGGGCTTCAGCCAGCCCGCGAGCATAGTCAATGGTCAAAGTTTTAAACTGCTGATGGGAAAAATCCGGATTGCCCGATGTTTTTACTCCGACAATATGTTCCAAAAAATGCTTCAGGTTTGAAATAGTTTCATCCACTTTATGCGCCACAAAAAAGTAGGCGTGATGCAACTGTTTTGAGTTTTTGTACAAATCAATTAAGGTCTGCATTAAAATTATTATATAACAAAAACCACCAGAATACATTTCATTCTGGTGGTCGATTGAACTTTCAATTTCGTCAAACCAAACTTTTTGCGGGGACTCTCGGAGCTCGACGGAGCGAGAGTGAGACGATTTTTCAGCAGAAAAATATGGCGTGCCCCGAAGAAAGTTCGGTGAGTAAGAAATTGAAAGTTTCTATCTTTTTGCAATAATAGATTTCTTGTAGGTATCTAGATGCTCCAGCGCAATTCCAGTTCCCTTTGCCACGCAGTAAAGCGCGTCCTTTGCTAAAACAGCTTTGACTCCCGTGCGTCGGAAAACAAGCTCGGGCATATTGCGAAGTTGGGATGAGCCGCCAGTCATGATAATGCCTCGGTCAATAATGTCAGAGGAAAGTTCCGGCGGGGTTTCCTGCAAAACGTCTTTGATGGCCTTTATCATCTCGCGCAAATCTTTGGCGATAGCCTTGACGATTTCATTTGTTTTTATTTCCACACTTCGCGGAAGTCCGGTAACAAAATCTCGTCCCTTGATAGTCATAGCAAGCTCTTCGTCAAGCGGTATTGCCGAACCAATTTTTATTTTGATATCTTCAGCAGTCTTGTCGCCAACCCCGAGATTAAAGGTCTTTTTTATGTAGTCAGCAATTGCATAATCAATTTTATTTCCGGCACACTTAACTGAAGTGGATGAAACAATACCACCGAGAGAAATGACTGCTACGTCCGTCGTTCCTCCGCCTATATCCACAATCATATGCCCCATGGCTTCGTGAATAGGAATGCCTGCACCAATGGCAGCCAAAATAGGCTCCTTTACCACATACGCATTTTTGGCTCCGGCTCGGATAGCCGCTTCAATCACTGCTCGTCTTTCGGTTGATGTTACTCCGGCCGGAACAGAAACCAACACTTCCGGTTTTGTAAAATTCCATTTGCCAAGAGCCTTGTCTATATAATAGCGAAGCATTGCTTCTGTCACCCGATAGTCAGCGATAACTCCGTCTTTCATCGGACGATAGGCAATGATATTTTCCGGAGTACGCCCTATCATCTGCTTGGCTTCAAGACCGATAGCAATAATGCGATTGTCCTCTTCCGACACCGCAACAACAGACGGCTCGTTTAAAACAATCCCGCGTCCCGGAACAAATACCAAAATATTTGCCGTACCGAGGTCAATGCCAAGTTTTTTGGAGAAAATTCCCATATCAAGACTGTATCACAAAAATAAACATAATGAAAAAAGTATGATTAGTCATTATTTTTGTGATACAGTCTGGTATAATAGCACAAAATGGAAGCGGGTAAAAATACAAAAAAATGGGCATGGCTCGGAGTAGCAACAGCCGTTACTTTGCTGGTGCTTATCGGCTATAGCCAAGGTTACAGATTTCAAAATAATTTCACTATTGGTAAATTGGGCATACTTTCAGTAAACCTTCCTTTATCTGAAACATTAATTTATGTAGATGAAACAGAAAAAGTCAAAACAACAAAAGACAATGAACGGGTGGAAATTAAATTATCTCCTCGCACCCACTCTATCATCACGTCGCGTATCGGCTATTATCCTTGGACAAAACAATTTATCGTACCAAGCGGCGGGAATATCACCCTCTCCCCCATTTTTGTATCCGTAAACGCCACAGGAATGATTATCACAGACAAAGACTCGGAATACTGGAAAATACGCGACATGTTGGAGAAAAATCAGCTTCCCGCAAAAAATTCTCCGCTGGAATCAAGCGATAAAAAAGTGATAATTTGGGCTGACGATAACGCAATAATAGCCAAAGTGGGAAGCACAACTTCCACAATCGTCCAGCCCGATACTGTCATCCGGAATGTGGCTTTTTACAAGGACCGTTCGGATGCCGTTATATTCTCTACCTACAATGCCATTTATGTGATTGAAATTAACAAAGAAGGTATGCAGAACTTCTTCCCGATTTACAAAGGCACTTCGCCTATATTTTTCAAAACCGACCCGAACTTTATTTATGTGGAGGATGAAACTAACCTCATGCAAGTGATGATATAATAGTTTTTATGCGAATACTGACCGTCATTCCCATTACCAGAGGCATATCCAAAGATACACTCTCATATTTTACAAAAAAAGATGCGCCGGCAGGTTCGGTCGTTTCTATTCCCTTGCGCAAGAAATCCGCATACGGGCTAGTGGTTGGAAGCAAGGAAGTAACGGAAGTAAAATCGGAGATAAAATCCCTTTCATACAGCATGAAAAAAATAGAGGAAGTTGAAACTCGCTCTTTTTTGTCTCCCGAATTTATAAAAGCATCAGAAAAAATCGCCGACTATAGCGCCAGTAGCGTTGGCGCAGTTTTGGCTGTTCTTATTCCAAAACCGATTTTGGAAGAAAGCGCCAATTTATCATACAAACCAAAAGAAGTCCCCAAAGGAGTCTTCCACGAAACACTACTTCTCCAAACAGACGATGAGGAAAGGTATGCTACATATCGCTCTCTTATCCGCGAGGAATTTGCCCGAGGAAGAAGCGTCTTTTTCTGCCTTCCCACTACCGAGGATTTACTTACCGCCCGCTCCACGCTGGAAAAGGGCATAGAAAAATACACTTATACTCTGCATTCGGGCCTTCCAAAAAAAGAAATCGTCGCCACATGGAAAAAAACTGCCGAGGAACCTCACCCAGTGCTTATAATAGCTACCGGTTCTTTTTTATCTCTCCCGAGGTCCGACCTCGGGACGATTATTATAGAAAAAGAAAGTTCGCGAGGATTTAAAATGCAACTCCGGCCAAATTTGGATATTAGAACGACGGCAGAAATGCTGGCAAAAGAACTCCGTGTCCGGCTAGTTTTGGGCGATATTTTCCTTCGAATAGAAACCTTGTGGGCGGAAAAAGAGAGTGTTTACACGGCGCTTGCCCCTCTCAAGTTTCGCTCGCTCACCTCCGCAAATTGTGAAATAGAAGCTATCCGAACTCCGGCAAACATGAAAAAGAAAACCTTTAACATTTTCTCCGAAAAATTAAAAAATCTTATAAGAAACTCTATAGAAAACAACGAGCAGACATTTCTTTTTTGCGGACGGAAAGGATTATACCCTCTGACTATTTGCGCAGACTGCGGGACAATTGTGGCATGTAAAAACTGCAACGCCCCGAATATCCTGTATGGAAGGAAAAATGGACAGTTCAAAAATTTATTCGTCTGCCATCACTGCGGAGAAAGGAGGAATGCCGAAGAGCTTTGTAGACATTGCGGAGGCTGGAGATTAAATCCCCTTGGCATAGGTATTGAAAAAGTAAAGGAAGAATTGGAAGAACTTTTCCCGAAAGCAAAAATTATCATCATGGATAAAGACCACCTAACTACCCACAAACAGGCAGTTAAAGCTCGTGACACTTTCTATGCAACACCGGGTGCCATTATGCTCGGCACAGAAATGGCTCTGACATATCTCAATCTAAAGGTCAGGAATTCGGCCGTGGTTTCTATAGACTCGTACTTTTCTATTCCAGACTTCCGCATACATGAAAAAATATTCCATATTTTAATCGCACTGCGAGGAATTTGCGAAAAAGAATTCCTTATACAAACCCGCCAAGAAAGCGACGTTCAGTCATGGAAAATTTTTGAATATGCCATTCGTGGGAATCTTATGGACTTTTACAGAGATGAAATTGAGGGCAGAAAGTCCGCGGGTTTTCCGCCTTTTACAACATATATTAAAATAACTTTGGAAGGAGAAAAAACCTCTGTAAAAAAGCAGATGGAAAAAATTGGAGAAATTGTTAAACCGTTTGAAATATCTATTTTTGATGCATGGAACCCGGGAAACGCTACAAATTTTTCGGTTCATGGACTTATCTCTCTTCAAAAAGGAATGTGGCCGGAAAAAGAGCTTCTGGAGAAGCTGAGATTACTTCCACCGAAAGTTCAAGTTCGGGTTGACCCGGATACACTTTTATAATAAAAAATTTTGTGATAATGTGAGAATTGAATTTATTTTTTTATCATATTTTCTATATGAAAAAAATTTTGCAAAAAGATGCTCCAGTTTTGCGAGAAATTGCCAAAGAAATTCATGCCGGAACAATCGCTTCTTCAAAAATAAAAAAAATTGTTACGGAAATGAAAGAGGCTTTGGACTCGCAAGATGATGGTGTAGCTATTGCCGCTCCGCAGATTGGGTATCCTTTGCGCATATTTGTCGTTTCCAAAAAAGTGGATAGTTTAACAAAAAAAACTAAAAAGAATGGTTCCGAGAAGATTGTACAAAGTGGAACATCCCACAATCAAGAGGATTCGGTGTATATAAATCCGGAAATAAAAAAGCTGTCAAAAGACAAAAAATCGGTGGAAGAAGGATGTTTATCTGTAAGGTTTTTGTACGGCAAGGTAATTAGAGCAAGTAAAGCCACGGTAACAGCCTATGATGAAACCGGTAAAAAATTTACAAAGGGGGCATCCGGACTTTTAGCTCAAATTTTCCAGCATGAAGTTGACCATTTGAACGGAATTTTATTCATAGATAAAGCAAAAAATCTGGAAGAAATTCAGCCAGAAAAAGTTAGCGTACCGTGGGCATTCTTTGGAACCTCCAGATTTTCCGTTTTAGTTTTGGATGAATTAAAATCAGCCGGTTTTTTGCCAAGCCTAATTGTAACAGCCGAAGATAAGCCAAAAGGAAGAAGGCTGATTTTAACTCCGCCGGAAGTGAAAATTTGGGCTGAAGAAAACAACATTCCCTATATTCAACCAAAAACACTGCGAACCCGGGAAGTTGCAGAGTTAATAAAATCTTTTGCCACTGAAGGTTTTGATTTCTTTGCAGTAGCTTCATACGGCAAGATTTTGCCAAAAGAAATTTTGGATATTCCGAAAAAAGGAGTTCTAAATGTTCATCCTTCCCTTCTGCCAAAGTTCCGCGGACCATCCCCTATTCAAAGCGCCATTTTGAGCGAAAATGAAACAGGCGTGACAATAATAAAGCTTGATGAGCAAGTTGACCACGGTCCTATACTGGCCCAAATAAAAGTTTCTGTTCCCGAGTGGCCTCCATACGAGGAGGATTTGGAAAATATTTTAGGAAAAGAAGGAGGAAAACTTTTAGCGGAGATTTTGCCGGATTATATGCTTGGTAAAACCGCCGAAAAAGAACAAGACCATTCAATCGCCACATTTTCAAGAAAAATAGAAAAATCAGACGGAGAAATAAACTTATCAGATGACGCGGAAACTAACCTGCGAAAAATCCTGGCTTATCACGCTTGGCCCGGAGCCTATTTCTTCCACGGAGGTAAGCGAATTATCGTAAAGCGCGCGCATATAGAAAACGGGAAGCTTGTTTTTGAACAAGTCGTTCCAGAAGGCAGAAAAGAAATGCCTTATCAAGACTTTTTAAAGGGCAAGCGTTGATTGGTCTGGTGACAAATACTCACCAAGAGCCACAGATTTTTGCATAACGTACAGAAGTCCGGTGGTAATAACAATGCAACCGAACACAAACATCACAAGCCTTTTATCAGCTTTTTGTTTTAAATACCCTACTTCCATCGCTTTGGCCTGATATCTATCATCTTTAATAATTCTTTGATTTTTGCTCCGCCTCTTCTAATCATGGTGTCTTGCTTGCTTTTTTGGGAAACTATCTCGCGCTCCGCCTCGTCCCGGACAATATCAATGGCTGAATATATATCTGCTTCCTCTGCTACCGCGTAGATTTGCTTGTTACCAGGCTGAGTTATATTAACCTCCGCCCTGAATATATCTCCCGACTTATGGTGCCTTGTCGTTCTGCCGATTTCCACTTCGCATATCACTTCCCCGTCTTTTCTTTCCAAAAATTTTTCCAAAGAAGACACCTTCTTTAATAAATAATCGTTTATGGCTGGAGTAAGGTCAAAATTTGCGCAATGGATTTTGATGTTCATACTTACATTATATACCCTATAAAACTGCCCACAAGTGCAAACTGTGCAGTTTTGCATTCCTCCGCATTTTTGCTATTATCTTTACTGGTTGAAAATAAATTCAACCAACACATTCCGCGGTAGCTCAGTGGTAGAGCAGCCGCCTGTTAAGCGGCTGGTCGTAGGTTCGATCCCTACCCGCGGAGCTTAGTAATTATTTGAGGGTATAAATCACTTATATCCGTTTTAACAGAGCCGTTATTGAGAGGTTCTAACCTTTCACGAACAGCTTTGATTTCTAGAGAAGCCCCCTTTATTAATATAAGGGGTTTTTCTAGTACCACATTGAGGATTTTGTCTTTCAGAGTGAGGTTCTGACCTAAAAACATTAAAATACCTTTTTTCACTTCTAGAGAGTCTGTTGTGTCAAAAGTATTCTTAGCAGTATGAGCAAATTTAAAATATTCCTCCGCTTGGTCTAACCAATCATCTGCTCTTTTTCCTGTTTCACTCATTAGCATTTCTATACGGTGCTTTTCTTCTAAGAAAGAGGTTTTACTTTTACCAAACTCTTCGTCTGTTATATCTCCACCAGCTCTCATTTCTATTAAATTATCGAGCTTCTTAAGAACCCTGTCATACTCTTTCTGTTGGCTACTGATTATTTGTGTTCGACTTTGAGCTTCAACAACATTATTACTTCTAAGTACATCCATTACCCATTCACAGAAATCATCAGGCAGTTCAATTTCACTTAATTGCTTCGATATTTGCTTCTGTAACTCCACCTCCTCAATTGAACCCTGTGAACATTCTGGGTTTTTCTTCTTTGTGCAGTGATAATAGGTATAAGCATGGACATTCCCATTTTTCTGTTTCTTTGTCTTTTTTTCGGCCGTTATTAATGCTCCACATTCTCCGCAAAAAATCGGACCACGAAAAGCAAAATCGTGTTCTTTTGGTCTGGGTATCGCCCTATTACCAAGTAAAACTTGCACTCTATCAAACTCTAACTTTGTAATCATTGGAGGATGATTGCCTGTTTTCCAATTTCCACTTCCTTTTGGGTATTCAAAATCTCCATAATAAAAAGTATCATTGAAAATTCTATAGACTGTGCTTTTTGCTATTTTCCTACCTTGTTTACTTGTAAGACCCCATTCGTTGTGTGCAATCTGCCATATCTGATTTGGTGTATATCTACCTGTAAGCATGAAGTCCCACATTTTACGGACCAAACCAAATCTTTCTGGGTCTATTAATATTTCTTTATCTCCTTTCTTTTTATATGAATTGTGTATATAGCCAAGTGTAGAATTTGTCGGATACCATCCTCTTTCCGCTTTTGCTCGGAGTCCCCGCTTTGTATCTACACTCAAATCTCTTATAAATTGATTAGCCATACCAAGTTCAACAGCCATCATAATTACATTATCTGTTGGATAGTAACTCCGTCCATATGTTTGGATGTGCTGTATCGCTCCTTGTTGCAACATCCAGCTTATTTGTCCTCCATCAATAGGATTGCGGGCTAGACGATTTAACTTCCAACAAATAATACCTTGTGCTTCTCCCTTGTGTATTCTCTCGAGCATTTTATTGAAAATCTCTCGTCCAACAGGATTTTTCGCTGATTTTGACTCAGAGAGAATATCCACAACATTTAAATTGTTGTCTCTCGCTAGTTTTTTAAGCTCATTGATTTGGTCATCAATAGATGCCATCTGTCGGTCTTCAGATTCCGAGCTTTTTCTAGCATAGATGAAATACTTAACTTTATTGTCTTTATTCATTTTTTATAACGCTAAAGGGACAGTCTGATTCATCCAATCGTGTTTAGTCCAGAGACTAACCATAATGGCAGACTGCCCCTCTAGCGACATTGTGGTAACAAAAAATCTCTGGAATGTGGGCACGCTTGGATGAATGCTTATATTATACATCATATATTTTAATAAGTTTATGTTAGTTTTCCACTCCATAAAATCCATATCTACTCTGATACGAATATCCCGACATTGACCTGTCGTTCAGGCTGTTTCTCTTTAGAGTGCATACCTAGAATGTCATAGTGTTCCTGTATGCCTTTTAATTTAGTGGCTAAGTCCTTTTTTTGAGCGATAACCCATTTATGCTCTCGCACAGTATCTTCAAGGTTAAGATTATATTTCTCTAATCCTTCGTTCACAGCTTCTCGTAAGTAAGGTTTTGCCAAGTTCTCAGAAGCCATCACAGAAGCGTTGTGGTTATCTTTTACTCTATAAACCATTTTGACCGCTTCAGTCGGGTTTTTGGTTATGATTGTTTGTCTTATCCACTCTTGCTGTTTTAAAGTCAACTTTTTGTTTTGTTTTTTTAAATTCATTTTATTATTTCTAATCCTACTCACTTTATAACAAAAATAAACAAGATAAGTAAATAAAGATTCTAATATAGTGAATTCTTACTTAATAGGAAATCTATTATGTTACATAAGAGTTAACTATTATTGAGTTATTCTATATTGTTAACTATATATAATTAACTATAGACCTTGCCACTCATCATCACTTATTCCAAGCATTTTCTTCTGGTGCTCATCATTCTTAATTTTATATTCTTTCCATACTTTCTTTTCTAATTTCTGCCACAACTCCTTATCGGGCATAAAAAAGATGGGGTGCCACTTCGGACCTCCCTTATAAGAAGGTGGCATAAACCAAAGTTTGTCTCCACTCACATTTACAAATTCAGATTCGGTTATCCTAAAACCTTTTACAACAAAATCACCAAAGTCGAGTGTGATTATTGCCTTAGTTTTCTTGTCTTCGAGAATTTTAATTTTTAGTTCAATTTCTTCTATATTAATTTTCATATAAATTGGTCATTTTATCTTATAAGCTATCTGAGTACGTAATTGCCATCTTTGTTGAACCTAGAGGCAATCTGGTATCAAAAATAGTCGTCCTCAAGGGGTTTGAAACTTTTACCAAATGTTTAATTAACCATCTTTTATCTTTCCTTTCGTAATCGTCTTTATTAACTAATTTCTCAAACCATCTACTTATTGAGTTTTTACTAAACTTTTGGTCCTTAACTGTTCGTGCAAGATTTACATAATCCCCAACATTTTGATTTTTATACTGAAAATTATTAAATCTTCTTTGTATACTTTTCATGGTTTTCTTTTAGAATTAACCTTGTTACTTCTACTAATTTAAGACCCTTTTTTAATGCAGATTCACGGTCCAACAACACTCCAAAGTGTTTTTGGTAAATTTGAATGAATTTATTTAGTTGTTTATCCGTTATTTGCACAAAAAATGCTCAGCTTTGGTAAAGCCGAGTTTTTACTTCCCGTAAACTGCTAAAATATGCTTGTGGTTCGACCTGTAATGAATTAGACCAAAAGTCTTTTATTAGAGTGTCTAAGTCCCTACTTTTTTGAAATATAAAAATACATCTAGACGGGTTGTTTTTATTCACTGATTCTATCTTGCAACCAAAGTAATACAGGGTACTTGCAAGAGACAAATCAGTTATTTCTGTAAAATCATTGTTATCTAAGTGTGTTTCCATATTCATTTTCATCATTTCTTTAAAACCGAAAAGCGACCCCATTTCTGGTGTCGCTTTTTGATTGTAGTCTCTCGACTGACAAGATGAAAAGCAACCCTAGAAATAGGTTTGCACTTTCATCTCGTTAAGTCCCTGGTGTAACCCCTTAGAGGTATTCCATTTCTAAATTGTTCGAGTAACTGCTTCTTTGCAGTCTAAGTTTAATTAACCTCTCCACGCAGTAGCCTCCCGCGTGGGATTTTTCGACTTTGGCTAGTGGTTGTAATTAATTAAACAATAATGATAAATAGATTTTTAAGAAACAACTGACTACATGATACACTTTTGTATGTTTTTGTCAAATAACAACACACTTGTTTTGAAGTGAAAAAGTGGTAATATTCAACTACAACTGAATAAGTAGGACCTAACCCTTACAGGCTCAAAATTGTGAGGTATGGTTAAAAACATAGGACATAGAAAACCCATCGTTTAGGGCATGTCCTATGTGTACGGGGAAACTCGTATAGAGGTCTTCGGACCTTCCTAGCGGTGGGCTTTCTGTTTATAAATTAATATGAAAAAAACATTTAAAATAATTATTAGTTTATTCTTTGTATCTTTTTTATTTCCCAATATTTCTCTGGCTATAAGCGGAGCATGTTCATCACATGCGGGTGTCAATTGTTCTGCTGGGTTTGATTCTGATGGTAGTGTTATATGTAATGATGGTTGGATAGATAGCTCTGTTGGTTATTATTCTGTCCAAGAGTGTAATATTTGTTCCTCATATCTTTATCACACTGGATGTAAAAATAAATCTGATTTTAATCTCATAAGAGATAAATATGGTTCAGTTTTTTCTGGTATGAGAATAGAAGCAGAAAATAAATGTTTAGCAGAAATTCAAAACTATGAAACAAAACAAGTAAAATACGAACAATGTATGGATTTACGAGAGGAAGCTGTAAGAGTCCGGTCAAATTACATGGATACAAAATTGAAGCAAATCTTAGAACAATTTAGTACAAATAATACAATCCCAAAATGTCCATCTAATTCTTCATATAACAATACAACCAATAATTGTCCCTGTGATACAGGATACATAATTTCAGGTAATAGTTGTGTTTCTGCAGATAATCTATGTAAATCAAGCATTAAAGACTCAAAGTACAATGTAACAACTAGGAAATGTGAGTGTGGTAATGGATTTGTATTAAAAAATAATCAGTGCATTTCTTATACTAATACATCACCACAAACCCCTTCCTGTCCTACAAATTCGTCTTATACAAACGGACAGTGTACTTGTAACGAAGGTTATAATTACTTCAATGGTGTCTGTATGACATATGGTATTCAATGCAAACTTACGAATGGGGGTGAAGAAAATATGATTGGCAGTAAATCAAGTGACGGAAAAACAATAAACTGTAACTGTGTTTCTGGTTATGTGTGGGATGGTAAAAAATGTTCAGTCTATGTTAATCCTACTGAAACTCAAAAATCGGAACCTGAAATACAAAAAACGGTGTCATCTAAAAAACCTTTAGATAAGAGAGTGAATCCATCAATAACTGCATCTAGTACTTTAGAATTTTCTTCACCCTCAATAACAAAAATATCTACTACTACTGAAAAAATCATACGGAAATCCTCTTTATTCAAAAAAGTATGGAAATTTATTTGGGGATTCTAATTTAAATAACAGATAATATACTAAGAACAAAAGGATGCTTTTCATACCCCCACCCCCTCAAATACGCACCCCCACCCCTTATTTAATAAATAAATTAATATGAAAAAATATTTTCTAATTGTGTTTTTAATGATATTGGTAATTCCATCGGTCACTTTTGCGTCTTGGTGGAATCCTTTTACATGGAAAATTCTTACTAAAAATAAAGTAAGTCAACCAAAAACCATTCAGATTGCTACCAGCACTCCAGCTAGAAGTGAAGTTGAGGATTTAAAAAATCAGCTTAAGTTAGAAAGCGAAAAACGCCTAGAATTAGAGAAAAAAATACAGACTACAAAAGAAAGTCCAAAAACAAAAACCCAAACAACTTCCTCACAAAAACCTACAACGGCTCAAAAATCAGTAGAACAGAAGACATATACTCTTCCAAATGGTGCTGTTATTGATATAAATGGAGACATAATTAAATCTGCACCAAAAGCACAAGTAGTTACTGAAACATTTGTAGATAATAAGACTATTGGAATTAACCATTATCTTTCAAAGAAAACCTGCGTTGGTCTTAGCGGTGAACAGTATTCTTTCTGCGTAAATTACGCTTTTAGTCCAGAAGTTCAAGCTAAACAACAAGTACAACAGAAACAAGTTCAAATACAAACTCAACCACTTCAAACTGAGCAGTCACAACAAGAAAAACAATTGTATGAACAAAAAAGAACTGAACTAGACAATTTAATTAATCAAATAACTATCGCTAATCAGAAAAAAATTGCAAAGGAAGAAGAATATCGTGCAGGAGAAGCTAGTTTCGTTGCCACTTATTGTAAAAAGAAAGAACAGGAACTAATCAATAATTATGGAACTCGTGGACTTGGTTTGAGCGGAATGGCGACTAAAGCAATAGAAGATTTAAAAATAACTTGTCCAACAGAAGCTCGTAATATATTCAATGCTTCTCAAAATGATGCTACATATCCATTAGTCCTTCAGCTTCAAAATATGCAACGTCAATTTCAAGACTACAATAAAAGTCTCTATTCGGCGTGCTCAAAAGTCTCTTATAATTGCTCCATTTACTTAGATGCCGCTTTTCCTATAAACTAGGAGTAACATGTAAATTCAGTAAGAATGCTTTTCACACACCCACCCCTTCAAATACGCACCTCCACCCCTTCTTATATAAACTAATATAGTAATTATAAAACTTAACAACACTAGACAACTCCTACCTTTGTTATTAGAATTAGACAATATAAGACATGGGCACAACTCCAGAAAAACTGTGTGATAAATGTGGGGAAAAAATGACTGGTGAGCTAATTTCTCAAATGGGTAGTTATATTACTATCAAATACACTTGCACTAGAAAGAACTGTGTCAGAAATAAGTTTCCTTCAACAGACCGACAAAGTCAGAAATAATCTTTTGAAAATTAATAACCATTTATGAGGGCATTTCTTGTTAAACAAGCTGGAAACAGTTTCTAACTTCCTCTATTAGGCGGAGCCAAGAATTTATAATTTATTTTTAACTTACTTTCTTTGTGCTACAATCATATAGCTATTAGTAATAATATTTGAAGATTATGAATACTTGTACAAAATGTGGGAAAGAAACAGAAGGGTATAGATGTGACGTGTGCGGGGCTGAATCCGCCGAACATGACAATAATCATAAATGTGGGAGCGACCATTGTATGCCAAAATGCAAAGCTTGCAACGAAGCTCAATCTAAATGCTCCTGTGCATAAGGAATTAATCAAACTGCTAGTCTTGTAGTCAACTCCCTTAGTGCTTAGAGTTTTTTTCTAGCTTTATTTTAAGCCACCAAATTTTGTAAACTGAATAAGGTTAGAACTTTTTCTATATCTTAAAAGATTGAATAAAAAAAATATTGCAAAACTTCTATGAAAAGGATTGCTCTGCCCACAGAAACCGATAGGTTTATTAATCATCGCGACCATGTCTCGGCTTGTGATGAGGGAAAATCGGATGGACACATACCGCTTCCCGACGCGAATGAAAGTTCTGTATTTGAAAGCAATTTTATAAATGCCCATTTATTGTTGCTTTCATAGCAAACCGATTCACCCAATTTAATTTCCGAAGGATATTTTTTGGGCGCCGAATCAGTTAAATTAAAATAAGAATTTTTTCCTTGCACGACATCTTGTTGAGAAGGAAATGCTAACCCATCTTTTCGCGTTGCAATTTGCACTTCATTGTATTGTTTCGCAATCGCCATATAGTCACCACGCTTGTCAGTGCTGTCTCCTTTAAACCATCCACCAGAAGCGGTTCCCGCAATGTCGTGAGAAGGGTTGCCACAGGTGTCAGACTTGATAAATCCACTCATACTTGGTTTTCCTAATTTTTCATAATAAAGAGATTTCAAAGTCGGAACAAAATAATCATATGGGCATGTTCCATAAAGCGCTTGTTCCCACTCCCACCGTTTTGGGTTGATATATTTATTTTTCTTTCCATAATTTGTGACAAGAAAATCAAAGGTGTGCGCTAAGCTAGTTCCATCGGTGTAGCCCAAAAGTTCTCCTGCTTGTATTGATATATTGATTTCATTATTACCTTGTGTTGCTGATGATTGTGTAGAATCCTTTGGTGCATATTTCATAAGACGGTCCGAAATCTTGTCTATATGATCAAAAAGGATTTCAACTTCGCAACTTATTTTTAGAAAGATTCCATATTCGCCGTATCCTTCACCTCGGTCAACATAAATTATCGTCCGCAAAATCCCGTTTGCTGGCGCATAAATAGGCGCTTGCTTACCTTCTAACACACCGATATAGCTTCTGCCCGGCGAACCACCACCAATACCACCGATGGGATTTATAGCATTGATTACCGAAAGGTCTGTAAATGCACTAGTAAATTGTGGGTTTATATTTGATGTGCAACTTTGTTGCGGTGTATATTGTTTTTGTGACGGTAATTCTTTTTTGACTGTTAAATTTGTAACAGTTTTTGAGGTTTCTGTTTTTACCGGTGTTTGTGTCAAAATATTATTTATTTCATTATCAATTTTTTTCTCTTCTTTTTTGATAAATGAAAATGGAGGATTCCCCGGCTCATGCATTGTGTAGAATAATGCTCCCACAAGTGTGATGAGAACTGTGATACCCAGTGCAACAATTGGAACAAAACCTTGTTTTGTAACTTTTTTCATATGTATATTTTAACTTATCAGTATTTTTAATTCTTTTGATATTATTTCAATCTTATAATACTAATTATAGCAACAATTAATTATATTGTATTTATTATATCGCAATATTTGAAAAATAAAATAATTAAACTTGCTAATGAAATTCAAATTCCCTAGTATTAAAAATATTGTTATAATAATACTATGAATAAAATATTTACTCTTTCAGGGACTCTCGTTGCAATCTTGATATTAACCGTTGCCACATTTGCATATCAGCACACTAAGGTCAACCCGCCACAAACTGAAAAAAATTTTAAGAGCATGGACGTTGTCAATGTAAATGATATTCAAGAAGAGACTCCAAAACAAAGTTATGCGGGAAACTCGGCTACCACAAATAACCCCCTCTCTCCGGACAAGCCCACTGTTCCCCCACTTCAACAGAAAAATAATTTAGCGGGAGATCCAAGTCGCCCCGGATGGGAAATTATTTCGGATAAGGAGCGGGCAACGCTTCCCGCATGTGGAAGCACTCTCATGACCGTTCCTCCTGTTCCTTTGAGTTCCATCGTGGTCATAGAACCCATCGGTTCAGCAAATCCACCGGAGCACACGCTTGCAAGCATTAGTTCAGACACCTATATCGGCGTTATGGGTCAGGGAACAACTCAAACCACGCCACTTGTAGCGCCGGGAGATATGTGGATAATCCTAATAAACCCGCGCTACGGGGGCGTAACTCAAGACCCAGAGGATCACGTTATAATGTATGCATTTTGCAAAGACGTGTACGGCATTGTTGACCATGTCAAAAGTTTCTCTCCAGAAATGCTTGCACTTGTAGACACCTACCCATGTCCTTATAAATCTACAAATTCCGGTAGCGGGTCATGTCCATCGCTTCTTATGGCGCCAGTAAAAGCCGGTACGCCGCTTGGCACAGTGGGGAGAATGCAGGGCAATTTTAATTTTGGCACATGGGACCTCCGGATAACAAATACTTTTGCGAACCTTTCACGGCATGGGTTTAGAACAAAACACTCTACTTGTCCATTTGATTATTTCGCGTCGCCACTCAAAGAAGAACTTGAGAAGAAAATTGAAAAAACAGCGAATGGTATGTGTGGCTCTGTGGAACATGATGTTATCGGAACACTTGCTGGTGATTGGTTTATTGGAAATGCTTCCCCTACGCGACCAACAGATTGGGGCAAGTTACTTTATTTTGGCCCGAATAATAGATTAGCCGGTCAATCAGTTATTTCAATAAGCGGAATTATCGTATCACAACCGACAAAATGGGTATTTAAAGCGTTATCTACCGGAAACACAAACAGACAATTTGAAGATGTGCGTCCCGGAACTGTTTATTGCTATGACAATGACGGAAACCACATATACAAAAATTATGAAAAAGGTATTTTAAGTGGACGATTCCTCGTTGAGATGACAAACTCAACAGAACTAAGAATTGAACATCAAGAAAATCTGTGCCAAAACGGAGCATTGGAATTTAAAAATCCGACCGTGTATATACGTTAACGAAGTAAAATGGAATTAATGAATCAATCCATTCGAAAAACTCATGGTGAACAAATCATGAGAGTCTTAGACTCTCGTATTCAAATCAATAAATTTCAGAGCACTCGCAAAGTGTTATGAAATTTATTGATTTTTAGATCTTCCGGGATTTGAAGGGAGCGGGCTAGCGTAGCTCCCAGGAATTTGCGAGAGGCAAATTAAATCCCGGTGGGGCCACCAAATGTAATTTATTCCCAAAAATGATACAATAATAAGGTTATTTTATCAAAAGCAAAGTACGGATTTTAAAAAGAAAATTGAGAGTCTTCGATTAACGAAATAATTTATGGATAAAGCTAAATTAATTGAAGAAATTCAACAAGCATTCAGCAGTGGCCAGTATCCTAGCGATGCCGCAATAGTTTTGGATAGTCCTTATGCCAAAATCTATCCGGATTATGAAGGGAATACAATAGCCAAGGTTTTTAAGGGTAAAAAGTGGCAAGAAATTGACCCTGATGCATTGGCGCGTCAAAATGCTGCACCAGGTTTTTTAACTCAAGAAGCCTTCCACTACTACCTCCCTGCTTATATGATGCTTATGATACAATATATTGATAAGGCAGATGTATTAGTAGAAATAATAATCAATAAATTAACTCCTTTGAGTGAAAACGAGCTTGGAGAAAGTTTTATAAAGGCCGATTTGTTTACAAAAGAGCAAGGGGCTTGCATAAAACACTTTTTGCAATACCTGCAAGACGCGAATCCGGATTTTTTTGAAAATAAAGAACCCACTATCGCGATTGAGAGGTATTGGAAGAATTTTTAATTCATTTTTTGAATGGCTAAATAAGTAATTAAAAAAATATGGATCAAAATCAAAACCAAAACTCAGTGAAAACAAAAATAATCATCATTGCATGGGATAGGATAGTTTTAAGGAGCGGATTTTACTTTTTGCTTTCAACTTTGAATTTAAAAAATTAACACCAATCATGAAAATGCCTTTCCTAATTTCTTTATCCATCCTGTGTTTGATTATCAGTATATTATTGGGGCTAGCAGCTTATCTTGTTCATCAAAGACAAACCGAAGCATTAAAATTTCCCGAAACTACCGGCACTATTTTAGTTTCAAAATATGAACTGACTAACAAGTATTCGACACCTACAGAAGGGACATTAGGGACTTATTGGGAATGGATCCCTGAAGTGCAATACGAATACCAAGTTAACGGAGAGAAAATTACGGGCAGTAAAATTTCCAATGCCACCTATACGGAACGCGCACAATATAGTTACGCAGATAAGAAGTATAAACCGCCTTCAACCAAGCTAATGTCGATATTAAACAAATATCCTGTAGACAAGCAGGTGACAGTGTATTATGATCTTGCAAACCCGAAAGACGCTCTGCTAGAAATCAATACTTCGGGGCCTGTTGTTATTGGCACAGTCGCTATTCTATGTTTGTTGGCAAGTCTAGTAAGCTTACTGGTTTATTTCTTACAGAAAAATCACTTTTTAAATTAATAAAACTCATTTAAAATAAAAATTATATGGACCAAAATCAAAACCAAACACAATATACTGTCCCGCCCACCACGCAAATGCCAAGTCCGAGTCCGGAGCGTATCCATAAAAGTCAGATAATTATCGGCGGATTGGTTCTCGCTGTCGCAGTATTTGCCATTGTCGCTTGGCAGTTTTTTATTAATCCTAATCAAACAACTTATATGAATAATAATCAAAACCAAGAAGCGCTACAAGCTGAACTAGCATCAAATCTCAAGAAAATAGGGAGGGCTTTAAACGAAACAGACTGGAAAGTCGCAAGTCAGTTAATAGATTCCGAAGACCTCAGAGCAGCCATGGTGGCCATTCCGGCAGAAGAACTTAACTCTGAAAAAGGCAAAAAGATGTTTGCCGCACTCTTGCTCGGCCTGCCTGGAACAGTTTTAAGCGTTATGGATTTTTCAAACGTTCATTTTTTAAAAATAGAACATGAAGGCGATCTGGCAGCTTATTATATGTATTATGAGTCCTTTTTTAACGGCCAATTGGCCTCTGTCGGTGCTTACATGTTTGTCTTTCACAAGCAAGACGAGACTTGGGTGCTTATTTACGATACCAATGCTACGCAATCGGCGCAGACCGGTACAGATAGCAAACAGGTGGCTGAATTCATGATTACAAAAGATTCTAACAGATTTAAATTTACCGCAGCTGATTACTTGGATTGGACAAAAAAATAAGACCGTGTTCAGCTAATTTTGCTTTATGAAACCAAAACCAATCATCATCATTTTAATTTTAGTCTTAACTTTGTTAACATTATCGTATATGTGGCCGTTTAAAAACAAATCAAATACTGTAGTAGATAATAATGGTGGGATTGACCGTGCTAATGAGCTAGTGGTCTCTTATGGCCGTCACATAGGGGTCAGCGACGCCCAGCTTGATTCTAATAACGACCGTTCTTTTGGCGAATACGGCTTTCATTATGATAAAGATCGAGATATTTTGATAGCGAGGGCGTTTGTGGCGAAAGCAATGATTAAAACAGCTGGTGAGCAGGGTCAGGAGAATTACCGACTAATGGAGAAGGTTTTAAACGATCCGAAAATAGGCGGCATGTTCGAGCAAAATGGGGGATACTTTATCCTTGATGAAGAGAAAGAAACCTATTTCCTAGTCAAGGAATTTCCGGTAGTCGCAACCAGCCCTCAGTCATTGCGGTTCGAGATGGAAGATCTGCAGAATCTGGCTGCAGTCTGGCGGGTGCGTTGGTTCGCACGCGTTGCAAAGATTATGCATGGAAACGAACCCGCACCGACAATTCCAGTAACTCGCAAAAATGATCTCCAATAAATTTAATATTTACAACCATATGCTCAAATCAATTTTTCAAACACTGACGTTCCAAGGGCACTACCAATACTTGCCAACTGTTATTGTCTTTTGGTATTTGCTTTCAAGCTGGGTTCTTTTGTTTCGTATATTTTCACATGCAGATGGTAGACCAGGTTGGATTGAATCCTTTTTCCAACCCGGAGCTTTTGTGGTTTCTTTGATGAACTACATCATTTCCATTCCCATCATTGGGATATTATTAATAACTTTTGTGGTATTCTTACTGAATTTACTGATAGTAAAGATAATTATTCATTAAAAGATTTATGCTGACAGAAAAATCAGGCACAGGGAATATAGCCATCATAGACAGTTTTCGGTTAACAAAATAATTTATGAAAAAACCCATGTTTATAATTATTCTAGTAATATTCGCATTAGCAGTCGTATTTTATTTTCTGTTTCCTTGGAGCTGGAGCAAATGGAACCCTTCCTGGACTATAAAGAATACTGAGGAAATACAAGACATATCATTCACCGTAACTGAACCGAGTTCAGATACCGCAACAGCAGTCGTGTATTTGAGAGTTGATGGCAGTGCTGAAAAACTGTCTCCAACAGATAGTATAACCGTGAACCAACAGCCAATGGAGCCCCAATACTATAACAATGGAACAGCCGTGGGTTATAAATATATTTTGGATATTAAAAAAAGTGATGAATACATATTGGTGTTAAAAAGGGAAACTGGCAAGGAAATGAGGCGAGTAATAACTCCGGTTACCGTCACCTTTACCTTGCCTCCAACAGTTTCTAAGAGTCAAGGAGTTGTTGTTGCTTACAAGGCAGAACCACTTTCAGCCAAAGACCATTTTGTTATAGATTTTTCTTCGCTAAATAAAGACGTGGGTCCAAGAGTGAATGAAGACAGGGTTATAACAGATGATTACCGGAGCGCTTTGACGATAGAACCTATTGTCAAAGTGGATAAGCTTATTGTAGAACCTTCAGAACTTAAAATTGTAAAAATGGGCAAGGTATTAATGAAGGTAGCAGGAATATACTACCAAAGTGAGGGGGTTTTCGTTATTGCAGATGAAAGAGAAGTCGAAATTGTGGAGTAATTTAAAAAACACCCGACTCTATATTTTTTATTGAAATTTATGGATAAAGCTAAATTAATTGAAGAAATTCAACAAGCATTCAGCAGTGGCCAGTATCCTAGCGATGCCGCAATAGTTTTGGATAGTCCTTATGCCAAAATCTATGTTGAAATATACTAGGTCTTTTTTTATCTAAAATCGAACTCGTCTTCAAAAGAAGACCATACGAACTCTTTTCTTGAATCATAAGAGTCTTAGACTCTCATATTTACTCGTATTTAGATTCTTCTTCCGTATATAAATATAACAGAACTATCTTTACTTAAATGTAGATAACACCACACCTCCCCCGCCAACCAGCTTTCAAGTAGGCGATTCAATAATCACTACTGCCACAGTTGCCGTACGCGGCCAACCAGGCATAAGCAATGCCATTTGGGGAAACCAAACTTCCGGTTCAACCGGCACGATTATCGCCGGCCCTGTTTTCGCGGACGGATATACTTGGTGGAATATCAATTACCAATGGTCTCCGGACGGATGGTCTACCGAAGAATTTTTGGTGCACAACTAGACCATACGGACTTCTGATTTGAAATTATTTATCTTTTTCTGTTATACTTTCCGACAAGAGTTGTTTTCTCAAGAATATGGCCGTTCATGGCATTTAACACTTCGCTTTTTGTGGAGCCGGAAGGAAGAGATAACTCGCCGTCCAAAGCGTAAAGATAAAACATGTATCTATGTTCCCTATCAGGCGGGCATGGACCACCATATTCGGTTTTTCCGCCAGAGGTTTTGCCATAAATACCCGTTATTTTTTCACCCTCATTTATCACATTTAAATTTGGCGGAATATTAAAGACGACCCAGTGGTCCCACACTCCGTCAGACCTAACGCTTTTCGGCACATCATGGTCATCCATTATAATAACCAGTGATTTGGCGTCCTCTGGCACGCCGGTTATAGAAAGCGGAGGATTAATGTTACCGCCATCGCATGTATATTTTGAAGGGATTACTCCCCCATCTTCAAAAGCGCTACTTTTTAATTCCATAATAATAGGATTATCCTCTAAATTTATAACAGTTTGAGCGACTTCTTCCGGCGGAGATTTTGTTTTAAGAGATATAAAATATAACCCAAGAAATACAGCTAAAATAAGGACAACAAGATAAATTGTAACACGTTTCATTACGAAGACTTCTTAACATTAATTTTCTTTTTCTTTTTAACCGGCTTGATTGCCTTGTTTTTGACAACCCCTTCAAGCCTGTGAGTTCTCCACATTTCATTGCCGTTGTATCCTCCCTTTTTAGCTTTTCTTTTTCCAAAGAGTTTATCGTTTTTCATATTTTTAAAAAATTATTTTTATAACCAGTTTGTTCCTTTATTCTACTTTATATGAAAACATCATTCCACTTTCAAGATGCTCTGCAATATGGCAATGCGCCATCCATGTTCCAGAATTTTCCATATCGACTAGAATTTCGACAGTATCTCCTTTTTGAATGAGAGTTGTATCTTTCCAAACCATATTAGTATTTTTTACTCCGTTGGTTGAGAGCACTAAGAATTTCTGCCCGTGTATATGAAATGGATGTTGCATAGGATGCATGGACTTTGGATCATTGAAAATTTTTATTTTCACTTTATCACCGACTTTAAACTTCCAATCTATTTCGTCATTTTCTTTTTTTGTATCTTGGTCAATAATCTTCCATTTTATAGTATTTGCATACGACATAGAGTTCATCATGGACATATCGTCCTCCCATTCGATTTTTTCACTATTATTTCCACCCATCATCATTCCACCATTAGACATCTGTGTACCATCTGGCATCATATGTGAACCTGCACCCATACTTCCCATATCAATAGTGAAAGAAAGACTTTTGTCCGCTTTTTTATCAAAATACTGACGAAATGGATTTATTGAACTTATCACGTCTTCATTTGTTCGAGCAACAATAAAATAAGAAATGGTAACTGGAGTTGAAACGACTTTTATATTACCCATAGTATATGTTTTGTTGGGAGTTGTGTGAAGTATCGGATAACTTCCATCTTTATCAAACCAAATCTCAATAATTGCTCTCTCTGATGGACCCAAAAGTACACTATCCACCCATTCTTCTCTCTCATATTTTCCGTTATCACCACCAACTAATTTCATACGAGTATTTGGAATCGAAAAATTGAATACACGTGTATTAGCAGAATTTGTAACATAGAATCTAACTCTCTCTCCTTGTTTTATGTTTAAATTATATTTATCTGTTCCATTAACAAGCATTACATTTCCAAAACGTCCCATAAGTACCTGGTCAGCTACAGAAGAAAAATTGGCTACTTTTCCATTTAGAATTAAGATATCATCAAGAAAAAACGTTTCCTCACGATCAACGATGGACCAGTAGAATGGCTCGGGTGATGTAACTATATAATTTCCATAAAGTCCTAGCTCTTGGGAATAGTCTTCCCTTATGTGTGGATGATACCAATAGATACCTTCGTCTGGAAATTTTATTTTGTATACAAAAGATTCTCCAACACCAACCTCTTTCTGTGTCACGTCAGGCACACCATCAAATTCATTGTCAAGCCTTACACCGTGTGAATGAACTGTGGTTGGCACATGTGTATTGTTTGTGAAATTGATAGTAATCTCGGCTCCTTTTGGAACTTTAATAATTGGGCCAGGAATAGAACCATTGTATGCCAACATTTTTACTTCACTTCCAGCGATAACTTTTTTAACAATACTTGCGGTTAGGTTGTACGTGTCACCATTTTTGAGTTCAACTATTTGAGATTCACCAGCAACAGTAGCAGTTGAAGTATTATTTGAAAATTGTTGATTTGACTCTGTGCCGAAATAGAACCAGCCTCCAAGTATCACAATTACAACTATGATAAGGATGTATATCTTTTTATTCATAATTTAATTCAATTTTATCTTTATCTTGCATAATATAATTTTCGTATTCTGTATTCTCTGCGCCATTTACAATCATTTTCATGTTTGTTCCAAAAAATTTAATGTCTTTACCCCAAATATCAAAAAATTGTCCCAGAGTAAGATCTTTCTTACGCACAATCCCTCCAAACTCAAAATGAATGACGCCCATTTCATCGTGAGTGTGTACACCAGCCATTGCCATATTCATGTCATAGCCAGGAAAACCTGCGTATTTAGTGCCAATGCCAATATTTGTAGGAATTTCTTGTTTTACTCCCTTAACATAAATAGAAAGCTCTGGATGCCAATGCATTCCATTTCTAGAGATAATATCTGGATCACTTTTTTGAATACTATTTGACCACCACACAGCACCAAAAAGTAATCCGATAACAACTATTATAATTATAGATATTTTTTTCATATGTTTAAATTAATTTTTGTTTTTTAAGTAGCATAGCGTTAAACGCTACAATTACAGTAGATACGGACATAAAAACTGCAGCAAGAGCTGGCTCCAAAATAATACCTTTGGAAGCCAAAACCCCTCCAGCAAGAGGAATAGCGACTATATTGTACCCGGTTGCCCAAAAAAGATTCTGTATCATTTTTGAATAGGTCAACTTTGAGAGTCTGATAATTTTTGGAATATCTCGTGGATCACTTTTCACTAGAATAATTCCAGCAGATTCAATAGCCACGTTTGTTCCTGCACCAATAGCAATACCGAGGTCAGCTTGAGTCAGGGCAGGAGCGTCGTTTATTCCATCCCCAACCATAGCCACTTTAGCTCCTTCTTTTTGAAGCAATTTTACTTTGTCAGCTTTTTGGTTTGGCATTACGCGAGCAAAATACTGGTCAACACCGAGTTCTTTGGACACCCACGCGGCCACATCTTCGGAGTCCCCGGTAATCATTGCTATTTTAATGCCGAGCGCCTTCAGGTTTTGAATTGCTTCTCGTGATTCCGACCGAATAACATCAACAAGCGCAATGCTACCGACAAGTTTGTCGCCGGCAATGATATGAATAGTAGTTTTCCCTTGGCTCTCCAGCTCAGTAATCTTTTCCTGATGGTTTTTTGCAATCTGTATGCCGGCATCTCTAAGCAATTGGTCGCTTCCGACAAGAACTTCTTTATCATCAATCAAGGCTTTCGCCCCTTTGCCAGCAAGTCGCTCAAACGAAGTGATTTTCTCCAATGTAATCTTTTGCGCATTGGCTTCAAGAACCATCGCTTTTGCAAGCGGGTGTTCCGACTGGCTATTTACGGATGCCGCCAATTTCAAAACGTCTGATTCCGTAAATCCTTCGGCAGGGATGATGGTATCCACACCAAACTCTCCCTTTGTAAGAGTTCCTGTTTTATCAAATAACACAACTTCAACACTACGCGCAGCTTCCAGCGCCAAACGCTGTTTGACAAGAAAGCCATTACGCGCCGCCATGGTCGTTGAAATTGAGGCGACAAGCGGTACAGCAAGACCCAAAGCGTGAGGACAGGCGATAACAAGAACTGCCACAAGTCTTTCGGTGGCAAAAGCCATTCCTGCTTCTCCCAAGAGCCACGAGGCAAAAGTGAGACCTCCAGCAGATATGGCAATAATTGTAAGATAGTATGCCGCTCTGTCAGAAAGCATTTGAAGTCGTGATTTGCTTGCTTGCGCTTCCGCGACAAGACGCATGACACCGGCAAGAAATGTATACTCGCCGATTTTTGTCACTTTAACTTTCAGGCTTCCGTCGCCGTTTATTGAGCCGGCAATAACTTCGTTGCCAGCAGTTTTGGAAATAGGTTTTGACTCTCCTGTAATAATTGACTCATTCAATTCTGATTGGCCTTCAACAATTAACCCGTCGGCAGGCACTTTTGCTCCGGGTTTTATTAGAATAATATCGCCATGGTGAAGCTCGCCAAGCGGAACTAAAATATTTTTTCCTTCTCTAATTACTTCCGCGGTATCAGGCAAAAGTTTAGCTAATTCTTTCAAGGCTCCCTGAGTGCTTTGCACAGCCCGCATTTCTATAAAGTGACCGAGTAGCATGATAGCGATAAGAGATGAAAGTTCAAATATCAAATCGTGCCCGGTGCCAATAATTATAGACACAACACTGTAAATATACGCCGCAGATATTGCTATAGAAATTAAAGTCATCATGCCTGGAAGCTTCGCGCGAAGCTCCCGATATGCGCTACCTATAAATACCCAGCCACAATAGAAATATACAACTGAACCTAGGGTAAGCAGGACATATTGCCATCCGACAAACTCTGGGCCACGCAAACCGAACAGTTCGCGCGCCATTTCGGAGTAGAAGAAAATGGGAAAAGTGAGGATAAGTGTTATCCAAAACTTTTTCAAAAAATCATAAACAACATGACCTTCATGTTTGTTGTGTTCGTGGTGTGCGTGACTATGATTCATATTATTTTTTCTTTTGTGCCAGCTTATAAATTTTAAGAATCTCAGCCGTCGCCATTTTCTCTTTTCCGTGTTTCATTTGATGCAAGACATGAGTTTCCAGATGATTCTCTAATATCAAATCTTCAACACATGAAAGTGCTTCTTTGATGGCGCTTGCTTGGGTGATAATGTCCACACAATACTTTTCATCCTCGACCATTTTAACCAATCCCCTCAATTGACCTTGAGCAATATTTAAACGGCGGGTTACTTTCTTTTTGATATCAGCTTTCATACATAAAGTATACCCCTATAGGGTATACTTGTAAAGAAGGCTACACCAAATAAAACAGGTCGTCTCGCCATCCCTAAAGCAAGCTGTCGGGGTACTGGCGAACGACATCAGGGCTGTTATTTTGGTAGAGGAGACGGCTCCGCATTCCTAAAGTTTACTGCATAATTTGTTATACTTCATTCATGCAATATTTCCGCAACACTACCCACCTCTCCGAGATAATGGAAGAATCGGACAAAGAACCTGTCGTTATTTTTAAATATTCTTCCAGATGCAATACCAGCACCGACTTGGAGAAAATTTTGAAAAAAGCGATTGAGGAAAAAATCGTAACAAGCCCGATTTACAAGGTTACTGTCCAAACGGAACCGGTACTATCAAAAAACATCGCCAAAAATTTTGGCATAAAACATGAATCGCCCCAAATAATAATTTTAGATAAAGGCAAAGTTACTTATACAGCCCACCACAAAAACATCAGGATAGAGAACTTTGTTTTTTAAATAAAAACATAACTTGGAAGCTCAGCTTCCAAGTTATGTTTTAAGAATCACCACCTCTATCCATATCCGCGATTTAAAGCCCAAAAATACAAATTACATTTGAGGAGAGCAATTTCGGCACAAACTCTTGTGACTAAAAATCTCATAAATCGCCGAGAGGCCGACCAAAATATAAATGACCATGGCAAGAGTGGAACCTGCGCCAAAAACCATGTCCACAACGTTATAGTTGAACGCCGCAAGAAGCCAGTTTAATCCGCCTATAATAAGAAGAACGAATGTAAGCCTGTGTAATTTCATATAATAAAATGTATTATTTGTTTAGTTATTAATTATTTTATTATACCAGCAGGTTTTCACGAAGTCCCCTCCCCTATCCACACCTGAGTAAAACGAGTATACTTATATTAGAAAACTTACGAAAGGAGCTTCAATGAAGACATTGTTGCTATGTTTCCTGTTTGTATTCGCTTCTCCCACTCCCGCCACAGCTTGTTTAGATATTAGCGGCGACAATAAGACCCCAACCGAAAAGGAGCGATTTGACAACTCTACTGTGATTTTTATAGGAGTGCTTCAAAATGTTCGGCACACGGGGAACCTTGGTCTTCCCTTGGCAGAAATTACCTTTAAAGTTACACATCTATACAAAGGACAAGACAACCCTAAGGAGAAACCAGTAAAAATCCTGACGGGGTACGGGGTTGGAGATTGCGGGGTAGATGGTTTGGCACAAGCCCAAATCGGTAGTATATGGCTTGTGTATGCAAGGAAGGTCGTTCTCTCAAGAACTGAATTCCTGGCCAGTGGGAGGGATGACCTGACTTCTCCGCTGAAAGATGCAACGGAAAAAACTCTCCAATTTCTAAACTCGGTGATCTTTAAGGAAAAACTGTGAGAAGTTTTTTCCCAATTAATTCCCTTTCCGATGCACATCGGAAAGGGAATTTGACTTTAATCCCCTTTCCATGCTTTAATTACACCCGTCATATCCGCTTTGGCGGATTTTTAAATGAAATTAGTAAACTAAATAATATACAAATTCCGCTCGGAGGATTTTTGGCGAAAGTCGCGTATAAAATAGAAAAATAAATTGGAGGCGTAGTAATCTACGGTGACAATTATTTTCCTATTTTAGACGATGAGATTCGCAAAAAAGACCAGAGCCAACATTATGGAAATTCGCAATATAGCTATCATTGCACACGTGGACCATGGGAAAACAACTCTGACAGATGCTCTTATGAGGCAGACCGGTATGACAGTCGAGGGCGTTACCATGGATTCAAACGCGCTCGAACAGGAGCGCGGTATTACCATATATTCAAAAAACACCTCTGTTTATTATAAAGATACCAAAATAAATATAGTTGATACTCCTGGACACGCCGACTTTGGCTCCGAAGTGGAAAGAATTTTGCGCTCAATAGACAGTGTGCTTCTTTTGGTTGATGCGCAGGAAGGACCAATGCCACAAACACGATTTGTCCTGAAAAAATCATTGGAGCTTGGGCTTAAACCCATTGTTATTATAAACAAAATAGACAAACCTGCGGCCCGCCCGGACGAGGTGCATGAAATGGTTTTGGAACTGTTTATGGAACTCGGCGCAAATGATAGGCAACTGAATTTTACGACCGTATACGCTATAGGCCGGGAAGGCATTGCCAAAATGAAACTTTTGGATGAGTCTAAAGATCTCACTCCCCTTTTGGATACAATTTTACGCGAAGTTCCACCGGCTTCGCCCGCCGTAGCCTCTGGCGAAGGAGGGCCGACCAAACTTCAAGCCTTCAACCTCGCCTACGATAACTTCCTCGGACGCATGGCCGTCTGCCGAATATATGAGGGCACTTTGAAAGTCGGCGACAGCGTTTTTATAAAACAGACCAATAAAGACAGGGCTAAACCTACGGTCGCCCAAGGCAAAATCAGCAAATTGTTTACATTTGAAGGAATAAAACGAATGGAAGTGCCGGAAGCCGGAGCCGGAGATATCGTCATGGTTGCCGGACTGCCCACAGTTTATATCGGTGATACGATTTGCAAAGATGAAAATGCCGAGCCATTGCCAAGCATTAACATTGACGAACCAACCATCTCACTCAATTTTCTTGTCAACAACTCGCCGTTTGCGGGACGTGAAGGAAAATACGTCACTGGACGACAAATCCGTGAACGACTGGAAAAAGAATTGGAAATAAACGTCGGACTGAAAGTGGATTTTAATGAAAACAATCCTAAAGCGGAAGGTTATACAGTATACGGACGAGGCGAACTTCACATTGCTATTCTCTGCGAAAATATGCGACGTGAAGGTTACGAGATGCAAGTTTCCCAGCCTCAAGTAATCATAAAAGATGTGGACGGAGTAAAGTCAGAACCGTTTGAAGAAGTGACTGTGGACGTATCAGACGAGATGGCAAGCTCTATTATTTCCCGCTTGACTGAACGCCGGGGAATTTTGATGAATATGAAAAGCACAAATGGCCAGCAAAGAATGATTTTTGAAATCCCAACCCGTGGACTTCTCGGCTATCGCGGACAGTTTGTGATAGATACAAAAGGCAATGGAATCCTCTCTTCCAGATTTGTAGAATTTCGTCCGTATGTAGGCGATATCAAACGTACTACCTATGGCTCCATGGTTTCCATGACTACAGGAAAAGTTCTGGCCTTTGCTCTGGATAACCTGCAGCAGCGAGGTACACTCTATGTAGACCCAGGCACAGAAGTTTACGAGGGAATGGTTATCGGCAACACCTCCAAAGGCGAGGACTTGCACGTAAACCCGACAAAAGGCAAACAGTTGACGAACATGCGAGCCTCCGGCTCTGACGACAAAGTCTACCTCGCCGCCACATATAAATTAGACATAGAAAAAGCCATGGAAATCATGGCTGAAGACGAATATATTGAGATAACTCCCAAGTCTGTTCGTTTGCGAAAGAAAGTGATGAAAAAATAAAAGAGAAGTCCCTCACCAGTTTTCGTAAAAACTGGTGAGGGACTTTTTAACGGTTTGGCTTGTTGAATTGAGCCAAGCTAAGCAAACTAAGGTAGTCACGGTCTCCCGAGGGAGAGGCTACTCTATTTCTCTCGGATAAGTTGTGAAGCTTTCTGTCATTTGTCGAAGGGAAAAATTGCTTGACTTTTCTCCCCGATCTTGGGCCCTTTACACCGGACTCCTCTAAACAAGGAACCAGGCTTTTGCCTGTCTTTCTTTTGTATTCTTCGTCCTGCTCGTCATGACACAGGTCAAGAGCTAGGTCGTGACGCATTATTCTTTCCTCCTTGAATTATCTTAGACGGAAATGATGAACTTTAACTCGACCGGACTTTCGAGGTGAAAATCTTCGGAGCAGCCTGTAGGCTTCATTCTTCTTATCGGAAGAAAGCTTGAGGACATTGAGCGCTTTTACACACTCTTTCCTTTCCGGATTTTTGACGCCATGCTCCATTTTTGCGATAACCTGGAGATGAACGCCAACGAGATGGGCCAGTCTGCCCCTCTTCATTTTTTTGGCTTCTCTTTCTTCTCTGATAAGAAGACCGAAATCCCTGCGCGCCGACCTTTCAGATTCGTTCATTCTTCTGTATCTCCTTTTCGGAAGTGTACGGTCCTATCTTCATTCAATCACCATCCTAGAAAACTTGCAAATAGGCATAATCCACAGAATAGCTTAAAGATGTTAGCTCAGCTTCTCTTACAAAAATAAAACTTTCTGTTATACTGGTTCTATCATGAAATTAAGCACAGAAAGCTACAAGGGCGTCCGCGACTTTTATCCGGAAGACATGGCTGTACAGAATTATATATTCAACGTCTGGCGAAAAGTATCAGAAAAATTCGGCTACATGGAATACAGCGCCTCTCTCCTTGAACCGGCCGAACTCTATCGGGAAAAATCCGGAGAAGAGATTGTGAACGAACAAATGTTTACTTTTACCGACAAAGGCGGCAGAGAGGTTGCTCTCCGTCCAGAAATGACACCTACTCTGGCACGGATGATAGCAGCACAACGTAAATCCTTGAAATTCCCACTCCGCTGGTTTTCTATGCCAAATCTTTTCCGTTATGAGCGCCCTCAGCGCGGCAGAAAGCGCGAGCATTGGCAGCTAAACTGCGACCTCATGGGTATTGCTGGCATGGAAGCTGAAATAGAAATTATTTCCCTTGCATATGCAGTAATGAAAGAGTTTGGCGCAAAAGATGAGGATTTTGAAATCAGGATTAATGACCGCGTACTGCTAAACGAAAAGTTTGATAGTAAAGAATTAATAAAACTTTTGGACCGTAAAAACAAAATGTCTGCTGAAGAATTTGAAAAGGCTTGGCAAGAACTTGCGGGCAAACCTTTTGATGTTGCTATTACTGCAAATGATACTATTACCAGCATACTCACAACCCTAAAAGAACGTGGTATTTCAAATACAGTATTTGAACCAACAATAACCCGTGGATTTGATTACTATACAGGTATGGTTTTTGAAATTTTTGACACAAGCCCAGAAAACAACCGGTCGCTTTTCGGCGGAGGACGCTATGATAATTTACTGGAAATATTCGGCGTAGAGCCAGTGCCTACCGTTGGTTTTGGCATGGGAGATATCACTATTCGCGACTTTCTAGAAACGCACAATCTACCAATAAAATAGACCACCGTGATATTCTACGGTGGTCTTTTTGTTCATTTTGAACTAGATGTCAACGAAAGTTTCTTTGCCAAAATACGAGCAGACTTCCAAGTAAGTTTGGGCATTGTTCGTTTTATCTTACCTGCAAGTGTGAAGAGTAAAACTTGTTTCATTCTCTCTTCCCCTTTTTTCTGCACATATTCAGTCGTGAACTCAATCAGTCTCTCCTCACTCATATTCAGAAGTTGATAATTCAGAGCAAGAAGTTGCCGAAATTCAAACGTCAATTCTGTTCGAGTTTCAACTCCTGAAGAATCAGTCACGGAAAGCAATGGGCGCTGTTCCATCATCAATCGGTGTTGCAGATTTAACTCCACTCGTTGGAGAACTTTCTGAGAAGTTGGCATCGAAATAGGTTCATCGCCCTCTTCGACCGTAAAACATCCTCTTGTGTAGAAAACATCCAAAATCCTGACCATTGCTTTTTGCTGTACAAGGGAAAGATGTTTGAGCGGAAGTGTGGTGAGGGAACGCATTCCCAGTTCTTTTTCTGGTTGTGAAGGAACAGAAACTGTCATCAGGGTCTTTGTTGTGTGAACATCGCAGAAAGTCCCTTCGTCCTTGATAAAAGAGACCGGGAGCATTTCTTCTGTGATGACCATTGCGGATTTGGTCTGAATCCAGCGGGGACGTTTCCAAGTAGAGTCCATCCCCATCAATGGCGATAGCTTTGATAGACAAGTCCCCTGGAACGGATTCTTGCCTCATAAAATATCTGGTACCAGAACGATAAAACATTTCCATCGCTTTTACCCGCGACTGAGTTGTTTCATCAGCAAGAACCAGATTTTCATCAAAGCTGGAGTCTCGGAACCTCAAAGTTTCAACCAAAAGATTTCCTAACAAATCAAACTCCATATAACTTTACCTCCTGCAATAATGATAACATATACTTTAAATACGTCAATGTAAAAAATTCTTTCAATTTTAACTTTACTGATATAATAACCTCGATGAAAAAAATAGTTTTTGATATTGAAACAAAACAGGCCATCCCGCCTGGCTGGCCAGATAACCACGTTGAAAAGCTGGAAATTTCCCTTGTTGGTATTTATGATTACAATGCAAATACCTATGAAGGTTTTTTGGAAGAAGACTTTTCTCGACTCTGGGATATTTTAGATAAAACCGACATGCTTATTTCATACAACGGCGACCATTTTGATATCCCGCTCCTCAATGAGTATTACAAAAAAGCCGGTAGAGGCGACCTCACTAAAATTCGTTCTCTAGATTTGCTAAAAGAGATTAAAAATTGTTATGGACGCAGAATGAAATTAGACCAGGTTGCAGAAGGAACTTTTGGTATTGGCAAAAGCAACAATGGACTGGATGCTGTAATCTGGTGGGAACAAGGCGAGATAGAAAAAATCCGCAAATATTGCCTGGATGACGTCCGCATAACCAAAGAAGTCTACGAGTATGCCCTGAAAAATAAAAAACTGTTATTCAAAGAAGGGCCGTTTACAAAAGAAATAAAAATGGACGTAAAGCACTGGGAACCAATTTCAGAAATACGCACTCAAAGTTTGTTTTAAAAAATTTCTTTCTCACCAAAACTTTTCTATAGCACACAGTATTTTTCTGGTGAAAAATCATCTCGCTATCGTTCCGACGAGTTCCGAGAGTCTCCAAAAAAGTTTTGGTTCAACGAGATTATTTTACATCTACGCCATGGCGTAGATGTTATCTTATGATATATCGTAAGATAAGGAATTTTGAAAATATAATATCCATCTACGTCGGTAATAAAAAATCCACCATCCCCGAGTGCACATTTGTTAGATGTGCACCCGATGGAGGTGGTTCTGACTTCTTCATCGCTCAATTGCCTGTATCGCGTCGGCCGACACACGTAGGTGCGGTCAGGGCGATTGTGGCGGATGGGGCCGATCGCGGGGAAAATCTAAAATGAAATTCCCGCAATGACCTGTCGCCACTCGATGATGAGCGAAAGAGTCAGGTTAGCGAACCATGTTTCGTCACGGTTCGCCTCTTGCCGGCGTTTAACATACTCGGATTTTTAGCGCTCGTCGCTAACTACCGAGATATAAACGCCGACGATTACGGGGTCGTCGCCGCCCGGGCTTCACGTGCCGAAATTAGGGCCGGCGCCGGCGTGACCGAAATCGTCGCAAAAAAAATAAGTGTACTCTCGATCAAAGAACGTTTGCCGGGCGAAGGCCCCGGCGGACTTTCAGATTTCATTTCTGGGTCCTCCCGAAATTGTGCGGCGGCAATTGCAGTCGCACAGGTTTTTGGTCATGGCCTGAAAAATCTCTATTTGAAAGGTACATTTATATCATAGCACTCTTTGGGCTTTACGTCAAGTGATTTTTGTGTCAAAACTCATTTTCTTTTTTGTCTATCAAAAATATGGCTATAAATAACGTTATTTTAGAAACTGTTTAAAAATGGGTTTATTTATTATAACCTGTGAAAGTGCTGTCATTAGGATGGCTAGAAGAATACCGGCGATAATATCAATAAAATGGTGAACTCCAGCATACACTCGTCCAAGCGAAACAATGATGCTTATTAAAAATAAAAGTAATCCTATTCTGCGATTAAAAACGTACATTACAGAAGCGATAAGAGCTGTAAACGTCGCGTGCTCCGATGGAAAACCATTGTTCGCCACGTGGTTAACGAGAGGCGTAAAACTGCCGACCACAAACGGTCGCGGATTAAAATAAAGTTGGTGTAAAATAAAAATCCCAAATAAGACAAACGCCAGAGAAACAACTGACAAAACAATCATTCTTTTTTGAGTTGGGCGAGATTGTAAAAGAAAATAAGCGCCTCCAACAAGAACAGATATGGAGAAAAGATACTTTGCGGATATGATTGCTACTATGTCCAGCATATAGTAGAATTGTAGCATAATTTTAAATTAAAAATATGAATACAGAAAAATTTTCGGTACCTATAGCTATTATAATTGCCGGAGGACTTATTGCCGGGGCACTATATTATTCAAATATAAAAATAGCCAATCAGCCGGTAAAAACTGCTACATCGCAAACCGGAAGCGGAACTATAAATATGAGGCTGGTGTCCGCAGATGACCACATGCTCGGAAATCCAAATGCCGATGTTGTTATTGTGGAATACTCGGATACAGAGTGCCCTTTCTGCAAGCAGTTCCACACAACAATGCAAAGAGTTATGAACGAATACGGGAAAGACGGGAAAGTTGCCTGGGTCTACCGACACTTCCCCATTGACCAGCTTCATTCAAAAGCTCGTAAGGAATCGGAAGCTCTGGAATGCGCAAACGAGCTCGGGGGACCTTCCAAATTCTGGGAGTATACAAATATGCTTTACAGCATAACTCCTTCTAATAACGGCCTCGAGCCCTCAGAGCTTCCAAAAATCGCAAAAAATGTCGGACTTAATATCCAAGATTTTGACACCTGCCTTTCAAGCGGAAAATATGC